>Ga0307477_10002091_pt1 | contig 15747 bp, 9 predicted proteins | sample atmos_gasesECM2C_FD_203316 | JGI IMG/M metagenome (GOLD analysis project Ga0307477, IMG submission 203316) | Hardwood forest soil microbial communities from Morgan-Monroe State Forest, Indiana, United States - atmos_gasesECM2C_515 | ecosystem: Environmental > Terrestrial > Soil > Temperate...
CAGCTCTTTTCTTTCTTACGTTACTATTCTCGGTCGTCAATTCGGGCGGCACCGAAGGCAGTGAGGGCATTCGTGGTTTTCTGCCGGCGCATGTCGAAGCCCAACGTGCGCTCGAACAAAAGCTCCGCGAGATCCCCGACCCAGCGCGCGCAGAAGCCAATCTCCGCCACCTCACCTCCGAGCCGCACATGGCCGGCACCGAAGCCAGCCATCGCGTCGCGCTCTGGCTCCAGGAACAGTACCGCAGTTACGGCTTCGACACTGAAATTGTCAGCTTCAGCGTCTGGCTTCCCCAGCCGCGCGAAGTGCAGCTCCAGCTCAGCGCGCCCGATTCAAAGTCACTTGCATCTCCCGAACAGCCCTTCGAAGTTGACAAGGACACCCTCGACGCCCGGGCTGTCGCCGGATTTAACGCGTATTCTCCGTCTGCAGACGTCACTGCTCCAGTCGTGTATGTGAATTATGGCGTGCCCGAAGATTACCGCGAGCTCGACGCGCGCGGCATCAGCGTCGAGGGTAAAATCGCCCTCGCCCGCTATGGCCACAGTTATCGCGGCATCAAGACCAAGCTCGCCGAAGAACATAAAGCCATAGGCCTAATCATTTATTCTGACCCTCAGGACGACGGCTACGTGGCCGGTGACCCTTTCCCCCGCGGGCCCTGGCGTCCCATGAGCGGCATCCAGCGCGGCTCGATTCTCTATACCCAACTGTACCCGGGCGATCCGCTCACCCCGGGTGTTGCCGCGACGCCAGATGCCAGGCGTCTCGCACCCGCTGATGCCACAAATGTCTCGCACATTCCCACGCTCCCGATCAATGCGCAGGACGCCGCAGTCATCCTGCAAAATTTTGCAGGACCCCACGTTCCCAAGAGCTGGCAGGGCGGTCTGCCGTTCACTTATCATTTCGGCCCCAGTGAGGCTACCGCACACATAAAACTTGTGATGGACTATCAGCAGCGGCCCATCTACGACGTTATCGCCAGACTTCGCGGCACGGACGACTCTCAATGGGTCGTGATGGGCAATCACCACGACGCTTGGGTTTTTGGCGCCGCCGATCCAGGCAGTGGCACTGCCACCATGCTCGAGACCGCTCGCGCGCTTGGCGAACTCGCGCGCTCAGGCTGGAAGCCCCGACGCACCATCGTCATGTGCGAATGGGATGGCGAAGAGCCCGGTCTGATCGGCTCAACCGAATGGGTGGAAGCAAACCGCGCCGAGTTGCAGGCGAAAGCAGTGGCTTACATTAATACCGACGTGGGTGTCATCGGTCCCAATTTCAATGCTGCCGCCACGCCTTCACTCAAAGAACTTATACGCGACGCTACCCGTGAAGTAAAAGATCCCCAGGATTCCTCCGCGCGAACCGTGTATGACGGCTGGCGAGAACGAGCCTCGCACCCGAAGGACAGCGCATCCGGCACGGCGCGTCCTGAGCCGAGATCCGAAACTTCCGGCGAAGTCTCGCTCAGCGCGCTCGGCGCTGGTTCAGATTTCTGCCCCTTCCTGGATCATGCCGGAATTCCTTCTGTGGACTTGGGATTCGGTGGCGATTACGGCGTGTATCACGCGCTCTACGACGATTTTTACTGGATGAAACATTTTGGCGATCCCACATTCGCTTACCACGCCGCGCTCGCACGCATTCTCGGCACGATCGCCTTGCGCCTCGATGAAGCCGACGTCCTGCCCTACGACTTTCCGGCTTATGCTTCCGAAATCGGCCGTGCGGCCACCGAGTTGGCAGGGCACGCAACGCAACCGGGCGGCGACCCTGCCGAGGCTAAGGCTGTTTCGGATGCCTCCGCGCAATTTACCGCCGCTGCCGCCCGCGCGACTCAAGCCTTGCAGTCTCTCCCCGCCTCGCCACTTCCCGCTGCGAGACAAGTCGAAATCAATCGCTTGCTCGCCGCAGTTGAGCGATCGTTGCTCTCACCGAATGGCCTTTCTGGTCGCCCCTGGTATAAGCACACCATCTACGCTCCCGGCATCCACGCTGGGTACGCTGCCGAGGTCTTTCCCGGCCCCAACGAGGCCCTTGACCGCCAGGACCGCCTAGCTTTTCGCGCTGAAGCAGGTTCGCTCGCCACAGCTCTGCTCCGCGCAGCCGCCCGCCTCGATGAAATCGCACGGTTTGCGGAGCACTGACCATCGGCCCTTCCCATTTCTCGTATGACCCGATTTGCGCAACGCTCCGTCCAATGTGACAATATGTCCATGCGAAAAAGATTTTTGGTTACAGCAAATATATTGGCTCTCTCGATTTTGTTTCTCGGGACTGCACGCGCACAGCAAAGCACCGCGCCCGCACCCCAACAGGCCCCTGCCACGAAAGATGCGCAGCCTCAGACAGCTAAATCTCAACAGGCGCCAGCCAAGAAGCCGGCCTCGGCTCCTGCCACTAAAACCCAGAAGCCGATGACTCTCGACACGCAGAAGGACAAGGAAAGCTATGCTATCGGCATGGATGTCGGCTCGAACTTGCGCCAGGAGTCCGTGGAAATTGACCTCAGCAACCTAATGAAAGGCCTGAAAGACTCCCTTGCTGGGAGCAAGACATTGCTGACGGAGGACGAGAAGCGGGCCGTGCTCAGCGCACTAAAAGCGAAAGTACAAAAAAAGCGGGAGGAGGCTAATATGAAAGCGAGTCAGGAATTTTTGGCCGCCAACAAATCAAAAGAAGGAGTCGTGACGCTTCCCAGCGGCCTGCAGTACAAAATTCTCGAGGCAGGCTCAGGCCCCAAGCCAACAAGCAGCGATTCCGTTGTCTGCAACTATCGGGGCACAACCATCGACGGCAAGGAATTCGATAGCTCCTACAAACGCGGCCAACCGGCAACATTCCCCGTCTCCGGTGTCATCAAGGGCTGGACCGAAGCGCTGCAACTCATGCCCGTGGGCTCGAAGTGGCAATTGTTCATTCCCGGCGACCTCGCCTATGGCGCACGCGGTGCAGGCCCCGACATCGGCCCCAATGCCACTTTGGTTTTCGAAGTAGAGCTGATTTCCATCCAGGGCAAAAGAAATTGATAGGGAAGTAGGAACTTGCGCCGAGCACTGCATCAGGTGCTACCTCTCGGTGCAGTTCGCTTCTCCTCCGGCGTCTGCACGCGCTAGAATGAGCCTGATGCGCGTTCATGTCCTCTTTTTCGGGCAGCTCAAGGAAATTACCGGCGTCACGGAAGAAGATGCCGAGCTCTCCGAAGGCGCTCGCGTCGAAGATCTTTTCGAGCGGTACGGCCGCCGCTTTCCCAAGCTCGCGGAATTTCGCCCCTCCATCGCCGCTTCCGTGAATCAGGAATATGCCGGCTGGCGTGCCCCGCTTTCAACCGGCGATGAAGTCGCCTTTCTCCCGCCCGTCAGTGGCGGACAGCAAGCCGCGGTCGCGGACGATATTTTCCTCCTGGTGCGTGAGCCGATCGTCTCGCGTGAACTGCTCGAAAATCTGAAAGCTCCAGAAGACGGCGCGGTAGTCGTCTTTGACGGCTTCGTCCGCAATAATTTCAAAGGCCGCCGCACTCTTTACCTCGAGTACGAAGCCTACGAACCCATGGCCTACGCCAAGATGCGCGAAATCGGCGCGCAGATCCGCACGAAATTTCAGATCCATCGCCTTGCCATCGTCCATCGCCTCGGACGCCTTGAGATCGGCGATACCAGCGTGCTCATTGCCGTCAGCTCTCCGCATCGGGGCGCCGCTTTCGACGCTTGCCGTTACGCCATCGACACGCTCAAGCGCGCTGTCCCCATCTGGAAAAAGGAATATTTCGCCGGCGGTGCCGTGTGGGCCGAAGGCGAACTCCCCTCACAGCAAGCCATTTCCGGCTCGAATGAATCTAATTCCCAGTGAAATTGATGACGAAAATTTTCTGCGTAGCTCATCCCTGCATGAGCTGCGCGACACGAGGCTCAATCATCGCCCTTTCAATTTTCACAATTCTCGCTTGCGAGGCGCCCACCTCGTCGGTGTGCGCTCAAGCCCGCCAAAAATCCGGCCAGATCCGCGTGGAGACAAATCTCGTCAACATCCTCGCCAGCGTCATTGACGCCAAGGGCCGCCCCATTCCGGATCTCACCGCCGAAGATTTCACACTTACGGAAGAAGGCGTCCCTCAGAAAATCGAGCGCTTCGAAGCGGAAACAAATCGCCCGCTCGACCTGGCTCTGATGGTTGATTCCAGTATGAGCACATTCAAAGATTTGAAATTCGAAAACGAAGCGGCCGCGCACTTCATCCGTCAGGTCGTTCGTCCCGGCGACACCCTCGGCGTTTTTGAATTCTCAGAGACGGTTACCGAACTCTCGGAATTTTCTGACAACGTGCCGGTGCTACAATCCGCCGCGCGACGTATCACTGCCGGCGCAGGGACTTCGATTTATGACGCTCTTGTCCTCGGGTCGCAAACTTTAAGGCGCCGTCCGGGTGGCCGTCGCCGTGCCATCGTCCTCGTCACCGACGCCGGCGAAACCACCAGCGTCTCGAAATTTGAAGATGCGCGCCGCGCCGCCATCGCTTCCGAAGCGCTGATTTATTCCATTGTCATCCGCCCGGTAAAAAACGAAAACGGCCGCAACACCGCCGGTGAACATGCTCTGATTACCATTACCGACAGCACCGGCGGCGCCATGTTCATTCTCGATGAACTCTCACAACTTGACGCCATGTACGATCGCATCGATCGCGAGCTTCGCACCCAATACTTGTTAGGCTATTATCCAACTCCGGTGCCGCCGTCCACGTCCTTGCGCCATGTCGTTGTTAGCGTTAAGACCGGTGACCTGGTTCGCCACCGCAAGCAATATTTCACCGCGGCAGCGCCCCGCTAGATGAACCAATTCCTCGAAGTCGCCACTGAAGCCGCGCGCGAAGCAGGTTCGCTCCTGCTCGCTGAATTCGACCGACCCCAGAACATCTCCTATAAAGGTGAAGTGGACATCGTCACGGAATCCGATCGCCGGTCTGAAGCGCTCATCGTCAGCCGTCTTCGTGACCATTTTCCCGCGCACGCCATCGTTGCCGAAGAGGGCGGGGAAGGCGCGGCCGCCGACGCGCGCTATTGCTGGCATGTGGACCCGCTTGACGGCACCACAAATTTCGCCCACGGCTACCCCTGCTTCGCCGTTTCGCTCGGCCTGCTTGAGGATGGCGACCCGCTCCTCGGCGTCGTTTACAATCCCGTCAGCCGCGAACTCTTTACCGCTATGCGCGGTGAAGGCGCGTACCTCGCCCAGAAACGCATTCACGTCTCATCCATCGAAAAACTTACCACCAGTCTTCTGGCCACCGGGTTTCCCACGGACAAAGTGCGCCAGAGCCAGAACATAAATTATTACTGGGCTTATACGCTTCGTACTCATGGCGTCCGACGCGATGGCTCCGCCGCCCTCGACCTTTGCTCCGTCGCCTGCGGCCGCTTCGACGCCTTCTGGGAGTTCAGCTTGAAATCCTGGGACACGGCCGCAGGAATTCTTCTGGTCAAAGAAGCGGGCGGCACCGTCAGCGATTTTTCCGGACGTCCGTACCATCCCGGCGATCCCGTCCTCCTCGCCTCCAACGGCCGCATCCACTCAGAAATGCAGAAAATCGCCGCCGACATCGCCGAGCGTGCGCCAAGGGTCTAAATTGACTCGCGCGCCTAGCCTAGGATCACATGCTATTGCCGCAAATCCCCGTACATAGTAAATTGTTGCCGCAAGGCGCTTGACGCGTTGCCATTTCAGCCCTGCTTGGGTCTATGGAACTATTTCTCAACTGCCTCTGGGCCCTCATGGCGGTCTTCATCATGTGTCTTTGGCGCAGGCGATGGATGCGTCAACGGCATGACGCGCGCCGCGCACCGCTCCGCGAATGGACCGCTATCGTCTGCGCCTTGGTCCTCCTGTTCTTCGCGGTTTCGTTAAGCGACGATCTGCACGCCGAGATAATGCTTTCAGACGATTGCTTCACCGGCCGCCGGCATTCATCCTGTGTGCACGCTTCGCTACATCCTGCAAAATCGGCGCCCGATGTTGCTGCCTTCGCAGTTACTGGGATGCCTGCCGTTGAATCCCTCGTCGTTGTCGGACGAGCCGCAAATTTCCATCCGCTCTTCGCCCGGTTCGTTTGTTGCAACGAGCGGCCAGGCAGGGCTCCCCCACTTCCATCTCTCTGACGCGGCTCCAGTGATCTCCTGCCGGCTGTCCATCCGCCACAGGTTCACGCACGCAGCCGGCTCGCGATTCTCTATTTCTCGCTGATCCGCGCGTTCCAGGATTTCGCAGTGAGGCATTCATTGAAAAACGCTGCATCCACTTGGGGTGATTGAAATGAAGTCAGTTGTTCTGCTGTTCGCTATGGCCGGTGCCGCATTTTCGGCCGGATGTGGCGGCGCGCATCAGCCAGCCGACGCCGCTCCATCGGATTCTCATTCTGCCGCCGCACCTTCGAATGAGGTTGTCGCCTCCGACGCCCGCGGAATCCAGACCATGACGGTGCGCCCCGCTGCCATTCCCGAATACCTTGAATTACCTGCACACATCGAAGCGGATCCTACCCGGGTGGTTCACGTTTTCACACCAGCCGGAGGCCGTATCATCGAAATGAAGGTCCGCCCCTGGGATCGCGTTCAGAAGGGCCAGTCGTTGGCGAAACTGGATAGCAGCGATCTCTCCCGCGCCATCGCCGATTTCCAGAAGGCTCGTGTCGATAATGCGGTTAAGCAGAAGGCATTCACTCGCGCCGAAGACTTGCTCGCTCATCACGCCATCGCCGAGAAGGATTTCCAACAGGCGCAAGGCGATGCGCAGATGGCACAGGCCGAAGAAGATACCGCCCGCACACGCATCCGAGTTCTCGGGGCAGACCCGGATCATGCGTCCAACGAGTTGCAGGTGCTCGCGCCGCGCGGCGGCATCGTCATCGATACCGGCGCCGCCACAGGTGAATTCTCAAAATCGCTCGATGCGCCCGCGCCTCTCTGCACCATTGCCGACATCTCTTCCGTTTGGGCTGTTGGTGAAATCTATGAAAAAGATTTCGTGATCGCCAAGTCCGGCCAATCCGCGGAGGTTTCCCTGAATGCGTATCCCGATAAACATTGGCCCGGCCGCGTCAGCGTCATTTCAGGCGCCGTCGATCCCAATACGCGCACCCTTCGCGTTCGCGTAGTTCTTGCCAACCCCGACGGCCTCCTGAAACCTTCGATGTTCGGCACCGTCCGCATTCTGCGCTCCTCGTCCCAGGGCATCGTCGTCCCCTCGACGGCCGTCATCCGCGAGGGGACCGATTCCTACGTTTTCGTCGCGCAAACCCCCAACCACTATGTGCGCCGTGCCGTGAGTCTGGGGCGCGCATTCGACAGCTCACTCGAAATCGTCAACGGATTGACACCAGGTGACAAAGTCGTTTCCGAAGGCGCACTCCTTCTTCGCGCCGCTACCAGGGACTGACCAGCGATGCGCAATCTGATCGCGTCCCTTCTTCGATACCGACCTCTGATGGTTGTCGCGCTGGCCGCCTGGCTCGTCGGCGGATTTGTCATATTCCTCCGCCTAGATATTGAAGCCTACCCCGATCCCTCGCCGCCCCTCGTCGAGGTAATCACTCAAAACCCTTCCTGGTCTGCAGAAGAGATGGAACGCCAAGTCACTGTGCCTATCGAAACAGTATTGTTCGGCATCCCGCGCCTTCAGTATGTCCGCTCGACCACGATATTTGGTCTGAGCGACGTCAAACTCTATTTCAGCTATGAAAGCGATTATTATTGGGACCGCCAGGAGGTTTTGAACCGCCTGCAATTGGTCACGCTCCCTGCCGCGCTATCTCCGCAGCTTTCTCCATGGTCGCCCGTCGGTGAAATCTACCGCTACCGCCTCTCCGGCCCGGGCTACTCGCTCAATGAGCTCAAGGCTACGCAGGATTGGTTTGTCCGGCGCGAAATCAAACAAGTCTCCGGCATCATTGATGTCACTTCCTTCGGCGGTACCACGCGCCAGTACGTCGCGGAAATTGATCCGCGAAGACTTCTCCAATTTAATGTCTCGCTTCCGCAAATTGTCTCCGCCGTTTCCGCCGCCAACGCCAACGCCGGTGGAAGCTACCTCACCATGGGCAGCCAGAGCGTCAACGTCCGAGGGATCGGCTTGCTGCGCTCCATCCCGGAAATGAGGAGTGTTGTTCTTGCCGAACGCAACGGCGTTCCTGTGTTCCTGGGCCAGGTAGGCGAGGTCCGCGAAGGCTTCCAGCCGCGCCTCGGCCAGGTGGGCGTCGATCATGACGACGACGCCGTCGAAGGCATCGTCTTACTCCAACGCGGCGAACAGTCGCTTCCTGCACTCCGCGAACTCAACCAGAAAATCAATGCACTCAATGGCGGCCTGCTTCCGCACGGCATGCGTCTTCTCACCCTCTACAACCGCACTGACCTGATTCACCTGACCACTGCCACAGTCCGCCACGTTGTCATCCTCGGGCTTATCCTCGTCACCCTCATTCTCTTTGTGTTTCTCGGCGATATTCCTATTTCGCTCATCGCCGCGCTCACGATTCCTTGTTCCCTGCTGTTTGCGTTTGCGCTGATGGTTCTCACTGGCGGGTCTGCAAACTTGATTTCTATCGGAGCTATCGACTTCGGCATCCTTGTTGATGCCTCGGTGATCGTCCTCGAAGACATTTACAGGCGTTTCCAGGCCGCCGGGCCCGAAGCTTCCACCTTTGATTTAATCGCCGTCGCCACGACGGAATCAGTTCGTCCGGTCATTTTCTCGGTCCTCGTAATCATCGTCGCGCTGATCCCGCTCTTCACCATGCAGGGAGTGCCGGGAAAAATCTTTGCGCCAATGTCGGAAACGTACGGTTTCGCCCTCACTGGGGCGCTGATCTTCGCCGTGTTCTTCGCGCCTGTTCTCGGCTCCTGGACGCGTCCCGAGAAAATTCGTGCCCACCATACGTACCTCGTTCGCTGGCTCGGGAGGCATTATGCCCGGGCCCTGAAGTGGACCTGCATTCATCGCAAGACGACTCTTGCAGTTGCCGCAGCTGTTCTTGCTGCCACGTTGGCCCTTGGCGCTTTCCTGGGCGGCGAGTTCATGCCAAAACTGGAGGAAGGGAATCTGTGGCTTCGCGCAACCCTTCCGCAGGATGTTTCTTTCGAGGCCGGCACCAAGATGGCCCACGACATCCGTGAAATTCTCCTCACTTTCCCGGTGGTCTCGCAGGTTGTCTCGCAAGCTGGGCGCCCTGACGATGGCACCGATATCACCACCTTCAATAACCTCGAATTCATGGTTTCGCTCAAAAATCCCGATTCCTGGCCCGCTGGCCTGACCAAAGATGAATTGGTGCGCCGCATGGATGAGCAGCTAGAACAATTTCCTGGTGTGGATTTCAATTTCTCCCAGAATATTCAGGACAACGTTGAAGAAGCGATGTCGGGCGTCAAAGGAGAGAATTCTCTCAAGCTGTTCGGGGACGATATTGATGTCCTGGTCGAAAAAGCCGGCGAAATCCGCGAGGTGATGACCAAAGTCCGCGGCGTTGCCGATCTCGCCGTATTCCAGGAAACGGGCCAGCCCGAGCTCCTCGTTTCCATTGACCGCGCCGCCAGCGCTCGTTATGGCTTGATGGCCGCCGACTTGAATGCTGCTGTTCAGGCGGCCATTGGCGGACTCGCCCCTACCCAGATTCTCGAAGGCGACCGCCGCTTCGATTTTGTCATTCGCTATCAGCCTGAGTTCCGCCGCACCCCCGAAGCCATTCGCAACATCCTGCTGCCCACCCCGGACGGGAATCGTGTTCCTCTCGCCCAGGTTGCCGATGTATCGCTGCGGGAGGGCGCCTTCATGATCTACCGTGAAAATGGCCGCCGCTATATCCCCGTGAAATTCAGCGTCCGCGGGCGCGACCTCGCAGGAACCATTGGTGAGGTGCAGGATCGCCTCGCGCAAAAGGTCCACTTGGCGGAGGGCTATCACTACGAATGGGCCGGCGAATACGACAGCCTGCAGAAGGAGCAGCGCCGCCTCGCGGTGATCCTTCCTATCAGCTTACTTGTGATTCTCGCGCTCCTCTTCACTGCATTTAATTCCTTGCGCCACGCGCTGCTTGTTCTCGCCATTCTTCCCTTTGGTTTGTTGGGTGGGGTCCTTTCGCTGCTCATCACTCACACTCCCTTCAGCATTTCTGCAGCCGTCGGTTTCGCTTCCGTGATCGGCGTCTGCACGCTGGGAGGCGTGGTTTTTGTCTCCGGCATACGCCGAAAGGAAAAGGATTGTTCAACCCTGCTGGGCGCCATCGAACTCGGTGGCCTCGCCGAGATGCGTCCGGTGATGATGGCGTGCGCGGCCGCCGGGCTGGGTCTGCTCCCCGCTGCCATTTCCTCGGGCGTCGGAGTTCAAGCCCAGCAACCTCTCGCTCGCGTTGTCGTCGGGGGCATGGTCACTTCTCCCCTCGCCATACTCTTTCTGATTCCTGTACTTGCCAGCTATTGGCTGCCTTCCACAAAATCGCCCGGCGCCAATGATTCCGTTCCACAATGATTCGCGGCCCCTTCGAGTATCGCCCCGCGTGTCAAAAATCCACGTGCAGCCTCACGCCAGGAACCACCACTGGCCCGCGATCCTTGTTGTAACCGGGATTATTGATGTGGTGGAGATCGAACGACCCCAAAATGCCGCGCCAAATGTGGGCTGTGTAAAACCCTTCGAAGATCTTTTCAGGCCCGTATGTCAGCGCGCCATCGCCCAGCAGAAAACCCTTTCCTCCCAGCGCAAGATATTGCTGATGCGCCGCCACAATCCCATTCGCCACGAACGCCACGCCCACGCGATCATTTCGTCTTCTCCACCGGTCGCCAGTGGTGAACGCGCCTATCTCAAAAGTTCGATCCACTTCCGTATATGCGAAAGACTCGTTGCGCCCGTCGCTCCACCCAAGCCGCCCGAACAACCCTATCTTCCCCGGAAGCTCTTGCTCGAAATTTAACCCAAACCCATACTTGTGCCGGCCTTGCCGCCGAGTGGCAATAATGTCCGGCACAGTGTGGCTAATCTCGGCCTCGCGGATGGCCTCCTCATAACTCCCCATGTCGGCGTGATTGAGAAACGCCAGCAAGCGCACCACTCCGGCCCGATGCATAAAAAGATTTCCGCGCGCTTCCGTCTCGAAATTTTCGGCTCGCGCTCGCGTCACATCCGCATCCAGATTGATGCCATTGGCCACCTTTGGCATCAGCGTTTCCGCAAACCGCGCGGAAAACCAGTGATCGTCGTACTCAAGAATCACGCCATCGGTGTACCCGCGCGTGTTTGCTGCGTAGTCGTAGGCGCCGTTGTTATCCACGGTCCAATTGAGAAACTGCAGGTGGCTGTCCTGTCCCCAGGTATTCACATCAAAGAAATCCACCATGCTGAATTTGCCTGCGCGAATCTCAATTCGTCGCGCGGGAAGCGTTGTCGCCAGCGCAAGTATGCCGCGCTCGGCCGTTACCCTGTCGTTACTCAGTGGAATAATCTGCCGGATCATCGCGCGCGCGAGATACGGAGTATGTGAGAGTTGAGGGTTGCGGACCACGTCCAAATTCGTAAATCCCGCCAGGCCTAGCGCCTCGCTGATCCCGTGCCCACTTGCGCTCTCCGAATCCAGAAACACTTCCGTCGTGTGTGTTAGCTGGTAGCCCAGGTACAGCGTGAAAACTTTCGACGTCGCATTTTCTGCCTTTGAATGAAGGCTGTTCGGTCCGCTGTATTTCGCGGGAAACAAGGGGTGCCACTGCAAAACAATGTTGGCTTGCCCAGAGATCCAGTACGGGCTGGTTTCCGAGTGCGGGAACATGGTCACTGCGTCGCTCTTCTCTTCGGCTGGCGACGCGGTTGATGTTTGAACTTCTTGCGATGCGGAACGATCTGGTGTGGACGGCGTGGTTTGCTGCGCGGAGGCCGTGCAAATCGCTGCCAGGCACACTAGTAGCAGGCACGCGGATTGCGCTCCGAGTTGGGCGGCACGACGGTTCATGATCTAGCCTCGGAACGGAGTCCGATAAGCTACACTCCATTCCGGCTGAACAAATCTGCCCTTCCATTCTTCATCCCCCGCCCACTGATTTGCCCGAATCGCATCCGCCATCGATGCCTGCGCAGAAATCTGCGGGTACACCATGCGCAACTTCGGGAGTCTCCCAAACTTTTTCCTTCAGCGCAACACGAATCAGGAAATCTTTTCGCCCGTTTCGTTGACGCCGCCGTCGCTCCGATGCTAGCTTCCTCGGCGGCCCTACTTCATGCGCGCTGTTGACATCATTCGCAAAAAACGTGACGCTGCGGAACTCTCCCGCCAGGAAATCGAGTTCCTTATCGACGGCGCGACCCAGGACCGCATCCCCGATTATCAGCTTGCTGCCTGGCTCATGGCTGTCGTCTGGCGCGGCATGACACGCGCCGAACTCGCCGCTCTCACCGAGGCCATGCTGCATTCCGGTGTGGTCCTCGATTTCTCCGATCTGCCCGCGCCCAAGGTGGACAAGCACTCGACCGGAGGCGTGGGAGATAAAACTTCTCTCGTCATCGCTCCCGTGGTCGCGGCCGCCGGCCTCTATGTCCCCATGATTAGCGGACGCGGACTAGGCCACACTGGCGGCACCCTCGACAAACTCGAATCCATCCCCGGCTTCAACGTAAATCTCTCGCTCAACGATTTTCGCCGCGTCCTCGGCGCGTGCCACTGTGGCCTCATCGGCCAGACTCCCGAAATCGCGCCCGCGGACAAGCGCTTATACGCACTTCGCGATGTTACCTCGACGGTCGAAAGCCCTTACCTGATTTGCGCTTCCATCATGAGCAAAAAAATGGCCGAGGGAATCGACGCGCTGATCCTGGACGTCAAAACCGGCGATGGCGCATTCATGAAGAAGCAGGCCGATGCAGAATATCTCGCCGAGTTGATGGTCGAGACCGGCACGCGCATGGGCAAAAAGGTTGTCGCGCTGATCACCGATATGGAACAGCCGCTCGGCCGTAAAATCGGCAACGCGCTCGAAGTCGAGGAATGCATAGAAGTCATGGAAGGCCACGGCCCCGAGGACTTGCGTGAACTCTGCCTCGACCTCTCCGCCTGGATGTTTCTGCTCGGCAACCGCACAAAATCTTTGGCCGAAGGCAAGAAGCTCGCCTCGGAAATGATTGCTTCCGGCCGCGCCCGTGATACATTCCGCGAGATCGTTCGCTTGCAAGGAGGCGATCCAAATGCAGTGGATGATCCGGCCCGGCTGCCGCGCGCGCAACATCAAACGCCTGTTCGTGCAAAACACGCGGGCTACGTCACCGGCATTCATTGCGAGCATGTCGGTGTTGCCGGCATGCTGCTCGGCGGGGGGCGCGAAAAAAAAGAGGACGCGGTGGATCCGGCCGTCGGTCTGGTGCTCAAGAAAAAAGTCGGAGACGCTGTGAAGGCAGGCGAGCCGCTCTGCATGGTGCACTACAATTCGGACGCGCGGCTCGCCGATTCCGTCGCTCTGCTCGAACATAGTTTTCAGATTGGCCCGGCCGCGCCGCCTGCATCGCCGCTGGTCAGAAAAATTATTGGCGCGCCGTAGTTTGGATTTTCCAACTCGAAGCTTTTCTCGAACGCATGGGGAGGGGACACCACCGAATGCATCGCCTCATCGGAATCCTCGGCATGCTCACCATGATGGCCTTCGCCTATCTCTTCTCCACCAATCGCAGCGCCATCCGCGCAAAAACTGTCGCCTGGGGTTTGGGCCTCCAAATCGGTTTCGCATTCCTCGTCATGCGCTGGGAGACTGGCCGCTATCTCTTCCAGCGCGCTGGCGACGCAGTGAAATGGCTCCTCGGTTTCGCATTCTACGGCTCCGAATTTGTGTTCGGCGACCTCGGCAAAAAAGGCTCGCCGCTCGGTTTCTTCTTCGCCTTTCAAGTGCTTCCTACCATCATATTCATCGCCGCATTTTTTGCCCTGCTCTATTACCTCGGCGTGATGCAAGCGATCATCAAAGCCGCCGCCGTGGTGATGACCCGGTTGATGGGCGCCAGTGGCGCCGAATCGCTCAACGTCGCCGCGAGCATTTTCATGGGGCAGACCGAAGCGCCACTCACCATTCGGCCCTTCCTCCCCAATGTCACACGCTCGGAGTTGATGACCATCATGACCAGCGGCATGGCCCACGTTTCCGGCGGCATGATGGCCGCTTACATTGCCTACGGCGTCGAAGCCAAGCATGTGCTCGCTGCCGTCATCATGACTGCTCCCGGCACCATCCTTCTCTCGAAAATGCTCGTCCCTGAAACCGAACAGCCACTTACATCCGGCAAAGTGCAGATGGCGGAGATGGAGCGCGACAAGAACGCGCTCGCTGCACTCACTCGTGGCACCACCGACGGGCTCAGCCTCGCACTCAACGTCGCCGCGATGTTGATCACCTTCATCGCCATGATTTATCTCGTCGATGGCCTTTTCGGCGCGATGCATGATTTGCTTGCGCGCCACGGCGTCGCCTGGTTTCCCACCAGCCTGGAGCAAATCCTTGGCTGGTTCTTCGCTCCCATCGCCTGGCTGATCGGAATTCCATGGCACGACGCACCCACCATCGGAAATCTCCTGGGCCTGCGCATGGTCACCAATGAGTTGATTGCTTTCCAGCGGCTCGGCCCGTTGAAAGAAGCGCTTGATCCGCGCTCTTTTACAATCGCCACTTTCGCGCTCTGCGGCTTCGCAAATTTTAGCTCCATCGGCATTCAGATCGGCGGCATCGGCGCGCTCGCTCCCAACAAACGCTCCGAACTCGCCCAGCTCGGAATCCGCGCCATGCTCTGCGGCACCATGGCCAACCTGATGTCCGCCTCAATCGTCGGAGTTATGCTGCGATGAGCGCGCGCCGCGCGAAGGGCGCAGCGCACGAATCAGAATTCGCGCGCGCCGACCGCGCCGCAAAATTCATCCTCTCCAAGACAAAATTGCGGCCGAAAATCGCGCTGGTCCTCGGCTCCGGGCTCGGCGCTTTTGCCGACGAACTGACCGCCTCCGTAAAAATCCCCTACGAGAAAATTCCCGGCTTTCCGCGCTCGACCGCCGTCGGCCACGCCGGGCGTCTTGTGATTGGCAATACTGGGGGCATCGCCGTCGCTGCCATGCAAGGGCGCGTGCACGCCTACGAAGGTTATTCGGCGCATGAGGTCGGGTTCCCGATGCGCGTTCTCGGCCGCTTGGGAATTCGTGCCGTCATCCTGACCAACGCTGCGGGCGGGATCAATCTCGAATACAAGCAGGGCGCGCTCGTCATCCTCCGCGACCACATCAACCTGCAAGGTACCAATCCGCTCATCGGTCACAACGACGAGCGCTTCGGCCCGCGCTTTCCTGATATGACTCAGGCCTACTGGAAATCCTATCGGCAGGCCGCGCTGGTCGAAGCCAAGCGCCTGGGCATCGAAGTTCACGAGGGCGTTTACGCCGCGCTCTCTGGCCCCAGCTACGAAACGCCGGCCGAAATCCGCTACCTGCGCACGATCGGCGCCGACCTGGTCGGCATGTCAACCGTTCCGGAAACCATCGTCGCGCGCCATATGGGCCTGCGCGTCCTCGGAATATCCTGCGTCACCAATATGGCCGCGGGAATCCTGGACCAGCCTCTCGACCACCGCGAAGTGATTGAAACCGGCGAGCGCGTCAAATCTCAATTCATCGCCCTGCTCCGCGCTGTGATCCCCGGCATCGCCGCTGATGCAACAAATCCAAAGCGACCATGGATGAAGA
>Ga0307477_10002092_pt1 | contig 15743 bp, 9 predicted proteins | sample atmos_gasesECM2C_FD_203316 | JGI IMG/M metagenome (GOLD analysis project Ga0307477, IMG submission 203316) | Hardwood forest soil microbial communities from Morgan-Monroe State Forest, Indiana, United States - atmos_gasesECM2C_515 | ecosystem: Environmental > Terrestrial > Soil > Temperate...
GCGGACAGTTCGAGATTAGCTCCACGCCCGAAGGCACCACTGTGCGAGCCGTTCTGCCGATTGGCGAACAGATTGGCCGGCATGCGGTGAAGCTGCAGTCTGATTTGGCGTAACTGACTGAGTCGCACATCACCCTGTGCCTTCGTCGAGTCGACCTTTCCCGAACATTTTTCAGCTTTTGCTCCTCTCCCAGAGATACAATCCCCGCAACCGCTTTCCGGAGACAACCCAATGGGAGAAGAGCGTCGCCGCACGCCCCGTTATCCCTTCATCGCCACCGCCGAGGTGATCGAGGTCGCGTCTCAGGCCCGCATCTCCGCCCGGGTCACCGAGCTAAGTTTGTACGGCTGCTACCTGGACATGCCCAATGCGTTGCCCAAAGACGCCCAGATCAAAATTAAGATTTATTCCGAGGGTAAATTCTTTGAATCGGGCGGAGTCATCATCTACTCGCAACCCAATCAAGGAGTGGGTGTCACGTTCCGCGATGTGCGGCCGCAGCTTCTCAGCGTGCTAAAGCAATGGCTCCTGGCGGCGGCTGTCGCCAAGTATGGCCGCAAACCGTAAGCGGCGAATTTGATCGGGAGTGCTCAGGTTTGCTTGACCGCCCTTCCGACATCTCATTCCCGCCGCAACGCAGACTGAAGAACCTCTGCAAGATGGATGGCCGTGCGGCCTGTGCTGTGCCGAATCTGTTCGCGGCAGCTAAAGCCATCGGCAACGATCAGCGTCTCCCGCGTGGCATTTCGAACGGCCGGCAGCAGCAGGCGCTCGCCTATTGCTTGCGCAACATCGTACTTGTCATTTTCAAATCCGAAGGGTCCCGCCATTCCGCAGCAGCCGGTGTCAGGACATTCCAGCAGCGCTCCTGTGCGACGCAACAAGGCTTCAACATGCGTCATTTTCATCAACGCCTTCTGATGACAATGGCCGTGCAGGAGAATTCGAGCCGATACCTTCGGGGGCGCATATGCAGGTATTCGATTCTCAAGGAATTCGCTCAGCAAAAAGGTTTGCTGGCCCAATCGGGTCGCTCGCACATCGTTCGGGAACAAATTGTGCAGCTCGTCTCGAAACACGGAGGCACAGCTCGGCTCGAGCACAACGATCGGTACATCGGTGTCGATCTCTTCGCTAAGAACATCCATGATTTTTCTGAGATAGCGCTTGGCATCGGTCAGCATTCCGAAATCATACAGAGGGCGCCCGCAGCACAAGACCTGACGCGAGCACCTCACCGCGAAACCGGCATGCCCCAGAACTTCGAGAGCGGCGCGGCTCGTCTCTGGATGAAAATAATTGTTGAAGGTGTCGACCCACAACAACACTTGGGGCCTTTCGGACTTGCCCCTTTTCTCAAACACATCTGGCGCCTCCCGTTCTGCCCAACGCTTGAAGTTTAAGCTGGCCAACCGTGGCAACCGGCGCTGCGGCGCGAGCCCCAAAGCCAGTCCCAGTAATTGCCGCAGTCCAGGTGCCTTGCTCAATGAATTGGCAATGCCCGGCGCCGCGGATGCAAGCCGCGCCCAGCGATCGACCTTTCCGAACACGTGGGCCCGCAGCGGCCGCCCCTTATGCTCGTAATAATGCGACAAAAATTCCGCTTTATAAGCCGCCACATCGACGTTCGCGGGGCATTCGGATTTACACGCTTTGCACGACAGACACAAATCCAGTGACTTCTTGACGTGTTCGTCCTTCCACCCGTCGCGCAACACTTCGCCTTGCAGCAGCTCAAACAGCATGTGCGCGCGGCCTCGCGTGCTGTGTTCTTCTTCGCGCGTGCCCATGTAGCTCGGGCACATCGTGCCGCCCTCATTTTTTCGACACGCTCCAAGCCCAATGCATCGTAGCGTGGCTTTTGCCAGCGAACCATCGTCTTCGGGAAACTGAAAATGCGTCTCCAGTTTGCGGTGACGGTAGCCCGCGCCGAGCCGGAGGTCTTCTGTGGGAAGATGAGCATCCACCACTTTATGCGGGTTGAGCTTGTTTTCAGGATCCCAAGCGCGTTTGAATTTCCCGAAGGCGTCGACAAGCTCCGGACCAAACATCTTTGGAAGCAGAGAGGCGCGCGATTGCCCGTCGCCGTGCTCGCCGGACAGCGATCCCCCATAGGAAACCACCAGGTCGGCGGCCCGCTCGATGAACTCACCATATTTTCGGACGCCAGGCTCGCTTTCGAGGTCAAACGTGACCCGCATGTGCACGCAGCCATGCCCGAAATGTCCGTAGAACGCTCCCCGATACTTGTATTCGTTCAGCAACCCTCGAACATCTCGCAGGTAGCTGCCCAATTTCTCCGGCGCCACCGCGGAATCGTCCCAACCCTCCCATTCCGCTGGCGCGCCAGGAGCAAAAGCCGCCGCGCGCGGCCCAGCCTCGCGGATCTGCCATACAGCTTTGGCTTCGCTTGTTGTGTAAATGCGCATGGTCGGCGGTGCGCTGACACTCTTTAAACTGTCGATCAATTGCAGTGCTACCCGCTTTGCGTCGTCTGGATCATCCGCGCCGAATTCCACAAGCAAGTACCCGCCGCCCGCCGGCAGCAACTCGAGATTTGGCACTCCCTTCCGGCGCAATCCGTCGACGATACTGCCTTCAAAGCCCTCCAGCCCTATCGGCGCGAAATCCAGAATTTCGGGAACGTGGTCTGCGGCGTGAAATGCGTCGTCATATCCCAATCCAACCAGCACGCGATCTTGCGGGCTATGAATCAACTTCAGCTTCGCCTCTAGTACGATCGCGCAGGTTCCTTCCGTGCCCACCAGCGCTCGGGCCACGTTAAATTCGTTCTCCGGCAGCAATTCGTCCAGGTTATATCCGGAAACCCGTCGGGGAATTTTCGGGAACCGCGCGCGTACCAAGTCGGCGTAGTCGTCGCCAATTGCCCGCAGCGCGCTGTAGATCTCCGCGCGTCTCCCACCCTGCGCGGTAATTGCTTGCAGTTCACCTTGGCTAGTCGCGCCGACGGTCATCTGTGTCCCGTCGTACAGCAAAATCCGCAGCTCTTCTACGTTGTCGACCGTCTTTCCGCCCAGCAGCGAATGCGTCCCGCAGGAATTGTTTCCGATCATTCCGCCAATAGTGCAACGGTTGTGCGAGGAAGGATCTGGGGCGAATGTCAGGTGATGGACCTCCGCTCGATTGCGCACGGTATCCAGAACAACGCCGGGCTGCACACGAGCGAAGCGTCGCTCCGGATCGAGCTCCAGGATTTGGTTCATGTATTTCGTGAAATCCAGCACAACAGCGACGTTGCAACATTGTCCGGCCAAGCTTGTGCCCGCACCGCGCGGCAGTACTGGAGCTCCGAACTTGCGGCAAGCAGCCACCGCGGCGACCACATCCTCCTCATCGTACGGAACTACCAACCCAATCGGAATTTGCCGGTAATTTGATCCGTCCGTCGCGTACAGAGCGCGGCTCCCGCGATCGAAGCGAACTTCGCCTCTAATGCGGCGTTTCAACTCGGATGCAAGTTCTGCAGCGGCGGCGAACGTATCCACCGGCTTTCCGTGAGAACTCAGGGGCAATGGCAGGAGAGGATCCAAGGCCTGCTTACTCTAGAACAAGTTCTGCTAGATTTGAGCAAAGAGTTGTGGAGCGCGGCGGTCTTGCCTATCCTGAGTCGCGAAGGGTCGCCGTCTGTCTGCCGTCGACAACAGCTCGAATGAATCCGAAGTGCTATCGAGTTTCCGTCGCCTCTTTAACGATAAGCGCCGGAATTTCCTTCTGCTTCACCAGATCGTCGTAAGCTTTGACGTCCGTGGAAATGATCGCCTTCCACTTGGTCAGTTGTTCGTCCACGGCCTTGCTCAACATATCGAACACTTCATAGGACTGTTTTGTCGGTGCGCTATCGGCACCGCCGACTACGCCGCCCAGCGCCACGAGGTGATTGTTCAAGCGTACCGGAAAATTCAGAACGTCCTGGCCGCTTTTGGCCTTGGTTTGGATCAGCGCTTCCTCAACTTCGGTCATTTTCTTGTCCAGCGATTTGCCGGCGTCGGCAATCGCTTTGCCGCGCGGATCATTTTTCAACCGTTTATCGATGGCGCCCATTTGCTCGCGCAAATCGCGGATTTGGTTGATCGCGTCATCCGTTTCCGTGACTTTGTCGCGAATCTTTATCAGCAGCGCGAATTGTTTTTCCAGGTCGGCCTGTGTAACGGTCAATCGCGGGTCGCGGGTGACCTCCAATGGCGCGGTGTAACTCTTGCCGAGAACCGTAAGCTTGACTTGATATGTCCCGGGAAGGGCTCGCGGTCCACTTGTGCTACCGCCCCAAAGCGGCGCATGTGGCACTTTGCTGGCCCCTTCATAGTCGAGATCCCACACGAAGCGGTTCAGTCCGGCCTCGACCGGTAGCTTCCCCGCATTGCGGTCTGGCGCGCCAAACCCTTCATCCTGGTCGCCCTCTTCTTCTTTTTTGGGAAAGTGGCGAATGACTTTGCCGGAGGAATCGAGAATGTCCAGCGTGATCTTGGGAGCCTCGTCGTCACTTCCCTTCGAGTCGGAGCCTGCGGCGGTCTCCTTGGCCTCCGCGTTTTGCGGCGAATCGTTCGACCCGCTTTCTTTCTTTTCCGAGGTCTTCTTGTCATCCGTTTTTTTCAACGAGGTTTTTAGCCAATAGTCGATCACCGCACCAGCCGGAGGATTTCTCCCGGTGTTGGCGCCGCCACGAAAGAAAGATCCGCGGAAGACCGTGTGATTCGCCACGGCTGGCGTGAACAGGTGCGCGGGTTCTTGCGTCACGGACTCGCTGTACTGTTCGAGCGATGTGATGTCATCCAACACCCAAAAGCTGCGGCCGTGCGTCGCGACAATCAGGTCGTTGTTCTTTACGACCAGGTCATTCACCGGAGTGACCGGCAAATTCAACTGCAGTGGCTGCCATTGCTCGCCATCATTGAAGGAAATAAAGACTCCGGTTTCCGTGCCCGCGAAAAGCAGGCCGGCACGCCGGGGATCGACGCGCACGGCATGAACATAATCATTTGCCGGAAGGCCATTCACCAGCTTGTTCCAGGTTTTCCCGAAATCCGTGGTTTTAGAAACGTAGGGCGCGAAGTCATCCATCTTATGGCGCTCAACCGCCACGTACGCGGTGCCGGCGTCTTTTGAGGAAGCATCGATCATGCTGACCGTGCCCCACTCCGGCATTGCTTTCGGAGTGATATTTTCCCAGTGTTGTCCGCCGTCGCGGGTAATGTGCAGCAGCCCGTCATCCGAACCCGCCCAGATCAAATCCTTTTGCACCGGTGATTCGACGACAGAGAAAATAGTGTCGTACACCTCGACGCCGGTGTTGTCTTTCGTGATGGGACCGCCGGAAGCTTGCTGTTTTTGTTTGTCGTTGCGCGTCAGGTCCGGGCTGATAATGTTCCAGCTCATCCCGCCATCGGTAGTCTTGAACAGCACCTCTCCCGCGAAATAAAGAGTGTTGGTGTCGTGCGGAGAAAAGACAATAGGTTCCGTCCACTGAAAGCGGTGCTTTACGTCCCCGGCTGCCCAGCCGATGGGATTCACCGGCCACGGATTCACCGATTGTAGTTCGCCGGTGCGATGGTCGTAGCGCGTGATCTCGCCCCCATACGATCCGGCGTAGACGATTTCCGGATTGGTAGGATCGGGTGCGATGTAACCGCTCTCGCCGCCGCCGACATCGTACCAATCCGGCCGATCGATCGACCCGTCCGCGCTCGCGCTCGCGATCCCAACGGTGGAGTTATCTTGCTGAGCGCCGTAAACGTAATAAGGAAAACGATTGTCGGTGGTGACGTGGTAAAACTGCGCGGTCGGCTGGTTGTAAACGCTGCTCCAGCTCTGCGCGCCATCGATCGAGATGGTGGCCCCGCCGTCATTTCCGTTGATCAGCCGTTTTGGGTTGGTTGGATCGATCCACAATCCATGGTTGTCGCCGTGCGGAACGCGCAGCGGACCGAAGGTTTTTCCGCCATCGTTAGACCGGTAGACCCCGGTATTCAAGATGTAGACGGTGTCTGCCGATTTCGGGTCGGCAAAAATGTGCGAGTAATACCAGGCCCGCTGCCGGAAGCGGTGATCATCGGTGAGTAGCTGCCAGTTCTCCCCGCCATCATCGGAGCGGTAAATGCCGCCCTTTTCCGCTTCCACAACTGCCCAAACGCGATTCGGGTTCGCGCCGGAAACGGTTACGCCGATGCGGCCCAAAACTGTTTCGGGCAGTCCATGCGCCTTGATTTCCTTCCAGGTAGTGCCGCCATCGGCAGAGCGGTACAGTCCGCTCCCCGGACCCCCGCTATCCATGCTCCACGGGGTGCGCCGGGCCTGCCACAGCGCCGCAAACAAAATATTGGAATTGCTGGGATCGAAAGTGATGTCAATCGCACCGGTCTTGGCATCCTTATATAGGACCTTCTCCCAGGTCTTCCCGCCGTCGCGCGTGCGAAACACGCCGCGCTCTTCATTGTCGCCGAATGGATGCCCCAAAGCCGCCACAAACGCAATGTCCGGATTCTTTGGATTCACGATCAGACGGCCGATAGCATGCGTGTCTGGGAGCCCAACGAACTTCCAGGTCTTGCCGGCGTCAATCGATTTATAAACTCCGTTTCCGCCAACGATGTTGCCGCGAATGCACGCTTCTCCCGTACCGACATAAACGATGTTGGGGTCCGATTCGGAAACGGCCAGCGCCCCAATGGAAGGCGAGGCGTCCTTCTCCTTGTCAAAAAGTGGTTTCCAATTTAAGCCGCCATCCGTGGTCTTCCAAACCCCGCCCGCCACACCGCCGAAGTAATAGGTATTGTCCTGACCCACGACGCCGGAAACAGCGAGAACGCGACCGCCGCGAAACGGCCCAATGAGCCGATAAGTGAGCGCCTTCCACGGGCCCTTATCCTCGCCATCGTCCTTCTGCGCTGCCGGCGCGGCAGGTGCCTGCGGAGAACTCTCTTGCTTCTTTTCTGTTCTGCTTTCGCCTGATTTCTTCGGCTTTTGTTTCTGAGCGTACAATGGCGCAATCATTACAGCGAGAAGGGACAGAAATACGATCGTTCGCAACGCTACCGTTCGCAATGTTACCTCCACAGGGCTTGGTTGGAAGTGAATCCTAATCGCTACGGCACCGCAAGCAAAGCAAAAATTCGCAACCACGCTAGCCTTGCTTTTGCTACGAAAATTGCGCGTGCCGTAATCCGCACTCAATCGGAACCAGGATTACGCGCCGAATCTCGGAAGCGCGCAAAGAATCGCCCGGTGAATGTCGACCACGGCAACGCCTCGAGTTCCGCCAAGTAAGAATAAGCAACCGGAACCACCAGGAGCGTCAGCAGCAAACAGAGCGTTTGTCCACCAATGATCGTCACCGCGATAGAAGCCCGCTGTTCCGATCCGGCCCCGATCCCAATGGCCACGGGAATCAGCCCGGCGACGATCGAAAGCGTCGTCATCAGGATTGGGCGCAGGCGCACGCGGTTGGCCTCCAGCAACGCCTCCTGCAGAGGCATCCCCTCCTGCGCCCGCAAGCGGTTCGTGTAGTCCACCTGCAAAATTCCATTTTTCTTCACGATGCCGAGCAACAAAAACATGCCCAGCGCGCTCCATAGGCTAAGCGCCCGTCCGGTAATCCACAGCGAAAGCAGCGCAAACGGCACGCTCAGCGGCAACGTCAGCATGATGATGAACGGATAGGCAAAATTTTCGAACTGCGCGGCCAAAACCATGTACATAAAAATAGACGCCAGCAGCATGGCCAATAGCAGATTCCACGTGGTTTCCTCGAGCACCTTCACCTGTCCCGTAAACCGGTAGGAATATCCGGGTGGCAGCCCGATCTCCTTGATCGACTGCACCGTGTGCGCCGCGCCCAGGTCTAACGGAAAGCCGGAAGCCACGTTGGCGTACACCGTAACCTGAAATTCGCGGTTGTACCGCCACAACGTCGCTGGACCCGCTCCCCGAACAATGGACGCCACATTTTCCAACCGCACTTGCCCGAGTTTGCTGGACGGCACCATCATCCGCGCCAGCACATCCGGATTGTCGCGCTGCTCCTGCAGCAACTGCATGGTGACCGGATATTGTTCGGAGCCTTCCTTGAACCGAGTGATTTCGTCTTCTCCCGAATAAAACAATCGCACCGCGTCACTGACGTCGGTCATGCGCACGCCGATATCCGCGGCGCGCTGGCGATCCAGCTTCACTTGCAGCTCCGGAGTATTCAGATTCAGGCTCGGGTTCACGTCGACCAGGTCCGGATACTTCATCATCAGCGCCGCGACGCGCTTGCTGATCTCCGCAAGCTGCATCAAGTCCGGCCCGCGAATCACCGCCCCGATAGGAAAGTACGTTTCTCCTCCAAAGATTGACGGGAGCCGCACGTTGTAAATCGTGTTGCGATATTTCGAGAGAATGCCACGCACCACGGTAGCAACCTGCTCGTGGCTCTTCCGGCGTTCGCCCCGCGGCACCAACACGATAAAGAAGTGCGCGTGATTGGTGGGCCCGTGCGTGAAAGACTGCACGAACGCCACTTCCGGAAGCGCCACAATCTTCCCGGCCATTTCGCTGGCCTGCTGCACGGTTTTTTCCAGCGACGTGCCCTCCGGTATCGTGAACGAGCTGATCAGCTCGCCCTGGTCATCGGAAGGAATCCAATCGCGCCCGACCAATTGGTAGAGACCAAAAGTGGAGAGAAACGTACCCAGGCAGATCACCAGAATAACCGCACGATGCGCCAGCGACCACCGCAACATCTTCAGATAGATCTCTTCCGTCGCGTGGATAATCCCGGAAGCGTGATACTTTCTGTCGCTCTCGCTGACTCGCAGAATCCGCGAACTCATCATCGGTGTCAACGTGAAAGCCACCAGTAGCGAGACCAGAATGGCCATCGCCATGGTCCATCCGAACGAGTTCACATACTTGCGCGCATACCCATTCATGAACGCGATGGGCAGAAAGATGATCACCAGCGAAAGCGTGGTCGCCATCACCGCCAGCCCGATCTCACGAGTCGCCTCAATGGCCGCCGTTACACGGTCCTTTCCCCTTTCTTCCATGAACCGAAAGATGTTTTCCAGAACGATGATCGCGTCGTCGATCACAATACCAACTGCCAGCGTCAGAGCCAGCAGCGTCATGTTGTTAAGCGAAAAATCCATCCCCCGCATCAGCGTAAACGTAGAAATAATGGAAGCGGGAATCGCTACCGCCGCAATCAACACCGCCCGCCAATTGCGCATGAACAACCACACAATCGCGCTAGCCAGGATGCTGCCCAGGATCAGATGCTCTAGCAGCGAGTGCACCGAAGCCTTGATGAAATCAGAGATGTCGTGCACCACCTGGAGCTGCACGCCGGGTGGCAATTGTCCCCGAATCTCGTCCAGTTTGCTTTTGACGTCGTCCGCGACGCGCACCGTATTGGTGCCTGACTGCCGCACCACCTGGATAGCCACCACTTCCTGCCCGGCGGCGTTTTTTCGAAATAGCGCCGACCAAGTGCGCAGTTCCTGCGCCCCGTCTTCCACCGTCGCAACGTCGCGAACGCGAACCGGCGTCCCCGCGCGTGTTCCAATCACAATCTCGCCAAACTGCTCCGCGGACGCCACCCGCCCCAGCGTGCGCAAACCCAGTTCCTGCGGGCCGGTGATCATCCGCCCGCCCGGCGCTTCAATGTTCTCGCGCCGGAGCGCATCGCGAACGTCCAGCACCGTGAAATTGTGCGCCGTCAACTTTTGTGCATCGAGCAACACGCGAATCTGCCGCGCCTGCCCGCCATTCAAATCAACGCTCCCCACTCCATCGACGGTCTGAATCGCCCGCCGCACCTGCTTGTCCGCAATTTCGGTAAGCTCCCGCCGCGGAATCGGTCCACTGACCAACAGCGTGAGGATTGGATCGGACTGCGGGTCCAGCTTGGTGATGACCGGCGGCAGCGTCTCCCGGGGCAGCCGGTCAAGCGCTCCAGCGACTTTCTCGCGAATATCCTGCGCGGCGCCCTCGATGTCCCGTTCGAGAACGAACGTGCACGTAATGTCCGCATAACCTTCGCTCGAGTAAACGTTGATTTCGTCGATTCCGCTCACCGACGAAATCGCGTCTTCCAGCGGCAGAACCACTCCGGTCACCACCTCTTCCGGAGTCGCTCCCGGCAACTGCACATTTACGTTGATGGTGGCCGGATCTGCTTTCGGAAACAGATCCACCGCCAGCCCGCGATAGGAAAACACGCCCAGGGTCACCAGAAAAGCGATAAGCATCACCGTGAACACGGGATACTTCACGCAAGTTTCGGCGATTTTCATCGATAGGTTCGCTATGTACGCTGAATCAGACGGACATCCGCTACTTCAGAGCCGGCGTCCCGGCGTCCGATTTCTCTTCCACCGTCGCGCCGTCGTGCAAATCTCCGGAAAGGGCAACCGCCACGCGATCGCCGGGCTTCAGGCCCTCGGCCACTTCGAAGCGCCGCCCGCGCTCATCTTCAGTCTGCCCAGCGGGCCGGATCTGGCGCTCGGAAACGCGGTTGCCGTTCACCAGAAACACCTTGTAAACGCCGTAGCGATAATTCACCGCCTGCTCCGGAAGGAAAATCGTCTTTTCTTCTTTGGCGCTGGGAATCGAAGCCTGCACAAAAAATCCTGGCTTGAGCCGTCCATCCAGATTGACCAGCAACGCTTCCGCTTCAAATGTGCGCGAGTCTTGCGAGACCGAAGGATTAATCCGCGACACTTTTCCGTGGAACGTCTCTCCGGGGAACGCTTCCACCTGCAAATCCACCGGCGCGCCATCGCGCACCCACCCCGCCCACCGCTCGGGAACGGCCAGGCGCGCACGCAAGCGATCCGTGCGCACCAGAACCATCACTGGACTCTGCACCCGCAAATATTCCCCGGGGTGAACGTTGCGCGTCTTGATCGATCCGGGAAAAGGCGCGCGAATCGTGGCATCGCGCAGTTTCTTCTCCGCCAATTGTTGGCTGGCCTGGCTCGAAACCAGCAAAGCCTTCAGCCGGTCCACTTCCTGCAGTGCCACGTTGTAACTCGCCTGCGCGCTTTGAAAACGGCTGGCCGCTTCATCGAGCTGCTGCTGCGAAATCAGCCGGTCCTTGAACATCTCTTGCGCGCGATGGTACTTGTGATCTGCATCGAACAAGTCCGCTTCCGCCCGCTGTACCGACGCGATTATCTTCGGATCCGTTGGCGGCGGATCGTTGGGCCCAACACCCAGTTGCGCGCGCACCTGATGCACCAGCCCGCGTTGCCGGTCCACCTCAAATTGCAGCTCTTGGGGATCCACCACGATGAGCGGCTGCTCTTCTCTTACCGTGTCGCCTACATCCGCGAGCACTTCCGACACTCGCCCCTCGACTTGCGAACTCAGAATGCTTTCCTCCAGCGCGAACAATGAGCCCACCGCCTGCACGCGGCGCTGCGCTGTCTCCTCCGCAACCGTAAAAAAGTGCACCGGTGTGGGATGCGTGGCGTCTCCCAGCACGCTCGTTGTTGGCGATTTCGAGCAAGCGTAAAGAATTGCAGTTAGCGTGAGGACTCCGAGCAGAATCGCTCGGTTTTTTGCTGCTTGGATGGACACTTTTTGACCCTGGTCAGGACACACGGTACTACCTTGCCCCCGTCTAGCATTTCGACGCGCCGCTTGGCATTGCGTTTCGGTGCCCGCTGCGATCGCTTAGAGTTGGCCGAAGAATTATGCCGCGAATAGGCCTGCTAATCTAGCGCTCTTGCAAGCCGGCTACTTGTTCTGACCGTAATACGTGTCGCGGCCGTGCTTGCGCAGGAAATGTTTGTCATGGAGGTGTGAAGAGATCCTGCGCGCCTTTGGATTGGCCGCAATCGTCAGCGACGCCATCGCGGCAATTTCTTCCACAATGACCGCGATGTGCGCCGCTTCCGTCGGCGTAGCGCCCCAGCAAAAGGGACCGTGCCCGGCGACCAGCACCGCCGGCTGATGCAGCGGATCAAGCTTGGCGAATCGGCGCACGATCGCGTGGCCCGTATTTGCCTCATAATCCGTACGAATCTGTGCCGGGCTGAGCGGCTTGGTTACCGGAACGGGGCCGTGGAAGTAGTCTGCGTGCGTTGTGCCAAAGCAGGGAATCTCGCGCTGCGCCTGCGCCCACGAAGTGGCTGCCCGCGAATGGGTGTGCGCCACTCCGCCGATTCCCGCAAACTCGCGATACAGGATCACATGCGTCGACAAATCCGAAGAAGGGCGCAGCGAGCCCTCAACGACCTTGCCCTGCAGATCCGTAACAACCAGATCTTCTGGTTTCAACTTTTCATAAGCCACGCCGCTAGGTTTGATCACCACCAGGCCTTCATGTCGTGCGATTCCGCTGGCGTTTCCGAACGTGTACAGCACCAGTCCGCGCCGCACCAGCTCCAGATTGGCTTCCAACACTTCTTCCCGCAGGGCTTTCAGAATCATGCGATGCCTCGCGCCGTGGCAGCCACACGCCGCAGGGTGGGAAGGATGCGACCGGCGGAAATCGTGGGGGCGCTCGCGCTGCCGAATCCAAAGTATAGTTCGCGATACATGTCGTAAAGCTCTTGATACGTTTGCGCCGACTTGGCATCCGGTTCGACCACCCGATACTCCGGGCAAAGCGCGTCCTGCGCCTCCTCCAGCGAACGAAAAGCACCGGCTGCCAAAGCGGCAAAAATCGCCGACCCCAGGCTGGTGACATCCGTCTTGGGGATAAGCACCGGCTTGTTCAATACGTTGGCGTACACGCGATTCAACACTTCATTCTTCTGCGGAATTCCGCCCGCATTGATGACCCGCCGGATCGGCACTCCGTTCTGTTCCATGCGTTCCAGGATAACGCGGGTGTGAAACGCAGTGCCCTCAATCGCCGCGAATAATTCATCTTGCGCCGTATGCGTCAGATGCCAGCCCAGCGTGATTCCGCCCAGTTCTGGATTTACCAGCACGGTGCGATCGCCATTGTCCCAGGTCAGCCGCAGCAATCCGCTCTGCCCGGCCTTGTACGCGGCGAGGTCCTGCGAAAGCGCGGCAACGCTGGTGTTCGCGCGGCGCGCGATAGCTTCAAAAATATCGCCGGTAGCCGACAATCCCGCTTCAACCCCTGTCTTTCGCGGATGTACCGAGCCGGACACCACTCCGCAAACCCCAGGGATCAGGCGCGTATCGTCGCTCATCGCAATGATGCAAGTAGATGTGCCGACAACGTTCACTACGTCCCCGGTTCGCGCACCGGCTCCCACCGCATCCCAGTGCGCGTCGAACGCCCCTACCGGAATAGGGATGCCGACGCGAAGCCCAAGCTTTTCGGCCGACTCTGCCGTAAGATGTCCCGCAATCTTGTCGCTTGTCGCGTATTGCCCTTGCAGCTTCGTGCGAACGCCTTTCAGCAACGGGTCCACTTCGACGAGAAAATCTTCACCCGGCAAGCCTCCCAGCGAATCGTTCCACATCCATTTGTGGCCCATGGCGCAAATGGAACGTGGCGCCTTGGCGGGATCGTCGATTCCGCACAGCACCGCCGCGATCATGTCGCAATGTTCAAAGGCGCTCGCGAATCGTTCCCGCTTCTCTGGATTGTGGCGCAGCCAGTGCAGCAGCTTGGAAAAACCCCATTCGGAGGAGTACGTTCCGCCGCACCAGTCGATGGCTTTCAATTTCTTGCGGTGCGCCGTCTCCGTGATCAGCGCGGCTTCCCGCCAGGACCGATGGTCGCACCACAAATAATATTCGTCGAGCGGCCGCATCTTGGCATCCACCGGAATAACGCTGGAGCCGGTGGTGTCGATGGCCAACGCGGCAACCTGATCCCCGGAGATGCCGGCCGCCCCAGTGGCCTTGCGAGTTGCCTCCGCGAGCGCGCGCATGTGGTCGTCATGACTCTGCGTGGCATGGTCCGGATCTTCTTTCCGGCGATGCAGCGGGTACTCCGCCGTGCCGGAGCCGCGGCGGCCGCGCCGCGTATCCACAATGGTGACGCGCACGCTCAGGGTGCCGAAATCTACGCCCGCTACGATGGCCATGGCAGGTTTATCAAAATTTTGGATGGCATTTCGCGGCTGCCGCGGCGCGTGCTTACGCGTGGGTGTACATGTCCCAGCTCAGGTACCGCGTGGTCGCTTCGTGAATTACCGGCGCGACGGTGGAGAAATTCGCGGCCACGTGGTGCTCAAACCCGTTTTCGCAGATGTAATGCAGAAGTCTTTGCATGTTGGGAATCTCCACCACGCCGGCGCCCCCGAAGGTTTCCAGCGGATCATCGGTGAAGCGTCCTTCTCCGGCGTAACCGCGGATTTTGCCGCTCAGGTCGTCGGTCGAAAATCGCGCGTAGCTCATCGCACCGGACTTGACGCGCCCCACGCAGGTGCCAAACGTATTCTCTTTTCCGACCGTGCCGGCGATGATGGCTTGAAAATCCATCGCCACATCCTTGAAAAAATGCTTCGGCAAATTGCTGCAATGAAAACATACTGCTTTATTGGGGTCGCTTCCGTAGTTGTTGTTCCAGTCCAGCAATGCGCTCGGCGATTGCGAAGCCAGTTGCAGCGCGTGCATTCCCAAAACGCCGCAAACGTCCACCTCGCACGCGCTGGACACCAGCGAATCGCTCATCATGCTCATCACCGTGCACGGGACCACGCCAAGATTTTCTTCCAGCGAAGTCCAACACTGTACCGCGCTGATTTTTATCTGCGCGCTGCTCATCCAGTCGTCGATCACCACTCCTAGCTTGGCCATCTTGATCAGCGCAGGGTGTGGAATCCCACTAGTCGTGACGTAGCGTTCGATGTTTTTCAGTTTCCTTACGACGCGCTCATCCGTATCTTTCATGCGCCCGATGCGGCCGATCACTTCAGAGAGGTCCAGCGTTTCTACCGTGATGCCGTTGGCTTCCAGAATCTTTTCGCTATAGCGCACGGTATTGAATGCCGCCGGCCGCGCGCCAATCGCGCCCACCCGCAGGTTGCGCATTCCCTTCACCACCCGGCACACGCCTGAAAACCAGTCCAGATCCTTCTTGAATTCCGCCGAGCTCGGCGAAACGGTATGCAAGGTAGTTAGTGAATAGGGGATTCCATACTGGTTCAGGTTGTTGCACGCCGACATTTTCCCGCAGAAGCTGTCCCGCCGGTGCGCGATGGTCATTTTCGCGGGCGCATCCGGAGTGGCTTGTACCAGCACCGGAACGTCCAGCCGCGCCAGCCGCAGCGTATCGGCAATAGCCCGCTCGTCTCCGAAATTCGGCAGCGACACGATCACCCCGTCGATTTCGTGGCCATGCGAGCGAAAAAGCTCCGCGCAGCGGCACGCGTCGGCGAACGTTTCTACCGAGCCAAACTTGCTTTCTTCGGGAGTCAGGCAATACGCCTTGTGGCCTTGTTCGCCCAGCACGCGCAGAATTTCCTCGCGTCCGTCGCGCGCCAGCACATCAGGAAAGAAGCCCCGGTTGCCGACGATGACGCCAAACGCGCTCACGAACTCCTCCGAGGCCGGAAAACATTAATGTAGGCTCCTCCCAGTACCACCATAAGTCCGCCCCACCACACCGGGGCGTGCAGGTTGGCTAGCACGGTTGGCGGGGGATTCTGCCACTCGGCGATTCCGCTGGCCAGAATCAACGCGCCATAGATCAGCAACAGCAATCCCACGAAGAACCAGACGGGAATAATGTGATGTCGTTCGCTCATGAGCCCTTCCAGAAAACGTTTGCCAATCATTTAAAAAAAACGTTCGCTGAATCACTACCAGAA
>Ga0307477_10002094_pt1 | contig 15731 bp, 31 predicted proteins | sample atmos_gasesECM2C_FD_203316 | JGI IMG/M metagenome (GOLD analysis project Ga0307477, IMG submission 203316) | Hardwood forest soil microbial communities from Morgan-Monroe State Forest, Indiana, United States - atmos_gasesECM2C_515 | ecosystem: Environmental > Terrestrial > Soil > Temperate...
GACATGGTGCTGCCCTTCTTACCGAAACTATGAAACAATGTTTCTCATGTCGGATGGTGTTGTCCAGGCCACGGATGCTGCCGAGGCCATCCGCCTGTTGGGGGGTAACCCCTGTGGATAACGTTGCTCCTGCACTCGCTGCAACCGCCGGAAGGTCCCTGAGCCCGGAGGGTGAAGCTCGGGGACCGGCCGCCCCGCTCCCTACGTCACCTGGAAGGCAGAGCTATGCCCGAGTGCGGGCATTCAGCTCGGCCAGCTCCCGCTCCAAGTCCTGCCTGATGCGCAGCAGCTCGGCCAGGCCCTCATCGCCGTTCTTCGCCCTCAGCTCCTCCAGCCGACCAAACACCCGGCTATCGCACAGCCAGTCCGGGTCGGACAGCACGCCCAGCTTCCGCGCCCACATCGGGGAGATGTTCACGCGCGGCCAGATGACCTCGAAGTCATCGATGCCCGGCCGTCCCGGCATGAACGCGAACGGCAGCACTTCATCGAACCACGCGCGCAGCAGCGTCTCCGTCTGCCGCGTGTCGATCTCCCAGCACACGCCCATGGGGTCCATCAGGCGCACTCTCGGCATCGCCGCCTCACTCCTCGCCGGGCAGGTACGGGACCGGAATCCTGTGCCTCGGGCACATCGTGTTCACGAACTTGACCTCCATCCGCCCGAACTCGCCCCGCCACGCCCACGAGCAGTACTCGCACCACGGGCCCGCGATCCCCGGCCACGGACGCTGCCCCGGGTCCATGCCGCCCCGCCCGGATGACCTCGGCCTGGTCCTCATCATCCGCCCCACGCCTCCTCGGCCAGGCGCACCCAGCGGCGACGTTCCAGCCTCGTCTTCCCGTCGCGCTTCATGGCCTCTCTCCGCTTTACCGCCCGGACGCACTTCCGGTGCCCCGGATGGTACTCGCCATGCCAGCCCGGCCTGGTGAGCAGCAGCGCGCACGTCTGGCGGTGCTGCGTCGTCAATCCCTCGGTGCTCGTGCGCAGCACCGCGCGCTTAGCGCCCGATTCCCGGCTCATCGCTGCCCTCCGTTCGGCCAGATGGGCGTGTCGTCCCGCTGCAGCCAGCAGCACGACCCCGCCGCCAGGTACGTCCGCACCCACACCCGCACCCACCTAGAGCGGGTGAGCATGATTCTGCAAGTCATGGTTATGCTGCCCGCTGCCCAGCGCGAAACTGCCCGGCCCGTGGGTGTGGGCCGTCCCCGCCGACTGGGCACCCGATGTGCCGTGGATGGTCCCGTCGGCCACCCCGTTCGTGCTGGTGTTGTTCACGGTCGGCGTCCCCGTGTCGCCGCTCGCGGTGAACGTCCCCGACACGGTGAGATTCCCCGAGATCGACACGTTCCCCGCCGCCGACACCGTCACCGTGCCGCCCGTCGTCTCCATGAGCAGGTCGCCGCCGACGTCGGTCAGTATCTGCGCGGTGAACGCCCACCCGCCGCTCAGGGAGCCTGCATAGTACAGGACGGCCCCGCCGATCATCGCGTTGGCGAACCCGGGCCCGTACGTGGCCGTCGCCCCGGGAATCACCTGGTTCCCGAACCCGTCCGTGGTCGTGCCCGGGTTCGCGTTCGACAGGACCAGGTTCCCCGCGCCGGGGGCCCCGTTGTAGATGAACAGCTGGCCGCCGCTGATGGTGCCGCGGAACACGCCGTTGTTGAACTCGACGGAGCCGTCCTGCCGGATGATCCACCCGGACACGCCGGTCACGAAGTCGGGGGATTCGATGGCCTGGCGGCGCAGGACGGTGCCGCCGACCACCGGGTTCTCAGGCCTCAGCGCCATGGTCGGCCACCCTTCGCCCGGCCGGTATCCGGCCGTCTGGTCCTGGCCCGTTGCATCCAGCCTGGCTCATGTAACCAGGCGGTACCGCGCCAGGAAGGTCGGGGCGCGACTTTTCGGCGAACGCGGCCAGGGTGCTGGCGAGAGCTTCATGCCAAGACTCGTGGGCGTGGCTGTGATCGAACCCGCCGCCCTCGCTGCTGGAGATGGACACGACAGCGCCGCAACGATCGCAGGATCCGTAAGACATCATGACCGGCATGCGATTATTTTACCTGCAAAGTCGTGTAAAGTCTGCTGCGTGACAGCAAATGGCGAGCAGCCCCCGGATTATGACGGCGGCACCGGCCCCGACGACTTTGCCGTAGCGGACGAGATTCCCGGCGACGACCTGACCGAGGACGAAACCGCAGGCAGCGACTTTGCAGACGGCGAAGCCCCATACGGGTGGATGCGGGACCGCAAAACGGGGACTTTGCGGCCGAAGAAGAGGCCCGGCCGCCCCAACATGCCGCCGGGTCCGGAGGAGCTGGCCGCCGCCCCGCCCGTGGAGCGGGAGCCGGACCGGCCCCCGGACACATCCAAGCGCCCCGCCGCGCGAGCGGCAACCGTGCCCGCGGCGCCCATGCCGCGCGGCGGGGTCATCGCCGCAGGCGTCGACAAGCTCTACCGCCGCGCCGGGAAACTCCTCCGCGCCCTCGACCATGACATCGGCCAGGCCCTCATCGAATGCACCCGCGTGGAGCTCCTCGAGGAGGGGGAGCTGACGGTCGGGCAGGCGTGGGAGCAGGTCGCGAAGACCAACCCGCGGATCCGGGCGTTCCTGCTGAAGGCGATCGCGGGGGGTGCGTGGGGTGACCTGGTCATGGCGCACGCCCCGCTCGGCATCGCCCTGGTGATGAAGCCCGCGGTGCAGCGGTGGGTGCCGTGGGGCCGGATCGTGGAGTCGATGGCCGAGCCGGACGAGGACACCCCGGACGGTGAGGGGGGCCTGCCCGGGGGGATGACCGCGGCGGACTTCGAGACGTTGAAGGGGACGGCGGCCGAGCAGGCCCGGCGGGTGGCGGCGCGGATGGGGATACAGGTCAGCGATGAGCAGCTGGCCGCGGCGACGGCGGACGTTACCGGGGTGGTGCCGCAGGTCCGGGTGAACCGGCAGCAGCGGCGGGCGGCCGAGTCGCGGGCGCGGAGGAAGGGCTGATGAAGGCCTGGCTGATCCAGGGAAACGCCGTCGTTGAATGGGACGATGAAGCCGGACCGATTACAGTCCGCATCGGCGACATACTCGCCAGTGCCGACGATAAGCTCCTACGCGACCTGTACGCCTGCCTGGGCTTCCTGTTCTCAAAGCCGGGCCCGTGAGCGCGGCCACGATCACGGCCCTGTGCACCGGCATCGCCGGGGTGATCGGGTCGGTTACCGCCCTGGTCGCCCTGTTCATCCACGCCAAGAAAAACCCGGGTGCCTGACTACGCGCTGCCGGAGGCCCCGCCCGACGAGTACGCCCCGGTCCTGGACTGGGACACCTTCATGGCGCGGGTGTTCGACTGGCGGCAAAACCAGCACATTGCCATCATCGGGCCGACCGAGCAGGGCAAGACCAACCTCGCCTACCACCTGCTGCCGCTGCGCTCCTACGTCGCCTACCTCGGCATCAAATCCGAAGACGAAACCCTCGACGCGTTCGCTTCGCAGGGCGGCTACCAGCGGACCTACGACTGGCCGCCGACAGTTGGCCGGTTCCGCAAGCGGCCCGCCACCTGGGATCAGATGCCCCGGCGGCTGGTCTGGCCCGACGCGTCCGACCGGCGCGCGGCCCGCATCGAGCAGCAGCGCGTGTTCGGCGCCTGCCTGGATGACATCTGGGCGCGCGGCCGGGTGTGCGTGGTGTGGGACGACTTCTGGTACCTGGTCCGCATCCTCGGCATGGAACTGGACGCCAAGCAGAACCTGCTCAACGCCCGGTCGGCGTGGTCGCCGCAGGTGATCATCGCGCAGCGGTTCGGCGGTAACCGGATGGTGGAACTGGGCGACCAGCCGACCCACCTGTTCTTCGCCCGCGAGGACGACCCGCGGAACCTGCAGCTGCTCGGCCCGACCAACAGCGTGCGGCGCGGATTCGTCGCGACCCTGGACCGCTACCAGTTCCACTATGAGAACACGCGGACTGGCCAGCGGTACCGGGTGACCGCGCCGCTGCTGAAAGCGGGCTGACCGTGAACACGAAGATGCGCCCCGAGATGCTGCTTGCGCTGATCATCATCGGCCGCGCGCTGAATCAGCGTTTCACCGAACTGACCGGCATGACGCTGGCCGAGTGGGATGAACTCAACTGCCAGCGGATCATGTCTGACCAGGATCTATAAGCATGTCCTTAATCGGTGTACGCTCACGGTGTGGCCGATGAGCCGATAGCCGTAGCAACCGGGGGCGACGCGCCCACCGTTGACGAGCAGGCAGCCGGTCAGGCATCCGCCGCCGCAGGTGCAGCAGCCGTCCACGAGGGCCAGGCCGCCGCCGCCGCCGAGCAGGCCACCCAGGCCGCCGCAGTCGCCGCGACAGCAGCCGCCGAAGCCGGGAGCGCCGAAGGCGCAGCCCAGGCCGCCCAGGCCGCAGCCGCCGACGCGCAAGCCGCCAGGTCCGAGCTCGAATCGTTCATCGCCTCCCAGACCGCCATCAACCAGCGGCTGCTCGAGCGCCTCGAAGCCCCGCCGCCCGCACCGCCCGAGCCTCCCCCGGCCCCGCCCGAGCCCGAACCCGAGCGCAAGCCTGCCGAAAAGCCGCACTGGATCAACCGCCGAGTAGGAGGGCGCAGTAAGTGAACCATTTTCACATCGGCTTCTTCGAACTACTGGTCTGGCTGATGTACTACTTCATCGCCAAGGCCATCTTCCTGTTCATCAACATCGAGACCCGGCGCAACCGCTGGCACGTGCCAGCCGCGGTGTCCGGGCTGTTCTCATAGGAAAGGAGCGCCACGTTGGCAGCAGCGCCGGGCGCAGTCGCCTCACCCGCCAAGACCGGGGAACCCGCCTCGGCTTCCACGGCCGGGGTTTCGTTCGTCCGCGGCTCAGGTGAGGGCCGCTACACCTTCGAGGTCCAGTCCGCCCTGGCGCTGGGTGCCGCCCAGGACATCGGTCCGATCGACATCAAGGCCTACGACTACATGCGGTCCCTGCTCATCAAGGTCGAGACGACCACCGCCGGGTCCGGCACCGTCACCAGCGTGGGGTCGAAGGACTACCCGTTCAACATCATCTCCTACCTGCGGGTCAAGCAGCCCAACGGCCAGACCATGTACTCCGTCAGCAACGGGCATCATGCGGCGATGATCTCCAAGCACTCCCTCGTCCGCCCGGCGCTGCAGTCCGACCCGCGCTCCGACCCGGACTACGTGGCCACCGCGGGGACCGCCCCGACTGTGACGTTCGGCATCCGGATCCCGTTCGAGCTGGACCTGCGGGACGCGCTCGGCGCCCTGCCCAACAAGGACGCGGCCGCCCCGTTCACCCTGGAGCTGGGCCTCAACGGCACGTCGACGATCTTCTCCACCAGCCCGGCGACGGCGCCGACCATCAAGATCACCCCGATCCTGGAGGCGTACGACCAGCCGCCGGAGATGCTCGACGGCAAGCCGGTCGAGACGACCCCGCCGAACATGAACACCCTGCAGCGGTGGACGGAGCAGTCCGTCACCCTCGTCACCGGCGCGTTCGACGCCCGGGTCCGGAAGCTGGGCAACTACGTGCGGATGCTCATCTTCATCAGCAAGAACAGCACGCCGACCCGGATCGTCACCCCGGCCGCGACCTCCGGGTATACGGCGGCGACCGGCTGGTCCGACCCGATGCAGATCGTCCTCGACGAAGACGTGAAGGACAACATCCCCCTGTGGCTGTGGCAGCGGGACATCTGGGAGACCTGGGGATTCGGCGGCCTCACCGGCGGCGCCACCACCTTCCCCGCCAACGACACCGCGGGCGGCTTCGATGACGGCGTGTTCCCCTACCAGTACTGCTGCAACCGGGACGACCCCAATGTCGAGTCGGTGGCCAAGTACCTGCCCACCATCGAGTCCGAGGACTACCTGCTCCGCGGCCAGACGTGGGGGACCGCGGTGTCCAAGCTGACCATCCTCAAGTGCGAGGTTCTTCCTCGCGGTGACATCTTCGGAGATGCATGATGACGACCCGCGCTCATCTCGCCAGCGGCGCCACGTTCGACTACGACGAGGAAACCTGCGCGCATTTCACCGCCCTCGACGGTGACCCGGTAGTGCGCCGGGAGTTCACCGGCCCGACCCCGGCCCGCGCCCTGCGGCAGGCGGGGGAGACCAAGGCGGAGCAGCGGGCCCGGCTGGCCGCCGAGCTGGCCGCCCTCGACGACGGCCAGGCCGCCCCCCAGGCTGCTCCCCAGCCCGCCGGGGCGGGCGGGCTGTTCCCGCCCGTCTCCTGACCAATGCACGAGCACGAACTACTCAGGCTCCTCCGGGACATAGACAGAAAGCTGGACATCATCATGACCACACCCCAGACCCCGCAGCAGATCATCGACCAGGCATCGGCCGCCCTCCAGGCGTCGGCTGCGTCACTGACCGCCGTCGCTACCGCGCTGCCCGCGCTGCTCGCCGCCACGGGCACGCCCGTCGACACCAGCGCGCTGGTCACGCAGGTAACAGCCGTGATCAACGCCAGCAACGCGATCGTGGCGCTGGTCCCGGCCGGTTCGGTGCCCCCGGTCACTAGCGTCGCCTGATGGCCAACGGCGACGGCAGCGACGGCGGCAACTGGGGCATCAGCCACCTGTCCGCCAAGCCGATCACGCTCACGTTCGGGATCGTCCTGGTAGCGGTCCTGATCATCCTGGTGATCCTGCGGCTGGCGTTCGGGCGGATCACTGTCAGCGGCGGCGTCAAGTAGCGAGGAGGGAGGCAGGGAATGAGCGGTTTCTTCACGATGCAGGCGATCATCATGCTGCTGATCGGCGTATTTGCCAGCACGATGATCAAGGGCTTTTTCGGCCGGGCCAAGTCCACGGTCACCGGAGGCTAAGGTGCAGGTCAAGGACATCTGGGACATCTTCGGCGGCATCCTGCTGATCGCCATCGTGGCCGTCATCCTGACGAAGCAGAACACCGCGTCAGATGTGACGGCGACGGGCAAGGCGTTCACCGGGGCACTGTCGACGGCTGAGGCGGGGTAGGCCCGTGCCCGCGCAGACGACTAAGCGGCGGCACGGGCTGAAGGCGAAAAGCCCCAGGCCGGGCGTGCCCCTGCCGGGGCTGGGCGGGTACGACTACCCGCGGGGCCCGTTCGGCGCGACCGGGTTCCCCGGCTCCACCCACGCCGCCCCGCACACCCACACCCAGACCGCGCAGGGCCGCAAGGACCGGCAGCTCACCACCACCGGCAACCAGGCCGAATGGGCGATCCTGCCGCCACGCAGGCCGGGCGGGGACCCGTCCCAGCCGACCGCCCGGTCCGTCACCCACCACGAAACCGGCGCCGAGCACCGCATGACCCCCGTCATCGGGGGTTCGCCCGGGTCGCAGAACGTCCGCAACCAGGTCGCGCAGCGGTACAAGGCCGTCCCCGGCCAGGTCCGCGCCTACCGGGCCTCCCCCAACCCGGGGAAGACCGGCGCCCGCCTCAACGGCCCGTCCCAGTACCACCCCGGCCAGGCGGTCTACGGCGACCCGGACGGCAAGCCGGTCCCCGGCATGGCATCCCAGCCCGGCTCCGCGCCGATGGTCGACGTGCCCTCCCGGTACGTCAGCCTCGAGGGATCCCAGGAGGGGTACGCGATGAACCGGCGGATGCTGTTCGCCAAGGGCGGCACCCCGGCCCCCTACCCGTCCTCGTACACCCGTTTCACGGGGAACCAGCACCTTAGGGGCGGCAGGCTCACCGGCCAGCGGTACTTCGGCGACAAGAAGGACCAGCAGCAGATCGGGCTGCCCTCCGACGCGTACGGGATCGCGCGCGCCCGCGGGCCGCGGCACCGGCCGGTGCAATTCACCCAGCCGGGCCCGTGGACGGCCAACTACTACGACACGCTGCTGCCGGATGACGGGAACCAGGCGGCCGACATGATCCACGTGTCGCCGTCGCGGCCGAGGGCCGGGCGGGCGGTGCGCCGTGGCTAAGGTGCCCGGGTGGGTGTGGCTGCTCGCGGCGGCGATCCTCGCTGTCCTGCTGCTGCGGCGGGGTAAGGCTCCCCTTACCACGGAGGGGCCGATCCGGGCCGGGTACAACGGGTCGCCGGACAAGACGGCGCAGAATCCGAAGGTGGTGCCCTTCCGTGGCTGACGCACCGGCTCCGAGCACGGCCAAGAGCGGCGGCACGTTCGGGTTCCTCGGCAAGAAAGTGTTCGGCAAGATCCCCGTCTGGGTGATCGCCGTCGCCGCGGTCGGCGCCTACTACTACTACAGCAAGAAGAAGAAGGCGGCGGGCGGGACGACGCAGACGGACCCGGCCGGGAACGTGTGCGCGACGATCAACCCGGCCACCGGCTACTGTCCCGGCACCCCCGAGGACACCGCGGCCAACACCGCCGCGGCGGCGGCCGGGCAGACCAGCACCAGCGGGACCGACACGAGCGGGGCTGCGGCCGGGGCGGGCAGCGGCTCCTCCGGCGGCGGCAGCTCGGGCGGTGACGGCGGCTCCGGCGGGGCCGGCGGCGGGGGCGGCTCCGGGGATACGGGCACCTACACGCCCCCGGCGGCCACGGGCACCCCGGCCAGCGCCACCACGACCCCCGCGGCGGCCACGGCAGCGGCGGCGACGGCCACCAGGACCACGCCGACCAAGGCCGCCCCCGCACGGCAGGCCACGACGGTCACCGTGAAACCGGGCCAGACGCTCGCCGAGATCGCGGCGGCTAACGGCGTGTCCGTCGCCAGCCTGGCCCACGCCAACACGTACGTCGCGGGTGAGGCGCCAGGCAAGGCGGCGGGCACTACGCTCGGCACCGGTGCCGGACTGAAGACCGGGCAGACCCTCACCATCCCCAAGGCGGCGGCCAAGACGCCTGCCAAGAAGTAGGAGCCGTTGATGCCGGAAACTGTTGAGGATCGCGTAGCCAGGCTGGAGCAGCTGCTTGACCGGGTGATCGCGTACGCGCGGACGACGGCGTTCGGCCGTGCCATCCTCGCGAGGCTGGACCTGCGGTGAAGGATCTCCTCGTGATCACCCCGACCCGCGGCCGCCCGTGGCATCTTCAGCGGCTGGCGGTCGCCCTGCAGGATACGTGCGCGCTCGGCACCGACCTCGCGTTCTGGGTGGACGACGACGACCCCAGGTTGCGGGAGTACCGGGAGCTGGGCCTGCCCGGGTTCCTGACCGGGCCGCGCGGCACCCTGACCGGGCTGACCAACCGGATCGCGGCCGACCGGGCAGGCGAGTACCGGTTCCTCGCCTCGCTCGGAGATGATCACGTGCCGCGGACGCCGGGGTGGGACCGGGAGCTGTGCGGCGAGATCGACCGGATGGGCGGCACCGGGTTCGCGTGGGCTGACGGATCCCGGTGGGTCATCCCCGAGGCCATCGTCATGAGCTCCAACCTGGTCGACGAGGAGAAGGGGCTGGGGTGGATGGCGCTGCCCCGCTGCGGGCACTACAAGATCGACGACGCGTGGCTGATGCTGGCCGTGGCGACGGGGCTGGGCCGGTACCGGCATGACGTGCTGGTGGAGCACATGCAGTTCGGGATCCCCTATGACCCGCTCGACCCCAACAGCGGGATGAAGGCGCTGAAGGACCAGACGTACGCCGACGCGCTGGTGCCGGAGAAGATGAACGCTGACGTGATCGGGTACCTGGAGTGGCTGGCGGATCCGGATGACGGGCTGGCGTCGGACGTGGCGAAGATCCGCGCGCTGGCGGGACTACCATGAAGCGCGGGCGCACGGTCATCGGCCCCATATCGTCCTCGGCGAGAAGCTCTGTGCCTGAGGTGGAAGCCCCAGCCCGGCCGACTGGGGGCCCGCCGTGACCGCCTCCATGGTGATGGCGCTGGCCATCCTCCTGTACATCATCGCCCGCTGGTCGAAGAACGAGCCCGCCGTCACCCTGACCGGGGTCGTGTCCGGCCTGTTCGCCGTGTTCATCATCGCCCTCCTCGACCAGGGGCGGACCGAGCCGATCGCGCGCGGGTTCGCGTGGCTGTTCTTCATCGCCGCCGCGTACAATGCGGTCCCGCCGCTGGCCGCCGCCGCGGTCCCCGCCGCCAAGAAGTCCGCCGCCGCCGCCAAGAGCACGCTTAAGCCAACCAGCACGTAGAAGGGAGGGCTTCATGCCTGACGGTTTGAAGTCGGACGCCAAGCTGGGGTTCGGGATCGCGATAGGCCTGTTCGCGTTCGCGCTGCTCCTGGTGGTCGTCCAGCTGATCTTCGGCAAGATCGCGAAGCGCTGATGGCTGGCGAGAGCGGCGGCAGCACTGATGGCTGACGCGTCGCTGCGGCTGGCGGTTGCCGGGCTGGCCGGGATGATGCTGGCCGAGGTCCCCCAGGTGCTATCCGGGTTCCTGCCCAGCCCGTCCACGGCGTATGACAAGGCGGCCGGGGCGATCGACACCGGCCCCGAATCCATGCAGGTGCTGCAGCGCAGCAAGCTCAAGGGCATCGGAGTCACCGTGGTCATGGCCGCCGCGGTGTCCGCGATGGCCTGGCAGGTCATCGGGGCGGGCGCGATCCTGCTGTTCCTCGCGGCGATGGCAATCCTGTGGCTGTTCCTGCAGGATTTCAACCAGGCGATGGCGAAGGGGACGGCGCACGCCAATGGCGGTTGAGAAGGTCTACACCTGCGACCTGTGCGGCCAGTTCGTCAAGAAGGCGGACCTGCGGCTCCTCAGCTTCGGGCTGCTGTCCGACCGGCCCGAAGACTACGACCGGCTCGACATCGGACCCGAATGCCACGACCGGCCCGCCGCGGATCTGCTGAAGTTGTGGTACGAGAAGATCCCCGAGGACGCGCGGCGCGAGGAGGCCCAGCGATATGCCACCTAGGCACCGGCCGCGGCGCGGCCAGCCCGGCCCGGACGTCCTCGTGTCCGGCGACACAGGCGAATACCATCCGCAGGGCGGCGCCCGCGAAGGCCCCGACGTGTTCCGCGAATCCGGGGACCTGCAGTCCCGCGAGTTCGGGGTACCCCAGGCGGACCTGCCTGGCGGGAAGGGGCACACGGTCAACGCGCCGACCCCGCACACCAGGCCCGCGGTCAAGCCGGAACGCCCCGCCGACTACCACAAATACCACGGGGTGCCGTCCGACAACGAGCAGTACGAGGTCCCCGAGTCTGATGTGGGCCGGGTGCCGAAGCCTGCACCGGTGCCGAAGGTGTCCGATGCGGTGCCGGTGTACATCGTGGAGGGCGCCAGCGCGCGGGTGATCCGGACGGCCAGCCCGCGGCATGTCATCTGCCCCGCGTCGACGGCGGCCGAGGGGATCCACGTCTGCGGGAAAGATTCCCGGCGGGTGAAGATCGGCCTGCTGAACGAGGACACCGCCACCGACATCCGCATCGCCGCGTCCCGCGGTGACCTGCTGCTCGGGCCGGGCGGCGTGTCCGGCGGCGCGCTCATCCCCTGGCCGAACAACTCCTACACGTGGCTGGAAACGCAGGATGAGCTGTACGCGATCGGCGCCACCGGGGCCGGTACTCCGCTGCTGTCGGTGATCGAGGTCTTCGAAGAACGCAAAGGGTAGGGCCGGTGGTCAATTATTCCGGCTTCACGAAAAGGGCCGCCACCCCGGTAGCCGGATTCGCCAAGCAGAATGGCACGCCCACCATCATCTCGTGGACCGTGCCGAACGACGGGCAGCTCCACCGGGTAATGCTGTTCGCATCCGCGGACGTGACTTCCGCCGAGACAGGCGGCCAGGTCAGTCTCAATGTCGTCTACCCCGATGGAGCGGCGCCCCCGTGGACTGTTTTCAGCGGCAATCAGGGTACGGGTACGGATTTCTCGCAGCACGCGAATATCGCGTTCATTGTCGGGGCGGGATCTACGGTAACGCTGACGCAAACCTCGGCCCTGACCGGGGGGGCCACAACCGTCTGGGCTGAGTTGTGGGGATCCTGACGGAAGGCAATTGATGGTCCAGTACACGAAGGGCGGCGCGCTGTTCCTGCCCGGCGCCATTGCCCCCACCCGGTATGCCGGGGGCACCGTCTCCGGTGCGCCTGTCACTGGCACATTCCAGCTCGGCGACTTCATTGTCGATGAATCCGGGGCGATCTGGGTCTGCACGGCAGCCGGGACGCCGGGGACGTGGGTGAACGTGGGCGGCGGCGGGGGCGGGGCCGTGTCGTCGGTGTTCACCCGCACCGGGGCCGTCGTCGCCTCGTCCGGGGATTATACGGTCGGGCAGGTCACGGGTGCCGCGCCGCTCGCCTCGCCCGCGCTGACCGGCACGCCGACCGCACCCACCCCGGCCGCGCTGGACAGCAGCACGCAGATCGGCACCACCGCCTACACCGACTCGGCGGTCGGCGTGGAAAAGACCCGCGCCCAGGCCGCGGAAGCGCTGCTCGCACCGCTGGCCAGCCCCACGTTCACGGGCACCCCCGCGGCCCCCACCGCCGCACCAGGCGACACCTCCACCCAGCTCGCAACCGACGCGTTCGTCGCCGCCGCAGTCACCGCCGCCGTGCAAGGCCTCGCCATCAAGCCGTCCGTCCAGGAAGCCACCGTCGCGGCGCTGCCCGCCAACACCTACAGCAACGGCGCATCCGGCGTCGGCGCCACCCTCACCGCCGTCCTGGCTGGCGTGCTGACGGTTGACGGGATAGCGGTCGCCCTCCTTGACCGGGTGCTGGTCAAGAACGAGGTAGCGGCGGCCAACAACGGCATCTACGTGGTGACCACCCTCGGCACCGTGTCCGTCGCCTACATCCTGACCCGCGCCGCGGACATGAATCAGGCGGCTGAGGTTCCGGGGGCGTTCACGTTCGTAGAGGCAGGGACCGTCAACGCCGGGGCCGGGTTCACCGTCGCCGGGGTCGGGCCGTACGTGATCGGGACGACGGCGATCAACTGGACCCAGTTCTCCGGGGCCGGGGAAATCACCGCAGGCGCCGGGCTCACCAAGACCGGGAACACGCTCAGCCTCGGCGTCCTCACCACCAAGGGCGACCTGATCATCGAGAACGCCACCCCCGCCCCGGCCCGGCTCGCGATCGGGTCAGCCGGGCAGCAGCTCGGCGTATCGGCCGGGCTCCCGGCATACATGGCACCCAACTCGTGGCAGTCCGTCTACATCGCCCCGGCCGGGGCACTGGCCGAGACATACCCCCGGCACCTGGTCACGATATCAGTAGGCAACACGTCCGGCACCCTGGTCCTCGCCGCCATCGGCCTGCCCGCCGGGCTGACCGTCACCAACATCATCATGTGCGTCGGCGCGACCGCCAAGACCGGAGGCACCCACGGCTGGTACGCCATCCTGGACAAGAACTTCCTCCTCCAGGGCGTCACCGCCGACCAGACCGACGCGGCCACCGTCTGGGGGACCGTCAACACGCCCCAGTCCCTCGCCCTGGCCGCCCCCTACGTCACCACCTACGCGGGCCTCTACTACCTCGGCGTGATGGTGGCCGAATCGGCCGGGACCATGCCGACATTCAACTGCATCGCCCCGCTGCAAGGCGGGATCAACATCGCCCCGTACCTCGGGGGAACCTCGACAACCGGCCTGACCACCCCCGGCACCCCCGGCACGACCACATACGCGGCCATCACGAGCGGGAACTCGACTGGTAAACCGCTCTACGGGTATGTCTCGTGAGCATGGGCGAGGCGTTCACCCTGGCGTACAAGACGGGCCAGTGGCACCACGGCTCAGGCTCCGGCTCATCCCCCGCCAACACCCGCGCCTACCGCAAGTTCCTCGCCGCGTACATGCGGGAAAGACAGATTAAATCAGTCCTGGACATCGGGTGCGGCGACTGGCAGTTCTCCCGCCTCATCGACTGGACCGGCATCGCCTACACCGGCCTGGACGTGGTCCCCGCCGTCCTGGAGCACAACTGGGAGCGGTACTGGAAGCCGGGCCTGCGGTTCGAATGCGGCGACGTGCTCAACGGCTGGCAGCTGCCCCGCACGGACCTCGTGCTGTGCAAGGATCTGTTCCAGCACTGGCCGGACGCCGCCATCCACCAGCTGGGCGCGCGCCTGGCCGGACGGCGGGCCCTGCTCACCTACGATTTCAGCTGGTTCTGGCCGCACGAGGACATCGCACCGGGCGGGTACCGGTCTCTCGACCTGGCTGCCCCGCCGTTCTCCTGGCCGGTTACCGAACTGCTCCGGTACGAGTCGGTCAGCCACGAGAGAACCGTCCGCCGGGTCAAGGTCGTGATGGAATTGGCACCATGACCAGCATCCTCTGGGCAGGCATCGGCCCCTGGCACCGCACCGGCTACGGGCAGGGCACCGCCCAGTTCCCCGCCCGCCTCCGCGACCTCGGCCACCACGTCACCATCACTGTCTTCGGCGAGAAAGACGGCCCCCTCCACCCCCTCAACCATCCCGGCGCCGCCGATACGAAACGGACCGGCCTGTGGGACGGGATGCGGGTCATCGGCCCCGGGCCGTCCGAGTTCGCGCTGCCGTCACGCGACCGGGTGAGGGAAGCGTGCGGCGGAGACCCGGACCTGGTGATCGTGCTCAAGGACGCCTGGGTGCTCCGCCCGGCCGACTACAAGCGGTACCGGACGGCGGTGTGGCTGGCGTTCGACACCGAACCGCTCGGGGCACCCGACCGCCAGTTCTTCGCCGCGTCGGGCGCGCGGCCGGTGTACGTGTCCAGGCGGGGCCTGTCCCAGGCCCGCGCCGCGGGCCTCCAGGACGCGCTGTACGTGCCGTTCGGGATCGACACGGGGTTCTGGGCACCCGGCGACCGCGGAGCCGCCAGGGACCTCCTGGGCCTCCCGCACGATGTGTTCATCGCCGGGATCGACGCGGCCAACATCGGGCCGCGTAAGGGCTGGGGGGAGCAGCTGGCCGCGTTCGCCGCGTTCCGCGACCGGCATGCCAAGAGCGCCCTGCTCCTCATCCACTCGGCCAAGAAGCACCCCGAGGGCATCGACCTCGGCCACCTGGTCGACGGCCTCGGGCTGGACGGCGCGGTCAAGTTCGGGTCGCACACCAACATGACCCCCGCCCAGATGCTCACCTGGTACCGGTCCCTCGACGTGCTCATGCAAGGCAGCTACGGCGAAGGGTTCGGCATCCCCATCCTCCAGGCCCAGGCGTGCGGCATCCCCGTCATCGGCACCGACTGCTCGGCCATCAGCGAGAAGATCCCCCACGGCACCGGGTGGCTGGTGAAAGGCCAGCGCTGGTGGAACCCTCACCACCAGGCCTGGTGGACCATCCCGTCCGTGAGCGGGCTCACCGCGGCGCTGGCCAAGGCGCACCGCCGCCAGCACGCCGCCCCCGCCATCATCCGCGACCACGCCCTGCCCTGGGACGCCAGCCGGGTCACCAAGGAACACTGGGCGCCCGTCCTCGAGGAGCTGACCGCCTGATGCCTGTCCCCGGACCGCCCCCCGCCACCCTGGCCGAGATCCAGGCCCTCATGACCCAGCAGGGCTACACCCGGGCCCAGGTCGCCGCGTTCGCCAAATGGTACGCCGCGGCGGTGAAGAAGGACCCGGCACTGACCCCGGCGGACGGGTTCGCCGCGTGGGCCACGGCGCAGGATCTCGGCGGCGGCATCAGCGCCCAGCTGGGCGTCGTGGCCGCCACGTCGAACCAGGGGCTCGGTTCCCTCGTCAGCAACGCGCCCGCCCCGCCGAGCGACCCGCTGACCGGGATCGCCGGATCACTGGAGGCGTTCTACCAGGCGGTCACGGACGGGAAGCTGTGGCGGTCGCTCGGCTGGATCCTGCTCGGGATCGCGCTGATGCTGTTCGGGGTGCTGCTGTGGATCGGCCCGGCCG
>Ga0307477_10002095_pt1 | contig 15729 bp, 11 predicted proteins | sample atmos_gasesECM2C_FD_203316 | JGI IMG/M metagenome (GOLD analysis project Ga0307477, IMG submission 203316) | Hardwood forest soil microbial communities from Morgan-Monroe State Forest, Indiana, United States - atmos_gasesECM2C_515 | ecosystem: Environmental > Terrestrial > Soil > Temperate...
AACGCGCACGTAGCAAGCCCGGCGATGACCGCCAACATCGCCATCCGTCCGACTCGCTCAGTCTGATGTTTCATTGTGCTCCCACCGATTGATGATTCGGGACGCCATCTTACCGTATCCGTAAATGAATGCGCGAGTTTGCAGTGGGGATTAGGGCCTGTCTGATGAATCTATCGGCCCGATAGATTCATCAGACAGGCCCTGATTCTTCTTTCGCGGGAAGACTCCAATGGGTATGCTGCCGGCTCAAAGGAGCCAATCATGTCACAACCTTCCCTTTCCTCCAATCGAGCGTGTCCGGATTGCGGCAGCGCATCGCGTCGCGAGTTCATCAGGACGGCGGTCGGCGGGCTCGCCGCCGCCACCGCGGCCTCCAGCGGACTGCTGGGCGTGGCGGGTTTTCCCCGACGGGCTGTAGCCGCCGAGGGCGGCGCGGCTGTGGCGTCCGAGACGCTCGCTGCCCAGCTCTACAAGTCCCTCTCCGAGCAGCAGAAGAAGACGATCTGCTTTCCCTTCGATCACCCGCTGCGATCGAAAGTCGATAACAACTGGCACATCATCAAACAACCGATCAGCGCGGTCTTCACCGGCGAGCAGCGGGCACTGGTCAAAGAGATTTTCCTGGACATGCACAGCGAAGAATACGCCCAGAAAGTACTCGGCCAGGTCGAGCACGACAACCGCGACGGCGGGGGCAAGGGCTTTGAAGATTGCGCGGTTGCGCTTTTCGGCGACCCGGGCGCGCCCGGCGAATCGAAGTTCGAGTTCGTCTTCACCGGCCGGCATGTCACCCGCCGCTGCGACGGCAACAGCGTCGAAGGCGAAGCCTTCGGCGGCCCGATCTTCTACGGCCACGCGGCCCAGGGCTTCAACGAAAAGGCTGACCATCCCGGCAACATCTACTGGTATCAGGCCAAGCGCGCCAACGAGCTATACCAGGCGCTCGACGGCCGGCAACGAAAGATCGCGTTGCGCACCGATCCGCGCAGCGAGCAGGGCACCGACACCGTCAAGCTTCGCGGCACCGAGGAGGGCCTGACCGGCATCCCGCTGGCCGAGCTGACTCGCGACCAAAAGCAGCTCGCCTGGGAAGTCATGCACGATATCCTCGCCCCGTTCCGCAAGACCGATGCTACGAAGGCGATGAAGCTGATCGAAGAGGCCGGGATCGACAAGCTTCATATGACCTTCTACAGCGTTGAAGACATCGGCAACGACGGAGTATGGGACCTGTGGCAGATCGAGGGACCCTCGATGGTCTGGTATTTCCGCGGCGCGCCTCACGTCCATACGTGGGTACATGTGCGCGATCCCAAAGCCGTGTAGGGCGTGAAGTGTCGGCCGTTCGACGCGACCGCGACGCGCGATTACTTTTTGGGAAGGACCGTCTGGAGCTCGGCGTACAGGTGACGATACGCCTCGCGCAGTTGCTCTTCGAGCGCCGCCGAGTTCTCATCGCCTGATGACGGCGCCAGCGCCTTGCCATAATTGATGCCATAGATCGTCCGTCGCAACGGCAACCAGCTCCGGAAGTTGTGATACGCGCGGGTGCCCACGATCACGCAGGGGATAATCGGAACGTTCGCGATTCGAGCCAGCGGCAACACGCCGCGTCGGATCGGTCCGCCGGTAAGGACCGACTTTTCCTCGGATCGAATCTGTCCCTCGGGAAACATCGCAATCACCCGCCCGCGGCGAAGCCGGGCGAGAATGGTTCGTGTCGCGGCGGTGTCAACCCGGCCCCGATCCAGCGGAAACACCCCCATTTTTCCGTAAAACCAGCCGACCAGCCGGTTCTCGAACGCTTCCCTGATGCTGACAAAGTCCAGCACGCGCGGCGTCTCCCTTATAAGACACGGCACGTCATACGGGCTGAGGTGATTCGCCGCGAGGATGTAGGCGCCCTCCCGGCGGGCTCGCTCGCGGTGCAACACCACCGGCGTCGCGCTAATCGCAAACGCCGGCGACCCGACGCACCAGACCAGGTTGTAAAACCAGTCGCTCACGTCCCTGCAAATAGTGTTGTATGAAAGCGAATGCAAGGCTATTCTACCTTGACGTTAGGTGGGTCGATCCCGATCAGGCGGCGGGCGCCGATGCTGGCGATCGGCTTACGGTTCATCTTCTTTCCTGGGGTGCTTATTATGAAGCTTGGCGCGTTCGCCTTGGGCCACGTCGTCGTGGCCGTGGTGCTTTCCTTCGGAATGTCCGATGTGACGAAAGCCGCCGCCGATCCGCTGGCGAGCAACGGCCTTTCGCTGGCGGGTAACACGTATGTCCTGAACGACGAGGCGCCGGTGCTCGAAGGAATGACCTCCCTGCGCCAAACCCGCAAAGTCGTGGACGATGACAAGCGGACCCGTCGTTCCTACGAATTGAAAATCACCTCATCGAAAAACTTCATTACCAGCAGCAAGAAGGAACTCGACTCGCTGGAAGAGAGGCTGGCGGTGGTGAGGGACGCGGCCGTTCACAATCGCATGGTGGCCCGGTTCAATCTGCTGGTCGTGAAGGTCAACGAAGCGGCCAAATCGCAGGAGGAGATGGAAGAAAAACTCAGCAGGCTCGGCGGCCCTGCGGAAGCCAAGTTCGTCGACGATCTGATCCCGCTGGATGAGAAGGCGGAGGCGGCGGACCAAAAGTATCAGAAGCTTTCCAACGATCCGCAGGTGAAAGCGGCGATTGCCAAGGCCAACCTCGGTGCCGCCGCGCCGGTTTTGCTGGGCCCGTCCGCGGCATTTGCCACTGCTCTGAAGGACCTGAAGAAATGGCGATCCGAGATCGAGACCGAGGCCATTCCGCTGGTCGAGCAGGGCGGCATCAAGCTCGTGAACGTGCTGCTCAACGGTGAGCCTTACCCGCTGATCGTCGATACCGGCGCCAGCACCGTCGCGCTTCCTGCCGAACTGGGGGAACAACTGAAGCTGGTGCCCGGCCCGCAGGATCCCGAGGTCGAGTTGAAGCTGGCCGACGGCAGGACCGTCAAGGGGCATCTGATGACGCTCAAGTCCGTTCGCGTCGGCCGTTTCACCGTCGAGAACGTGAGTTGTGTGATCTTCGAGAAGGGGCTGAACGGCGCCGCCTCCGTTCTGGGAAACACGTTTCTTTCCCATTTTGTCGTCAAACTCGATCAAAAAGCCGATCGGATGGAGCTCACCGAGATCAGCGACAAAAAGCCCGGCACCGACAAGACCGATACGAACAAACCGGTGCTCAAATCCGGTGGTGGCGACTGATCTCATCCGTAGTCCGTTCTTTCTAAGTTCAACTGGCTAACCGGAAAGGCATCCCAAAGTGCAGTCGTTTCTGCAAGGCAATACGTGTGTCGTGGGTCTCCAATGGGGGGACGAGGGGAAGGGAAAGCTCGTTGATATCCTCACCGAGCACGCCGACATCGTGGTCCGCTACTGCGGCGGGGCCAACGCCGGCCACACCGTCAGGATCGGGTCCGACAAATATGCGACGCACCTCCTGCCGGTCGGGATCTTCCGGCCGGGCGTGCTGAACCTCATCGGCAACGGCGTGGTGATCGACCCCGCGACGTTGTTCAAGGAAATCGACGAATTCATCGGCCGCGGGATCCCGATCTCGCCGCAAAATCTCAAGATCAGCTACAAGGCGCACCTCGTGATGCCCTATCACATGCAGGAGGACGCGGCGCGGGAGAACAAGGCCGACGGCGGCGGCATCGGCACCACCCGCCGCGGCATCGGGCCGACCTACGCGGACAAAATGCAGCGCGCCACGGCTTTGCGGGTCGCCGACCTGCTCCACGAAGAGAAACTCTGCGCCCGCATCGAGCAGGTTGTCACCGAGCGCAACAAAGTTCTCAAAGTCCTCTACGACGCGCCACCGCTCGATTGGAAGGAGGTATTCGAGATCTACCGCGATTTTGGCCGTCGGATGGCGCCGTTCGTCGATGACGTGGGCCATATCCTGATCGACGCCTGCCGAAGCGGCAAACGCATCGTCTTCGAGGGCGCCCACGCGGTGCTGCTGGACGTCGATCACGGCACCTATCCATACGTCACCAGCTCCAACTGCTCGGCGCTGGGGCTGTACACCGGCGCCGGCGTCCCGCCGCAGACAGTCAAGAATTTTTTCGGCATCATGAAAGCCTACAGCACGCGGGTGGGCGGCGGCCCGTTCCCGACCGAGCAGGACAACAACGTCGGCTCATACATTCGCGAACGGGGCAACGAGTACGGGACCACCACCCGTCGTCCGCGCCGCTGCGGGTGGTTCGACGCCATGGCCGTGCGCTATTCCGTCGATCTGTGCGGCATCACCCACATCGCGCTGACCCTGCTCGACGTGCTTAGCGGCCTCGAGCACATCCGCATTTGCACGGGCTACAACTGCCGCGGCCAACGGCTCGATTACTTCCGCGCCGACATGGATACGCTCGCCGAGGTCGAGCCTATTTACGAGACGCTGCCGGGCTGGAAGCAGGATCTCTCGAAGATTCGCCGCTGGGACGATCTGCCTTCCGAGGCCGTCCAATACGTCAAGCGATTGGAAACGCTGGCGGGCGCGCCGATCAAGATGGTGAGCGTCGGCTCCGAGCGGACCGCGACATTGGTTCGGTAAGGGCCCATACAAACGAGGCTAGCGCGATGGGCAACCGTGGGTTGGCGGCAGGTCTTCATGTCAGCAGATCCAGCACCAGGCCAGCGCAAATCGAGACGATTGCTGTCAGTCCGCGGGATGTGTGTTTCCTATGCCGCGCTCACGCTGCTCTGGTGGGTTCTGATCCGTTACCTGTCCGATCGCTGGTGGCCGGCGACGGTGATTGAGTACGCGCCGCGATGGCCCTTTCTGCTTCCGCTTCTGGTGGTGCTGCCGCTGGGGCTTCGTCGCGGCTGGCGGATGGGCATTCTCCCGCTGTTGACGGGGCTGTTTGTCCTGGGGCCTCTGCTGAACTTCAACATACCCTGGCGCCGGTGGCTTTCGGCCGCCCCTGAGGGGCAAAAGTTGCGGGTGCTGACGTGCAACATCCACCGCCTCGAATTGAATATCGCCGAGTTTGACGCATACCTGTTGGCCGCCGACCCGAACATCGTCGTATTGCAGGACTATTCCGGCTGGGACGACTCGGCGGTCCTGCGCTCAGGCTGGTCCACCTATCGCGTCGGCGAAATCTTCGTTGCCAGCCGCTTTCCGATTGTCGGCATCCACGACCTGCAACTCGAATCGGTCAGAGGAATCGATGACGATCAAATCCCGCATCGGATGGGTGCGGCCGCGGCGTTCGATCTGCGAACGCCGGCCGGCCTCGTAACGCTCGTCGATCTGCACCTTGCCTCTCCTCATAACGGATTGGAGACGGTGCCGGCAGATCGCCATAAAGGGATCTTCAAGCTGAAGGCCAATGCTATCCGGCGGCGGAATGAATCGGCGAAGATCACCCAATGGGCGGACGCGCAAACCGGGCCGGTCATCCTCGCCGGCGACTTCAACACGCCTCCCGAAAGCCCGATCTATCGCGCCTTCTGGTCGCGCTACCGCGACGCGTTTGATTCGGCTGCATTTGGCTACGGATACTCCTATTATGCGCCGGTTTCGGCGATAAGGATCGATCACATTCTTGCCGGCCCCGGCGTGATGTGCGCCGGATGCCGGATCGGCCCGGCCTGCGGCTCGCCGCATCGGCCGGTGGTTGCCGACCTGGTCATCGCCGGCGGATCATGATGCAGGGCCTGGAGGATCGATGAATCAGCAGACATGGACTGCAGTTGACCGCTACATCACCGATCTGCTTGTGCCGAACGACACGGCGCTCGAGGAGGCGTTGCGCAGCAGCGCCGCGGCGGGCTTGCCTTCGATCCACGTGTCTCCCGCGCAAGGCAAGCTGCTTCAACTGCTGGCCCGGCTGGGGCGTGCGCGAAATATCCTCGAGATCGGCACCCTGGGCGGTTATAGCACGATCTGGCTGGCCCGGGCCCTGCCGCCGGACGGCCGCCTGATTACGCTCGAGGCCGATCCGAAGCACGCCAAAATCGCCCGCGCCAACATCGCGCGGGCCGGACTGGCTGATATCGTGCAGATTATTGTCGGCCGCGCCGTCGATACGCTGCCGCGGCTCATGGCCGACGCCCGTCGCCCGTTCGATCTGATCTTCATCGACGCCGACAAGCCGACTTATCCCGAGTACCTCGCATGGTCGCTGCGCCTCTCGCGCCCCGGCAGCCTGATCATCGCCGACAACGTGGTCCGCAAGGGCGCCATCATCGAAGCCGCCAGCCCCGACCCGGCGATTCAAGGCGTCCGGCGTTTCAACGAGATGCTGGCCGCCGAAAAGCGCCTGAGCGCGACGATGATTCAGACGGTCGGCTCCAAAGGGTACGACGGTTTTGCAATCGCCGTAGTGACGGCTTGACCATTCGTCAGCGGCTTGCCACGGCGCGGAACACGATCCGATAGGTCCGCGCCGGGTCACAACGGCGGGGGTTGGGGACCAGCAGGAAATTCTCGGTGATGACAGGCGAGAGGTCTGCACCTTCCGCCACCTCTACGTCCTTCAGGTGATGAGGGAAGAACACGATGATGGGGCGGTAGCCGCGTTGGGCGCCGTTGGTGTTGACAGGAGCGAACGACGCGGCGGCGCGGTTGGGGTGGATGGTGAAGACGTAAAGCCCGTCCTGCTCGGTCAAAGTCTGGTCGTAGGCTTTGGGCTCGTCTTCCATGCGGGCCTGCCAGGCGGGATCGCCGTAGAAGGCAACCACGTCGCGGTCGTAGAGCAGCCCGCGGGCGTCCTGGGCCGTAAGCCCCGCGGCCCGCGCCGCGTCGGAAACCTTGAACGGCCCGCGGTAGTGGACCCCGTCCGGCACGTCCACAAGTTCCGGGAAATAAGTTTGAAGCCGATAGATCAGGGAATCTTCCGCGGCGGCGAACGCCTCGGCACACGTGTAGCGCCCCGGCTGCTCGACGAAGTAATCAAGCATCCCCCACCCCGCGTAGCCGTACCAGGTATCGACCGTGTATCCGGCCATTTGGCAGACGCCGGCACTGTTCATGTAGGCGATCGCCATGGCGTCGGATCCGTCCACGTGCCCCATCCGGCAGTTGCCGACCGGCAAATACACCTTGGGATTTTCAGAATGGATCGGATGACGGTGGCCCTGGGTGTCCAAGCCGTAGAGCTCGCCGTGCTCGCAGCGGAAGAATCCGTTGCGATAGGTGTAGCCAATCATCCAGTCGCGCTCCGAGGCGTGACCGGAGGTGACGAACAGGTCGGCGTGATAATCGTTAAGCAGGTCGGCCAGGGCAGCGGTCGTGTCGTCGGGGCATTGAAGCACGTCCGGCGTCTGGCCCGGCTCCTTGCGGACGAGCCGATTCTTTTGAACTTCGCTGTACCAGATGCCCTGCTCGCACATGTCGAGGGCAATCTCGGTCGCCGCGGCGGCGCGATGGATCACCAGCGGCCGGACCTGACGGGCGATCCGCAAGGCGTTGTCAGCGTCGTAACCCGTCAGAATTCCCCAGAAGCAGTCGGTGTATGGATCGTCGTTGAGCGAGCGCGTGAGGTGGTGGATTTTGGCGACGAACAACTCGCCGGCTTCCTGAGGCCGGGCGACGAAGCAGACGTACCGCGGGTACTGGCGGCGCAGCTCGGGCAGCGCTTCGGCAACGTCCTTGCCGAACGTGATGACCTGTGTCTGCATCTCGGCGTGCCTGGTACGCAGGGCTTCGACGACCTGGGCCCACTGTCCGTCGTTGGCCGTGGCCTTGGAGACGACCACGGCATACTCCCCGCCGTAGGCCGGGGCGCAGGCCAGAAGCGCGACCACGACGACTCTTGAAATGACTTTCCAGATCATGATCGCTCTCCTCGAATAGACGACCGATTCGGCGCCGTGCGGCAGGCGTTTGTAGAGTCTACCGTGGTTGGTGCTCGGGGCCAAAGTGGCGCGGTCGAACCGGTCGCCATTCCTTTTCCGTGGTGTCCCTTGTTTGCACATCCGCGTCCGGGTGGTATCGTGAAGGCTCGAAACCTCGTGCGACCGGGGTCACGGACGGCGCGGTCGGCCCGGGCGGGGTGACGACGGGTGCCGAGTTCACGGAGGAATCGTCGCTTGAGGCAGGAAGTCGCTTCGCGTCGCATTTCGCTCGATTTCCGGCTGCTATTTGAGTCGGCGCCCGGCCGATATCTCGTGCTCGATCCGGAACTGCGGATCGTCGCCGTGAGCGACGCCTATCTGAAATCGACGATGACCCGCCGGGACGAAATCCTGGGCCGGGGCATCTTCGAGGCCTTTCCCGACAACCCCGACGACCCTGCCGCCACCGGCGCGGCCAACCTTCGCAGGTCGCTTCAGCGCGTCCTGCGCGACCACGTGCCGGATGCGATGGCGGTCCAGAAGTACGATATCGCGCGTCCCCAGTCCGAAGGCGGCGGGTTCGAGGAACGATACTGGAGCCCGGTCAACTCGCCGGTGATCGATTCCGGCCGGCTGGTTTACATTATCCATCGGGTGGACGATGTCACGGAATTCGTGCGGCTTAAACGGCTCGCCGACCAGCCCAAGGCCCTCAATGAGCAGATGCACACACGGCTGGGGCCCCTGGAAGCGGAAGTCTACCAGCGAGCGCATGAGATCCAGGACGCCAACGCCCGCCTCCAGCGGATCACCGAGGAATTGCGCCAAAGTGAGGAGATGCGTCGGCGGCTGGTCGAGAGCGCCAAGGAATACGCCATCTTCATGCTCGACACCGAGGGCCGCGTCAAAACCTGGAACGCGGGCGCCCAGAAGATCAAGGGATACCACGCCCAGGAGATCATCGGCGAGCATTTCTCGAAGTTCTACCCGCCGCAGGACGTCGAGCGCGGCAAGCCGTCGGATGAGTTGCGGATCGCCGTCGCCCAGGGTCAATACGAGGAAGACGGTTGGCGCATCCGCAAGGATGGCTCACGCTTCTGGGCCAACGTGCTGATCACGTGCCTGCGCGACGCGGACGGCAACCCTATCGGATTTTCCAAGATTACCCGCGACCTCACCGACCGCAAACGGGCCGAGGACGCGATCGCCGAGTTGAACCGGACCCTCCAGCACCGCAACGCGCAGCTCGAAGCCGCCAACAAGGAACTGGAGGCATTCAGTTACTCGGTGTCCCACGACCTGCGCGCCCCGTTGCGGACGGTGGACGGGTTCAGCCAGGCGTTGCTCGAGGATTATGCCGGCAAGCTCGACGAGGAAGGGCAAGACCACCTGCGTCGGGTTCGCGCCGCCAGCCAACGGATGGGGCAGTTGATCGATGACCTGTTAAACCTGTCGCGGGTGACGCGCGCGGAGATTTCCCGCGAGCGGGTGGACTTGAGCGCGACGGCGCGCGACGTGGTCAAGGAGCTTCGGGCCGCCGATCCGTTGCGGCAGGCGGAGGTGGTGATCGCGGACGCGCTGGTCGCCGAGGCCGACCCCCGGCTGGTCCGCCTCATGCTCACTAACCTGTTGGGCAACGCCTGGAAATTCACTGCCAAGTGCCCACGGGCGCGGATCGAATTCGGCCGTCGGCAACAGGCCGGCGAGGAGGCCTATTTCGTCCGCGACAACGGCGTGGGATTCGACATGGCGTATGCCGGCAAGCTCTTCGGGGCGTTCCAGCGACTTCACGGGATGGACGATTTCCCCGGCACGGGGATCGGGCTGGCCACGGTTCAGCGGATCGTACACCGCCACGGCGGTCGCGTCTGGGCCGAGGCGGCGGTGGATGCCGGCGCGACATTTTACTTTTCGATGTAACTGTCGCCGCCGGCCGGACCCGCGGCGCGATAGCCTGGAGGACCGCATGGCCGAGAAGACAATCTTGCTTGTTGAGGATAACCCCGATGACCAGAAGCTGACCATCCGGGCGCTCAAGAAGAACCACATCCTCAATGAAGTCGTCACGGCGCGGGACGGCGTCGAGGCGCTGGATTACCTGTTCGGGACGGGCGCGCACGCCGGCCGCGACGTCGCCGTCCTTCCGGCGGTCGTCCTGCTCGACCTGAAGCTGCCCAAGCTCGACGGCCTGGAAGTATTGCGCCGTGTCCGCGGTGATGCGCGGACCAGGCGGCTGCCGGTCGTCATCCTCACCAGCTCCAAGGAAGAGCAGGACCTGATCCATAGCTACGATCTGGGCGCCAACAGTTACATCCGAAAGCCGGTTGACTTCAGTCAATTCATGGAGGCGGTGAGGCAGCTCGGGCTGTATTGGCTGGTGCTCAACGAGGCGCCGGCGGCATAAAAGCGCCCTCGCGGGGCCACGGGTGATCGGGGCGGGCTCAAACATCGGGTGCGATATGCCAATTCCGCTGCGCGTGCTGATCGTTGAAGACTCGGAAGACGATGCGAAGCTGCTGCTGATGGAGCTGCGGCGATCCGGATGGGAGCCGACGCATCAGCGGGTCGATACCGCCGCCGCCATGGCCACGGCGCTGCGCGAAGGTGTATGGGACCTGATCGTCGCCGACTATGCGATGCCGAAGTTCGACGGACGTGCGGCCCTGGCCCTGGCCCGCGAGCGGGCGGAGGACTTGCCTTTCATCCTCGTCTCCGGAACGGTCGGCGAGGAGACTGCCGTCGAAGCCATGAAGGCCGGTGCCAATGACTACCTGTTCAAAGGGAACCTCAAACGCCTTGGGCCGGCGGTAGTGCGGGAGCTGCGGGAGTCGCAGGTGCGGCGGGAAGCCCGCCAGACGGACCGCGAGCTGTCGCGGCGCGACGGCCAACTCGCCGACGCCCAGCGGCTGGCCCGCCTGGGAAGCTGGCACGCCGACCTGCGCACCGGCGCAGCTTCCTGGTCGCAGGAGACCTACCGCATGTTCACCCGCGCGCCGAGCCCCGAGCCGCCGAGCCATCAGGAATTTCTGGATCGATTGCACCCCGACGATCGGCGTTCGTTCATCGAATTCATCAACTCGCCCGACGTCACCTGGTTCGCCCAGGACTATCGGGTCGTCACGCTTGATGGGACGACGCGGTTTGTCCAGGTCCGTGCTGACGTAATCCGCAACGACCACGGCATACCGCTGGAAGCCGCGGGAATGATTCAGGACATCACCGAGCGCAAGCTCGCCGAGCGGCAACTGCAAAACGCCCACGACGAGCTGGCGGCGGCCAAGGACGCCGCTGAGGCCGCCAACCGGGCCAAGGACCATTTCCTGGCGATCCTGAGCCACGAGCTGCGCACGCCGCTGACGCCCGTGCTGGCGGTCGTATCCCACCTGGAGCGGCAGCCAGACCTGCCGGCCGAGCTCCGCGCCGACCTGGCGACCATCCGTGACAACGTCGAGATGGAAGCGCGCCTGATCGACGACCTTCTTGACCTGACCCGCATCGTCCATCACAAGATGGAGTTGCACTTTGAAGTCGTGGACGCGCACGCCGTGCTGCGGCGGGCTGTCGATCTGTTCCGCAAGGAGATCGACGCCAAGGGGTTGAAAGTGGCCATGGACCTGCGAGCCAAGCGGCGCCACATCTGGGCCGACCCCGGCCGGTTGCAGCAGGTCTTCGTCAACCTGCTGTCCAACGCGGTGAAGTTCACCACGTCCGGCGGCAACATCGCCGTTCGCACCAGCAATGACCCGCAGGGGCGTTTGCGGATGCAGTTCAGCGACGACGGGATCGGGATCGAGTCGGACGTGCTGCCGCGTCTGTTCCACGATTTCCAGCAGGCCGAGCGGACGCTGTCGCGCCGTTACGGAGGCCTGGGACTGGGGCTGTCGATCGCCCGATCTCTGGTGGAGATGCACGATGGTGCGATCGCCGCCGCCAGCGACGGCCGCGACAGAGGCACGACGATCACCGTCGATCTGAGCACGGTTGCGGCCGTCGAAGCCCTCGCGTCCGCGGACGGGCAGCCGCGCCAGCCTCCCGGTGCCGTTGCCAAATCCAACGGCGCGAGCCGCGTCCTGTTGGTCGAGGACCACAACGACACCCGCCGGGTGATGGCGCGGCTGCTGAAAAGCTTTGGCTGCTCTGTCGCGGCGGCCGCCAGCGTCGAGGAGGCCCTTCGCATTGCCGAGCGGGAGACCTTCGATCTGCTGGTCTCCGACATCGGCCTGCCTGATGGCACCGGCCTTGACGTGATGCGGCAGATTCAATCGCGCTACCCGATCCGGGGAATCGCCGTGAGCGGCTTTTGTCAGGACGAAGACATCCGCCGCAGCCGCGACGCCGGCTTCGAGATGCACCTCACCAAGCCCCTCGACATCGCCGCCCTCCAGGAGGCGGTGCAGAAGGTGGTGTATGCGCAGTGAACTCCGCCATCGGATTTCAGTAATTTCAAATCTGCCGCAGGTCGGCGGAGACGAACTGGAGGTTCTGGTCGCGGATTTTGGCGGCCTCGTCGTCGAAAATGAACGGCAGGAAGGCGTATCGCCTGCCTTTGGTCAGCGGGCGGACTTCGTGAAGGAGGGAGCAGGAGAAGACGATGGCCCCGCCGGTGGGGCCGCGGTAGGTGCGGAACCCGAATTCGGGGAAGCGGAGCTCGCCGCCCTCGTATTGCTCGGCGTTAAGGTTGATCGTTACGGCAAACCGCCGGTGGGCCGAGCCTTTGGTCACGTCGTCGCGGTGGGCGCGGAAGTATCCGCCCGCCTGGGCGTCGTAGCACGAGACGATGTACCGCTCGATCTGGGTCGGCTGGAATTGGAATGCCTTTTTCACCTCGGGGAAAAGCCGGCGGCGAAGCCGCTGCTCGATGGCCGCCAGCATCGCCGGATCCTGGATCGTGTAATCGGTGCGGCGTTTGTGGCTGCGATCGTTGACGCGCATGGTTTGGCCGTCGACATCGCGCAGCACGCCGATTTCCTGCCCGCCGTGCTGATCGTGCTGGGCGATCAGGGCTTGACATAAGTCCGGCTCGAAGACGAACGGCAGTTCCAGGATCGGCGCGAACGAGCCGATGCTCGTGACCGGCGGCCACTGATTCAACAGTGCCAGCACACGTTGAACATGGGTCTCGATGTTCTGATCGAATGGAAAGATGCCCAGGACGCGCATCCGCGGGTCGAGCACCAGTGTCTGCCCCCGGTACTCGCGGCCGCCGGGCGCGACAATGCCGTACAACCGTGCGACGGAAAGATCGAAATCCCAGAAATAGACAATCCCCGGCCACTGCTGTTTGACGCGGCCGAGCTTCTCATCATCCGGATCGGCGCTGACGCCACAGAAGCAAGCGTTGAGCACATCGAATCGCGCGTGATTCGCCTCGATGTCTTCCAGCACGCGGCGGCCCGCCGCGTGGCCTGCGGAGCCGAAAAAGCTCAGCACAATGTACCGTCCGCCCGCGGTCTCGAACGCGAACTTCGCGTTGACGCTGCTTCGCACGTCAAACCACGGCGCCGGATCACCCGGGGTCAGCATTAGAGATGGACCTTTCGGGATTTGGCTCAGGCGCTTGGCTTTAGCCTTGCTGTGTCGGGTTGAGGAAAGCGATCGCCAAAGACCATGACCTCCCACCACGCGGCCGCGCGAAGCCTGGGATCGTCGGCATGGATCACGTGTCGCTTCCCGCGGCGCGTCACCACCACAACGTCGCCACTGCGAACTTCTTCCACCACCCAATACTTGTCCACGCAGTATTGGTACCCCTCGCCCAAGCTCTCCGGACGAACGTCCCGGGCCCGAGGGCCGGGATGAGCGCTGTGCTTGGTCGTGCGGAAGACGACGCGCTCACCGACATGGAAGCGTCGAGGGCGGAACATATCGCATCCCTGCAAGCCCCCAACTCACCGGGTCGGAGTTGGGCTCTTTTATATTACCATACTCGACGGCGGTTTGTTCGGCTTTTTTGTTTCTTAACGAAATCGCGGTGGGCTGGACCAGACCTGCCCGCACCAGTAGATTTGAAGCGGTTCCGGTCGGATTCCCAGAGGATTTGGGTTCATGGCGGTACGGCTCGCGTGCCGCAAGAGAGGATTTTCACCAATGCATTGGTTGGGATTTGCAGCGATTCGTCGTCGGTTCGGGCGCTCGTCGGCCGTCCTTCCCGCGCGCCATGCAATCGAGCCGCTCGAACCGCGGGTGCTGCTCAATGCGACAGTGACGGCTTCGATCGCACCCGTCGGCGTAGTTCCAGGCTCGGCGCCCTCGACGATCGATCTGAGCACCCATTTCAGCGACCCGACGGTCCCCGGCACGGCGGTCGATGTTACCACCCCCGAGGGCATCATTTCCCTGGCCCTTACGGATTCCAAAACTCCCAACACCGTCGCCAATTTTCTGGCGTACATTAATAACGGGGAGTACCAAGACACGATCTTCCACCGCCTGGTGGCGGGATTTGTCGTTCAGGGAGGCGGATATACAACCTCTGGCACTCACATCACGCAACTCGCCCCCATTAACAGCGAGGCGGGCATCTCCAACACCACCGGCACCATCGCTATGGCCCTGAGCACGGGCCCCAACAGCGCCACCAGCGAGTGGTTCATCAACCTCGCCAATAACTCCTCCGCCCTCGACGGGACCTCGGACGGTGGCCCTTTCACCGTCTTCGGCAACGTCGTGTACGGCGGGATGGCCGTCGTCAACAAAATCGCGGCCCTCGCGGTCGTCAACGCCTCGAGCACCAACGCAGCCTGGAACACGCTCCCGGTTCTCAATTCGTCCAACCCGGTCAACGCTTCCAACGAAGTGACGAACACCTATTCGATCGTCCCCGCCCTCACTTACACTGCCACCAGCGACAATACGTCGATCGTGACGCCCACCATCTCGGGATCGACCATGACGCTCACCTTCGGCGCCGCCACTGGGAACACCATGGTGCACGTGACCGCAACCGACATCGCCGGCAACACCGCCACCACCAGCTTCGTCATCGGCACCGGGCTTACCACCGTCACCGCCGGGACCGGCGGCGTGCAGCTCGTTCGTTTCTTCGACGCCGACGGGACTTTCGGTCGCCTGGCGATCGATGGTCCCGGAACCGCGACGGTCTCCCTGCTCGGATCCGGCCTCCAACAGTCGGCCACGGTCGACGGGGTCGTGACCGTCAACGGCCGCGCCGATTCCGTCTCGATCAGCACGTCCGGCACCAATACTTCCAGCTTTCTGACCATCTACGGGGGCGGCGGCGGAAACGGATTGGTCGATCTGACCAACCTCACGACGGATGGGGCGCTGGGAGAGATCAACGCGGCCTTCGCTAAATTGAGCGGCAACCTGAGCGCCGGCGGCTCGATCGGCACCCTCATCCTCAACAGCGCCAGCAATGGAACGATCACCCTCGGCAGCGGAAACGCCTCGAACATCACCATCTACGGCGCGCACAACGAATCGCTGAGCGCATCGGCTACCATTCAATCCCTCAACTCGATCTCGTGGACCGGAACCGGGACGATCACCGGCTCGACGATCAATCGCATCAATATTCAAAGGTCGTTTTCCGCCGGAATCAGCGCTACGACCGTGGGCCGCTTCAATGCCGGATCGATCACCGGCGGGACCTGGTCCGTGACGGGCAACGTCGGCGCCATCCGCGCCGGCTCAATTTCCGGCTGGACTGCCAACCTCGCCACGCTCGGTAAGCTGACGGTCCAGGGCGTCATCGATTCCTCGACCATCCGTGCCAGCGGCAACATCGCCGCGGTGTCCGCCGCGAGCCTGACCAACAGCAGCATCCTTTCGGGCGTGGCATCCACCGTCACCTTGCCCGCGGCTGCATCCGACTTCGTCGCCGCAGACACGATCCGCTCCGTCCAGATTCGCGGGCGGTTTGTCAACAGCAACGTCGCTGCGCAAACGC
>Ga0307477_10002096_pt1 | contig 15723 bp, 15 predicted proteins | sample atmos_gasesECM2C_FD_203316 | JGI IMG/M metagenome (GOLD analysis project Ga0307477, IMG submission 203316) | Hardwood forest soil microbial communities from Morgan-Monroe State Forest, Indiana, United States - atmos_gasesECM2C_515 | ecosystem: Environmental > Terrestrial > Soil > Temperate...
CAACGGGCGTAACTTATGGAGGGCAAACATTCGACGGGTCGAGTGACGGCACACTACAGGGAGCAGTGCAGACTTGGCAGGTTCCAGCGTTTAGTAATGTTTATCAGGTGCAACTTCCAATTGCTAGTGCTGTTCTTTTAACTCTACAGCCAAGTGCTGTTACACCATTGAATCTTAACACTGCTCCTGGTTGGGTAAAAATACCCGGCACAGTGCTCTACCACGGGACAGAGAATCACAGCCCCTGTGCTCCAGCGAACTTTCGTAGCTATACGCCAATAGGAGCAAGTTCCAGTTTCTTCGATAGCTGCAACAACGTCTTTCTTGACCCATCTGGCGGCGTGATGGACTGGCCGCGCAACCGTTTGCTGATTTGGGGTGGCGGGCACCAGGACTACGGCGGAAACGATATTTTCGGCCTCCATCTCGCTCTCGCTGGAAAAGACATTAATGGCAACACATTTGTTGCGAATGCGAACACCTACGGGCCGCTGATTCGCATGGATAATCCAGCGCCGCCGAATACGAACAACAATCTGACGGTAGAGACCCTTCCAGCTGCTACGACTCTGCCGCAGGCGGGATTTGGTCCAGGAAACACTCCATTCGCTGACCCAAGCCACGCAACGCCAAATGCTCGCCACTTATATGATGGGGTTGAATACGTTCCCACTTCCGATGGACATGGCATGGAAGTAATCGTAAACGGAAACCTGAACTCTACCGGAGCATCGGGCAACCATACATGGAAACTTGACTTAAGCAGTGTGGATGTTTCTTGTGTTCCGCAACTCGTTCCGTCAACGCCTTGCGATCCTCTGTGGGTAGATGTGGCGAATACCGTTACCGGCGCTGGGGCGGGGAGCTTCTTAAAATACGATCCGAACAATAAACTTTTGTGGATGTGGTCGAATCTGAACGGCGTCATGTATCACAACGACCCGACAGCGTTTGCCGGATGGGTCAGTGCTGGTTCGTTCGGTGCTGTGGCCGGTTCACACTCTTCCAGTGTTCTCGACCCAGACGATGACTTCTTGGTGCATATTGGTAATAACCCGAACAGTTCTCCTCCCGATGGCATGGGTTACTGGGACTTGGGTCCTTACACATCAAGCGCATCGAATCCGGTTCACCACGCACCAACGCTGGACGCCACCTGTACTACTATCATGTCAACGATGTTGACGAACAAGAAATACTACCCTGGACTTTTCTGGGACCCGATCGGCAAGCGCGTGGTGATGTATCCTGGCTTTGGAAACAAACTCTATTTCATCATTCCTTCCGCTTCTACTTGGGTTTGCACAAACGAAACCTACGGAGCGACGCAGGGACTGGATTATCCCCAAGACAGCTTTACCACTTCCGGTGCTGAAGGCGGAGAAGGCACATTCACAAAGTTTAATTATTCTCCGAGTCTTGATGCGTTCATGCTTTGCAACGACCAAGCAAAAGATTGCTGGTACGGGCACTTCCGCCGCGGCAACGTGAAGATAACTAACATCTCTGGCGGCACACTCACGAATCAGCCAGTCTCCATCTCTCAGCCGTTCCGAGACGGCGACGTAAAGTCCTGTGCGAATGCTTACATTGACGGTGTAGCGGCGGCAACTACGCAGACCGACGTGAAGAATCGCTGGCCGGATGGTAATCTGAAATTTGCCATTGTGAGTTTTATTATTCCTTTGATGACAAATGGGCAGGTTGTTACTATCACTTACGACAGTCAAGCGAATTGTAATAATACTTCCCCACAGACTAAGACTCAAATGCTTGCTGTTGGTTATAACTTTGATGCACACATCAATCTGACGGGAACAGTAAGTCCGAGTATTAGTGCCAGAGCGATTTTGAACGCCGCTACATCTTGTACTGACCCAGGGACGGATTTCGAAGGTTCTAGTTCTCTCTGCACCTATTGGTTGCAAGGACCGATTGTTACGGCTGTTTTGCTTGCCGACAGACAAGGGGGAACTTTTGATACGAACACAGATGGTCTCACAGGAAATCCGTTGCATCCTGAATTTGAGGCTTGGTTCTACCCGCAAAACAATGCGGTAATGATTGGTATGAGTCTGGAAAATATCTGGGCGTCTATGACAGCAACAAATTCTGCCAGAAATCAGACTTATTCTGCGTCTCTTACGATAGGAAATACGGGTCCGAATGGGGTTCTTAGTCAGGCTAGCGGAAAGCATCAAACACGTACAAGATGGCACAGAACTTTCTGGCTTAATCAAACTGACCCAATCGCTTTGATGACGATTAATCATAACTATCGCTATCTTTCAACGACGAAATTTTTTCCCAATTGGGACCCGATGAATCCGGTTACGCCGACAACTCTTGGCGCTGGCGCGAATCCAGTACGCTGCACGCCAGCGTTCTTCGCTACGGAATCCCTTGGACTCTTTAACGTGAACACAACGGGGGATTCTGTCGGCTGTATTCCAGTAGGTATAGCCCAGACAGGAGCGAATGAATATCATGGTGCTCTGCCAACATGGGCTATCGCGTGCTTAATGACGCAAGACCCTGGCTATTGTAAGGTGGATGTGGGAGATGGTCAGGGAAATCCAGGGCATCGAGAGTTAATTAACGAAGTGCCTTATTTTTATCGAGAACGAGACACGAGTGCCGGGCACGGTGGGTTCTTTGATGCTGGCGGAACGATAGCTACAAAAGGTAGAGTGGTGTCTGTTAACGCCCGTAATCAGGTGTCTCTAAATAGCACGGCTTCTGTGAACACCTGCAATTCTTATGACTCTAAAGACACGATTGCTTTTGGTGGCTCTGGTGAAGATATTACTCCTTGGGGAGCGAATAACTTAGATACGACACATGAAGGAAACGGTGCGTATCACGCTTATACCCGCACAGGACAACACTTTGACCTTGAGACGGTCTATATGCAGGCGGCTTATGCACTTGCTCTCGGACCTGGGAATCGTGCTTGTTCACAAGCTAGTGGGAACGCTAACTTGCGTATGGGTTCGGCGGGTTATTATTACAACGACCAAGAACGTGGTCAAACATGGATTGCACGAGATAATGCTGTGGCCGCGTTCATTGCTGTGGATGGTTCACCAGAAAAGGCTTACTTTGAAGACAAATTAAAGCAGAACATATCCGTGTGGCAAGGTGCACGCGGGATGGCGAACGACTATCCAGCTAACTCTACTGCCTACACCTACGGCAGCACGGCGAGAAACACAGTGCATTTAGGTAACGGTTCTGTTCTTGGTTCTTGGACACAAGGACAAGGTTATGCGGAAGGGGGCGGTAATTATGTTGTTGCCACTGGTAGTACATTAAATCAAGTTGCCTGTGATGGTGCCCACGCAACAACACCTTGCAGTGCGAATGCATGGTTCCAGCAGGAATATAGCGCGGAAGTTACCGCATGGATTCACGACCTTGGCTATAACCCGTCTGATAACTTGCGCGGCTGGATAGCGAACTTTTACTTGAACAGAGTGTTGAATCCGGCGAACACAATATTTGACTTGGGAGTGTACGTCTATCCGACAGCGGACAATTCCAACCTACAAACTAATATCTCGACGTGGGCACAATTTAACACGTTTTATGCCAGCCACGCATCTAGTTGGCCAGTGTGCGACGTGGGTGTTGACGAAGGCCATCAAGATACGCAAGGGGTGGTGTCTTTGTATTATGACATTACGCTCCCTGTGGGCCAAGGTGGTTATAAAGGTTCGGATGCGTTTAACACTCTGGTTGCAAGTAGGAACTGTAAGTTTACTGCGGGTAGTCCGAAGTGGGATTTGGTACCTAGGGGTCCATATGGATTGTCAGTAGCTCCGGTTCCAGCGAAGACGTTTTAAGTGAAAGCTTTATAGGATAATTTTTTGAGGTAATACGGCATGGCAGTTCTTCGATATCAAAATCCAAATACTGTTGATGCCATTCTTGACTCTCTTCTAATTAGCGCAGGCCCACCGGAAGTACGTCGCGAAATTCTTGTTATAGGCGATGGCACTGGAGCTAATGTAACTCTTGTAAGTGGGAGAGTTCCGGTAGACGGCAGTGGTGTAACTCAACCGATTTCTGGAGCTATTTCTTTTACGGCTCCGCAGCATGTTATTGTTGATTCGGGTAGTACGGTTGTAACTCAGGCAACGGCTGCAAATTTGAATGCGACAGTTGTATTTGCGTCAACGCAGCATGTTATTGTCGATTCTGCTACTTTAGGTACGGTTGCAGTTGATGTTACAGACCGAATTGCTCGTCTTCTTGGTAGTGTTAGGATTCAAGATGGCTCTGGCACTTCTTTAACAAGCACCGGGGCTGCTCTCGACGTAAATCTAAAGACATCTTCAATCACGCTGCCTGTAAGTATTGCAGCGGCCATCGATGTGAGTGACCGCGCAGCACGTTTGTTGGGCGTGGTATATGGTTCGCAAGGTCAGCAGCTTAAACAGACCGCAACGAATTTCAATTCGCAGGTTGAATTGGCGGCTGGTGCTACTCTGTACGATGCACGTCAAATTCGTGCTCTTACTTCTGCTGATGTGGTTACGGCAGTGCAAGGCACGGCTGCTGCGTTAGCAAGCGCATGGCCTGTAGAAATTACGGATGGCACGAACGTTCTCGGAACGTCTGCTCATCCTGTGCGCGTTGACCCGACCGGAACAACGACGCAGCCAGTTTCATTGGCGTCAACAACGGTTACGAATACTGTTGCTGAAAATTTGACGCAATGGGCAAGTACAGTTCTTGGAGTGCCGACAAATTTTGGTACGACTCCTGGAGCGGTAATTGCTGGTTCTGTGAACGCATCTTTGTTTTCAGGAACGACCGGGCTTACGAACACGGGTTCAGCGTTAGATGTTAACATAAAGACTTCTAGTATTAATATCGGTGTTACGCAGCAAACTTCGCCTTGGGTTGATAATCTGACTCAGGTTGCCGGAGTTGTATTGGGCGCAACAGCCGTTGTGAATTATGGTTCTACTCCGGCAGCAGTAGCTGTTCCCGGAGTGAATGCCTTTATCACGAACACCGTAGCGGTTTCGGGAACGGTATCGGTTACGAATTTCGCTAACCCTCTTCCGGTTTCTCAAAGCGGATTGTGGAACGTTAATCAGGCTATCGGTGTAGCTGGATTCGGAAAGATAACAGATGGTGTGAATACCGCAGCAGTAAAGGCGGCTTCAACAGCAACCATCGCAACGGACCCGTCACTGGTTGTTGCGTTTTCTCCTAATTCTCCGTTACCAGTTGGAACGAATGTTATAGGAGCATTGGTTGCAAACCAATCGGTAAGTTTGACTCAAACTGTTGGAACATCTTTTGGCACAGCAGTTGTGAATTACGGATTGAGTCAATTAGTAGATGAGAAAGGAAATTTTGTTCAGTTTTCTGAACATCAGAATCTTTCTCAAGCTATTTATATGGAATTAAAAGCAATACGAAAGGGCATACAGTCATTGGCTGCTGACGTAGATTCTGATTTGATGGAATTAGCCCAGGAAGATGAAGACCAGCCGTTCTAAGGACATGACATGCCACAACCAGTTAAAATTGTCGGCGGACAAACTAGCATAGTTTCTGGAGTCGAACAAGCGGTAGACCCGCTTTATGGGGCTGCGCGTACAGTTAATCGTCCTCTTGATTATACTTGGCCTCAAGGAATAACTCTCGGACATTATCGAGCGGTCGGGTTTACTTCAGCTATCGCTCCGGCTGCCAATTCAAATTTGGCAGCATTTCGATGGGCAGATGCTTCACGTTTGGCAGTGCTTCTTCGTATTTCGGCGTCAGTGGCCGTAGTTACTGCGGTTACGGCACAGAGGGTTGACCCTCTTGCAGCTTTTATAGCTCGTGCGTATACGGCTCGTGATTTGACGAATGCGACATCTGTGGCTTTTACAGCAAATAAGTCTCAAGCAATGCGTAGTTCGATGGGGCCATCAATTGTTGCGAATATTGACGTTTCTAATCTTGCAGCCGGACTAACAGGTGGGACCAAAATTGTTGATACGAATCCTATCGGGCATATGGGCCTTAGTGGGGCATCGGCTATCGTTGGTCTAGGAACCGGAGCACTTAAGGCTGATTTGTACAAGGCAGAAACGACTAATGGAGAACATCCGATTGTCCTTGCTCTCAATGAAGGTGTTTTAGTTCAATGGGGAGCAACTGCTCTTGGAACAGGAACCGCAGTGGTTACTGTTGAATTTGTTTGGGCTGAATTAGCGGTATTCTAAAAGGAATGACATGAGAGACGTACAATGGTTGTACCAGTTACTCGGTAAGCTTCACGCCGAGAATACGATTTTGAGAGAAGAACTTGACAAATCGCAAGCTGCTTTGGCCGAAGCTTTGAAGCCGAAAGCAGACGCGCCAGCGGAGAAACCCGCTGCATAAATAGCGGGAGTCTGTCGTGCCAACAGTAGGAATTCTTGGTCAAACAAGTCGTTGGTTCACGTATCCGGCTCCGCCATCTGTCAATCTGGTTGTGACCTTGTTTGAGAATTATTTTTCAGCGGTGGGTCAATCGATTGTGATACAGAGCGACCCTCTGTCTATTATAACGATTCCTATTGTTGTTAATTCATTAGCAGGAAGTTATCAACCGATTTCGATAGGTAGAACGCTCAGTGTATTTGGTGTAACAACTTCTAATCCGTCTGAGATTGATGGTGTTCCAGTTGGGACACAAGTTTTCTCTAGACCAGTTCCGCCTCCACAGAGGAATACATTATCGACTCCTGGTGGATGGGGCGACCTGGGACAGCAAGCTATGGTTGGAGAGCTATTGGTAGCTCCTGGCAATGGCGGCCTGTCTGGAGAAATTTATTACATTGTCGCAGGTGGGGATGTATCCGTTCCGGCAACAAATTCAACAGCATTGTGGTCTGTAGTTTGTCAATTGACTGGAAATGGACGCAACAACGGATTGTTGAGAGCGGACACATTGGTCAATGCTAATTTTGTACAGACTCAATTTTCAAATAGAAATCCTTTTGTGCAACCTATGCTACAACTTAGCATAGGTGTCAGTTTTCAAGGTTCTGTATCTGGCACGCCGCAAGTTCGGTTGATGCAGTTTGAGATACAACAAGTTGGATATAAGGGGTAGTCATGGCAATTTCAACAGTAAACGTAGGTAGCCCGGCCAATGAATCTGTTTTTAACGATACCGCTATGGGTAATGTGGTTGACGGTATCAAGGCATCTTCTGCTGTTGTGTTTAGCGTATTGATTGATAATACAGCGAACGGCGGAGCGGCCTCTTATGTGAAACTGTACAATGTGGCATCCGGTGGTGTCACAGTGGGAACAACCGCGCCGGATGAAGTGATTTTTGTTCCGGGTGGAGCAAAGGTGACACACGTATTGTATACCGGAGCGAACCCAGGGAAAACATTTGCAACTGCGTTGAGTGCAGCTTGCGTAACAACAGGTGGAACAGCCGGAGTAACATCTCCAGCCAGTGCTGTTCCTGTTACGGTTAATTTCCAGTAAATTTAGGAGATTTATGTCATGTCACTTCAATCGACAACAACAGCAAAATTCAAAGTTCAAAATTTGAACGGAGAAGATATTATGCAAATTATGGGCCAGGGTGGTAATATGGTTTTTAATATTACAGCGAACGGCGGAATTCAAATTTCCCCTATACTGATTACAGCTAATGGTCCTATCAATCCTTCCATGAGTGCTCCGTATGTTATTACGAAAAATGGAATCGCAGCACTGACTTTAGCTGCTCCGGGAGTAGGCGCAGATGACGGAATACAGATTCTTATTGCGAGTGCTACAGCGTTTGCACATACCCTTACAACACCTGGTTTACTTTTAACAGGTACGGCATCTATAAATACGGCTTCGTTTCAAACGAATGCAGGTTCGTCTCTAACATTGATGGCGTATCAAGGTAAGTGGATTGTAATATCTACAAACGGTACTATTAGTTATACGTAATTAGTTTTTTTTTAGGAGATTGTCATGGCGATGTCAAACGAAGAAGCACTTGGTGGAGCAGCAAAGAAAAAGCCTGCGATGGCTCATTCTCAACCTGGCACCACATCAGTTTGTGATGAGACATTAGGCGGAGTAGCAAAGAAGAAGCCCCCGATGGCTCATCAAGGACATGTCTCTTCATCTCATCACAAAGAAGCACTTGGTGGAATGAAGAAGAAGCGTCAAACAGGTTCAACAATGGATGGCGGCGTTAACAAGGCCATCGGAGACGCAACAGGCGCATAATATTCTCTATTGCATTCTCCGGGGAATCGCAGTTTGTAGGCGCGAACAACGCCTACACGCTGGACTCTCTTTTGCGGATTCTATTGACGTGGATGCCTAATTTTATGATTTTATCCCCCCGCGTTCTTCGGAATTCGGGTGCGAGGCCAGCCGAAAGGCTGGCCTCAGAGTTTTTATGCTGCTTTTTCTTCATTCTGTTTTCCAGTAAACGGACCCACTACCCTTTAGAATCAACACTTGTAAAAGTGCAACAAAACAAACAACTTTAACCCTCTTTAAAATGAACACTTATGAAAAACAGGGGGTACGTGTTGAGTTCAAGCGGGAGAAGGTATATGAACCTTCGAAGGTTGTGGAACATCACACATATCATCACCATTCTTGGCCTTATGTATATCCGCGACCGTATTCGTGGCCGTACTACGAACCTTGGAACTTTTGTGGAACGCTTAACCAAAACACTTCCGGTTCGGGGTCACTTGTATCGCAGTCTAGTAGCCTCGCGGCTCAGTGTTCGGCAGGTGTCACCAGGTCCGCTAGTGCCAGTTCAGCGAGCGGCCCGATTGCCGCTATGAACGTGATAAGTCAATCAAAAGGCGAGCGCGGTAGTCTTTTAATGGGCTTCAACGACGTGGGTATCACGGTTGATGGCTCAATCAGTAATCAAAAATTTGTCCCGGTAGCAGGATTCGAATGCGAAGCATCCGAAGTTATTGTGCTACATCTTATAGGACGTAAAGCCCAGGCTTTAGTCAAGGTTGCAAAGACAGTTGACCACAAGCCCGTGTGCGATACGTGTGGCAAGACAAACAAGGGAACAGCAAAGTTCTGTATTGAATGCGGGACATCGTTAGAAAAAGTTTAGGTTGCGTTCAACGTGACCTATTAAAGCGCCAAGGACAGGTACGGGGCAAGGTAAATCTTGCAGCTTGGCTTTGGTCGTACATAAAAGGGAGAAACAAATGGGCGTAATCGCACAGTATCAAGTAAGCGCAGCCGCTCCGTCAACAGTTGGCGGAACCGGAATCACGCTTAAGTATTTCTTCAGCAATCCACCGTTGTCATTGTGGAATGTTGGAGCACCAGGAGTAAGCACCCCGCAGCAGTCTTCACAGATTGGACAGGTGCCATCCGCAACTAACGCAGGTGGTCAGTTGCAGATTTACACTCAATCAGGAACGCCAAGCGGAGTTAATTTCGTTGTTGGTGGAACTGGTGAAGGTAAGTTGCTTGGACAGCGTTTCCGTGTATACATGTCTGGTGTGGCAGTTAATGCTTCCGCAGTCGGACAAACAGTTACACCGATTATTCAGTTGAATAAGGGAACAATTGCGTCTCCGACGTATGTGACCTTGGCTGGTAACGTTGCATCTGGAGCATTGGTAAACGCACAGCCACTAGGATTCTCAGTTGCTGCGGATTTGTTGCTAGACCCAACATCTGGAAGTATCAGTGGATTCATGAAGTATCAGTTCCAGTCAACTTCAACTGGTACGGCACAATCTCAGGCGGCAGAAGCAGCTATCACCCAAGCTAACGGTTTGGTGTTGGCTAATGCGCAAGGTCAAGCTGGATTCGGTTTGGTATGCGGCGTCACAGCCAGCATCACAGACGCGACATTCTCAGCAAGCTTGTATGAATTTAAGATAGTACAAGACTAACAAAAATCTAGAACAGTGACGGGCTGCATTCGATTACTCGCGGCCCTCCTCTTCCAGACGTGTGAAAGCCACGGCATGCCGCGTGAAAGCCGCGACACATTTTCTAAGGACTTTATGGCTATCTCCGATGACCAGATGTTAGAACTTCTCACAGACATACAACAGAGTTTGGGGAGAGTTGAGGGAACGCTCACTGCGACAATTAAAGCACAGGATGAGCGGTTCGACGCGGTCGAAGAGACCATGAAGACGAACGACACAAGACAGTGGATTGTCAGTGCTTGTGTTATCCCCATAGTAGCAGGATTGCACTATCTTGGAGGCAAGATAGGCATTATTAAGGCGTAATTTATGCCAGCAGTAAGTAAGAAACAGCAAATCGCTATGGCAATTGCTGAACATGAGCCAGAAAAGTTACATGCGGAGAACAAGGGATTGTTAGAGATGTCTCATAAACAACTACACGATTTCGCGGCGACTCCTCGTAAAGATTTGCCGACCTACGCTCATGCTCGTGATGCCAGAAAGAAGAAGGAATCGAAACCTTCTTATTCTGATATACACAAGGCACGTAAGGAATCATAGGAAAAAATTTTATGGCAAAGAAACATCACAAGTATACACATACGACTATTCATCATCACGATGACGGTTCTCACACAATAGAACATCATCACGAAGACGGCAAGTCACATAAGAAGTATGCGCGTCATGACCATGATTCAATGATGGATGGTTTGATGGACCATACTGCTCCGTCATCAGAAGAAATGGCTGCGGCTCCAGCAGGCGGCGCGGCTCCGGCAGGAGCGGCTCCGATGGGCGCAGCGCCTGCGGGTCTTCCGCAAATGGCATAAAAGTTTGGCCTGTAAGTCAATTCAGTAAATTGGAGTTTCGATGTTTGACGAGAAAGCCCTGAAAAAGGTTATCGGCAAACTAATGGTTCAGATTGAAGAGGAGAAGCGCCTTCGTGAAGAGGCTGTACAAGCCTTGACGCGTCTTTCTTTGCTGAAGCCATATTCAGTCCATATTCCTACGGAGGAAGAGATTGAGAGAAGGATAGAAGAACTATCCCAGGTGTAAAATGGCGGACGAAAAGAAAGACCAAGTAGTCGCCTACGTGGTAAGACACGGAACGACCAAGCTTAACGAAGAAAATCGCTATCGTGGGCAAAAAGACATTCCTTTAGATGAAAAGGGAAAGAAGGACACGGAAGCGTTGACAAAATTCTTTTCCGATAAGCCAGTAGGCCAAGCATGGACAAGCCCTCTACTGCGTGCGAAGGAAACCGCTAAGGGCATTTTGAAGAGTCGTAAAATCAAAGCTATACCAGCAAAGCAATTACTTCCATTAGATGCCGGAAAGTATACGGGCATGAAGAAAGATGACCCGAATGCAAACATGAAGTATTATCACGACCATACGAACGAGCGTATTCCGGGTGGAGAATCTATCGACGGAATGCACGACCGAGTTCGTCCGATTTTATTTAAGGCATTTCGCACTGGTTTAAGAACCGGAAAGCCTAGTCTTGTTTCTGCTCATTCGAGCGTGATTCACAGTTTGGGCGCAATCCTGCATGAAGACCACAAAGCCGCATTGGTTGAACCAGGTGGTGTAGTGGCAGTTACCTGGAACGGAAAGACATTTGATGCAAAACCTGTCTTGAAGCCGAAGCAGGAGAAGGAATCAAGTGCTTATGCATCTTAATAAGCACACCGACCAATAAATCTCGGGGGACACAATGGCAATAGTAGGACTTGAAAAGGACAAATATAATTGGGTCAACGATAACGGCGTTAAGTCGCAGAAGTTGTTCTGGCCCGATTATGTGAAAAAATTGGATGCCGAATCTAAAGGCGTTCGTTTCAGGTCCGAAATCATGTCTTACGAAGATTTGTGGAACCTGTACGTTGGTGGGGCTAGTGAAGAACCGTCTCCTGAAGCGGAATCTCGCGGCAAGAAGAAAACTAAAATTGATTTGATTAGCCGGGTTATTCCAATCCGGGCTTTCGAATTGCCAGGTCGTTTCAATGAGAAAGGAAAGTTTCATACCGGGGAATGGGGATATCTTCACTTTGACCAGTGGCTGTACGCTCGTGACCAGGCTCGTAAGGAATTGTATTGGTTTGCAACTCAGGTGTTTGACCTTGATTTGCAACCTCACGTTCATAAGGTAGTCTGCGACCAGTTCGTATCTAAGAACTTTGATGGTGTCTATCATGAAGGATACAGACTGAAAGAAGATTTTCAGGCTGCTCTTTCAAGACAATCCAGAATTCCACATGTTTGGATGCAGATAGCGGAATACCAACCAGAAACTTTGGGGGATTTCGGGCACTATGTGCCTGACCCTATAGAGGCAGAAAAAGCTGCAAATTTTGCTCGAACTATGATTTTGTTGGACCCGCGCGGGTTCTTCAAGTCTAGTATCGATGCAGTTGATTGTATTCAGTGGATAATCAATTGTCCTGACATTCGAATTCTTATTGTAAGTGGAGTTATTAAACTCGCAGAGCAGTTCTTGTCAATGGTTAAGCAAGTTCCTGCTCCAAGAAAGCGTCGTTCGTTCTACCTTCCAAAAGGTGTGCGTCCAGATGCATTCCATTTGTTATTTCCTGAGTTTGTGATTCGTGGGGTTGCTGGAACATCGGATGAACCGATAAGAATTTCGCAAGACGCTGCCGGATTACAGCATCATTCTTCGGCGGGAGACCCAACTCTAGGCGTCATTTCAGTGCCTTCATCTCTTTCAGGATTTCATAATGATGTTCTGAAGTTCGACGATATCGTTACCGACACGAACAGTAATAACCAGGAAACGCGTGAAGCAATTCTGTTCAAAGCTGATGGCGCGGTTAACTTGCTGATGCCTTGGGGTTGGCACGATATTATTGGTACGCGATATTTCCCGGATGACTACTACGGTCTTACAAAGAAGACCCATGAAGAAAATCCAGAGATGTACAACTTGAAGTACTTCGAGCGTGCATGCTGGAAAGTAAAAGACGAATACAAAGATGTTGAACAGCGCAACATATACGACCTGACTGAGGAAATGGTCATCTTGACGTTCCCTGAGTTAGCCGGAACGGCGCATGCTTCTTGGCTCGACCTTCGTAAGAGAATGAAGAACGAGAGAAGCTTTCGATGCCAGCAGCTTAATCAACCTGTGTGGGGAGATGAGAGCAGCATAAGTTTCGACCGTATTTTGTTGGAAAATCACAAAACAAAAACATTGGCCGACATCATACCTATGCCAGGTATGAGAGATACGGGCTACGTATACGGAGCTATCGATTTAGCTCGTGAGAACAAGCAATTTTCTGATTTTACCGCCCTAGCAATAGGAAAAGTTTATCAGGAAGACCAGACAGCAGTTCCGTTAGACATGGCGAATTGGACTCCTCCAGAAAATGGCAGATGGGTCATGGTTGTTCTTGATGTGCAGTTCGGGAAGTGGTCTCAAACTGAGATTGCAACTCGAATCGCGGCAATGAATGATAAGTGGCGTCCACGACAGTGGTATGGAGAAGATACAGGTGGTCTTCAGCTTCTAAAGGAACGAATCACGGATGTTTCACGAACAACCTACGGTCATTGGCCGTACATTCGTTGGAATACGCCGGACAATTCTGAAAATGCGAAGAGGAATCGAATTAAAGGTATTGAAACTCTTCTTCGTACTAACAGATTGTTTTTCTTGATTGCACCTTGGACCACCGAAGTATTTGAACAACTTGAAAAGTATAAGGGCCAGAAAAGTTCGCGTTATTTCAAAGATGATGTGCCGGATGTTCTTTCTCAACTGACCAGATTCATTCCTAGTTTGATGACTCTCTCAAAGAGAGAATTGGAACAATTGGCAGTTCAAAAAGACGCGGAATACAGAGACTATCTTCGTCGTGAGATGAAGAAGGTCATCTTTGGGGACGATAGCGGCGGATTTGGAATGGCTTTGCCAGTTTCTTATTGGCCGGATGCACAATCTACACCGGAAGAACCGAAAGGCCCAATGGGGGGCATTGCAGGTAAATTCTTTCGGGGTAACGGGCTGAGAGCATAGAATATGACAGAACCACTAAGTGACCACGCGGCAAAAACGCTGGATAAATTGAACGTAACTCCGATTGCAGAAATCACTTCTGAAGAGATGCGTAAGGACTCGGATACCGGGACCTACTTGTATTCTGACGAAGCTGCTCTGAAGTTAGTTCTTGATGATGCATCATTGGCAGATAACTACGCCAATGTTAATCAGTGGGCATCGTTGTGGACTCAGTCTGACATCATTCTTCAAAGCCCACAAAGTGCTTCAGCTTTCGATGGCGTGTTCATGGCCTCAGTGCCGAAGTTCACGCTTTCTAACCACCTAAATTCCATAGTCCCGAAAGTGATGGAGGGTATCTTCTATGAAGACCCTCCGTTCTTACTTCGCCCTCGACCGGGAACAAAACCGGATGTGGTTCGTGCTAAGACAGCTTTGTTTTCAGCGCAGCTATGGGATATGAAATTTGAAGAGGAAATTGAGCGTGGCCTAGAGCAGATGGCTCTTTTTGGCACCTGCGTTTTTAAGTGGGGCTATCTCGAATACGAATTGAGAGTTAAGAAATATCGTCGTGTAGGACAGCAGACTGTTTTGGATACCCCGGTTCCAACTCCGCCTATCGACACACCAGATTCAGATGATTTTGAAATATTTGTGGAAGCGGTCAAGATTAGCCGACCGTGGATTAAGTTTGCGGACATTCGCACGGTTTTGGTTGACCCAGGTTGCCGAGTTGGAGATATTCGCAAAGCAAAATGGGTTATCTACCGAGATTATGCTACCTATGATGATTTGAATATGCTTCGCGATGTGCCGGGATATAACATTCCGTCAGAAAGCGATTTGAAATCAATCTTCTTGTCTAACATGATATCGGGGCCGGACAATATCACAATGACCATCCCCGAGGGAATGCGTGGATATTTGCAGCATGCGTTACCTCGTAACTTTAGAACTTCCGCAGACCACTTGCAAAACAGTCTAGAAGTTCTTGAGCGTTGGGACAGAGACAAGGTGATTGTTGTTCTGTCATTCGGTGGAAAGAACATTCTTATCCGAAACGAAGCCAACCCATACGGAAAACTTCCGTTCTTCAGTGCAAATTGGAGAAACCTACCAGATAGTTTCTACGGTCAGGGATTGGGCCAGCTAATCGGTGCAGAACAGATTGTTGAGCAGGGCGTTACGAATCTTGCGCTTGATTTGTTGGCGTATGGTTTGCAACCGACTGCTGTTAGAAAGAAGGGATTCAACGTTCCAACTCAGATGACGCGCTGGAAGCAGGGCGGCATTATTGATGTTGACGATGACGTTGATAAGGCATTTAAGTTCTTGGAGATGCCTCCGGTTCCGAGCGAAGCTTGGCAGTTTATTCAACAGGCCAAGGCATCCGCTCAAGAAACTTCGGGAGCAAACGAACAGGTTATGCTTGGTGCTGGCGCTGCTGGCATCAAGACAACTGGTATGCGTTCTGCAACAGGAGCAGCCGGAGTTATTCAGGCTAACGCGTCTCGTCTAGACGGACCAACTAGCCGTATGGTACGCCAGATATTTGAACCGTGGCTGTATCAGATGGATGAGTTGAACAATGAGTTGCTACCGACATCAGTTTTGCGTCGTATTCTTGGTGAAGAGCTAGGAACGACGTACATGGGCGACCATATCGACTTCCGTAATGCGAAGTTCGAATATGAAGTGCTCGCGGGAGCGCACTTGGGCGCAAAGAAGGAAATGGCCCAGGCGTTGCCGATTATCATTCAACTTCTGAATAACCCGAC
>Ga0307477_10002097_pt1 | contig 15717 bp, 15 predicted proteins | sample atmos_gasesECM2C_FD_203316 | JGI IMG/M metagenome (GOLD analysis project Ga0307477, IMG submission 203316) | Hardwood forest soil microbial communities from Morgan-Monroe State Forest, Indiana, United States - atmos_gasesECM2C_515 | ecosystem: Environmental > Terrestrial > Soil > Temperate...
GCTCGCCGGGGCCCTCCGGGTCGTGCATCGGCCCCCCAGCCTGGCCGAGACCGAGCGCGGACGCCGACGGCTCGCCTTCGACGAGCTGTTCGATCAACAACTCGTGCAGGCGCGGGCCCGGCTCCTGGCCAAGCGGGCCCGCGCCGGGATCCGCTTCGAGCTCAAGCGCGAACTCACCACGCGGCTCAAGGAACACCTCCCCTTCGAGTTGACCGCGGACCAGCGCCGGGCCGTGCGCGAGATCACCGAGGATATGACCGCGCCGCTCCGCATGCACCGGCTCCTCATGGGTGACGTCGGCACCGGAAAGACCGTCGTGGCGCTGTTCGCGATGCTCCTCGCCGTGGAGAACGGGTATCAGGCGGTCCTCATGGCGCCGACCGAGCTGCTCGCCGAACAGCACCAGGAGACGCTCACCCGGCTGCTCGCACCGCTCGGTCTCGAGCCGGAGCTCCTCCTCGGCCGCCAGAGTGCGGCGGAGAAGGCGGCGGTCCGCCGCCGCCTCGCCGACGGCACCGCCCGGGTCGTGGTCGGGACGCATGCGCTGATCCAGGAGTCGGTGGCCTTCGAGCGGCTGGGTCTCGCGGTGATCGACGAGCAACATCGTTTCGGCGTGGAGCAGCGCGCGGCGTTGGTCGAGAAGGGCGACGCCCCGGACGTGCTGCTCTTGACGGCGACTCCGATCCCCCGCTCGCTGGCGCTCACGCTGTACGGCGATCTCGACGTCACGCAGGTGCGCGAACGGCCGCCGGGACGCGGCGTGGTGAAGACGGCGCTGCGCTCGGCCGCGGCGCGGCCCAAGATCCATGAGTTCATTCGCGCCGAAGCTGCGGCGGGCCGGCAGGCCTACGTCGTGTATCCCGTGATCGAGCTCTCGGAGCGGGCCGACCTGCAGGCCGCCACGACGATGGCCGAACGGCTGCGGAAGGTGTTCCCCGAGTTCGTGGTGGGTCTCGTGCACGGACGCCTGAGCGCCGAGGAGCGCGACCGCACTATGCGCGCGTTCCGCGATGGGGAGGTCCAGCTGCTCGTGGCGACCACGGTGATCGAAGTGGGGATCGACGTGCCCAACGCGACGGTCATGCTGATCGAGCATGCCGAGCGCTTCGGACTCGCCCAACTGCATCAACTGCGCGGCCGCGTGGGGCGCGGCAGCGCGGCGAGTCACTGTATCCTCATCGCCGACGCGAAGGACGCGGCGCCGCGGCTCCAGGCATTCGCGGCCACGACCGACGGCTTCGCGATCGCCGAGCTGGACCTGCAGGCGCGCGGGATGGGAGAGCTCGCGGGCGCGCGGCAATCGGGGGGGATCCCGCTCCGCCACGCGGACCTCAAGCGCGATCTCGCGCTGCTCGAGGCCGCCCGCCACGCCGCGGGGGAGATCATCGCGCGAGATCCGGCGCTGGCGCGGCCCGAGCACGCGGCCTACCGAGCCCGGATTCTCGCCCGCTACGAGCGGGGCTTCGAGCTGTTTCGCGTCGGGTGAGACTCCCCAGCGCGAGCGCCGCCCCCGCGAGCCTCGCGGCCGCCGTCGCGTTGACACTGTCTCCGAGCGCCAGTAGTATGCCGCGCCTATGCCCGAGCCCGCTCGCATCGAGGCGCTTCCCGCGCAGGTCGGCGCGACGGTCACCGTACGCGGTTGGACGATGACCACGCGTTCGAGCGGCAAGATCGGGTTCGTCACCCTGCGCGACGGCAGCGGCTATCTCCAGGCCGTCCTCGCGAAGCCCGAGGTGCCCCCCGCCGCCTGGGCGGCCTTCGGCCGGCTGACCCAGGAGACGGCCGTCGAGGTGACCGGCGTCGTGCGGGCCGACGCGCGCGCGCCCGCAGGCGTCGAACTCCAGGCCAGCGATCTCACGATTCTCGGGCTGAGCGTCGACTTCCCGATCACGCCGAAAGAGCACGGCACGGCGTTTCTGTTCGAGCACCGCCACCTGTGGCTACGCAGCCGCCGCCAGGTGGCGATCGCTCGGGTGCGACACGAGATCGAGCAGGGGATCCGCGATTTCTTCTACGAGCGCGCCTTCACGCTCGTGGACACGCCGATTCTCACGGGAGCGATCGGCGAGGCCGCCGGGCACCTCTTCGCCACCCAGTACTTCGACCTGGGACAAGCCTACCTCGCGCAGACGGGGCAGCTCTACGTCGAGGCGGCCGCTGCGGCCCTCGGCAAGGTGTACTGCTTCGGACCGACCTTCCGGGCCGAGAAGTCGAAAACGCGTCGCCACCTCACCGAGTTCTGGATGGTGGAGCCGGAGGTGGCCTGGAACGACTCCGATGCCAACATGCGCTTGCAAGAGGAGCTGGTCGCGGCGGTCGTGGCGCGCTGCCTCGAACGTCGCCGGCCGGAGCTGGCCGACCTGGAGCGCGACCTGGCCCCGCTCGAGCGGGTGCGAGCGCCCTTCCCCCGCATCTCCTATAGCGCCGCCGTGGAGCGGCTGCGAGGGCTTGGGAGCGACATCGCGTGGGGCCAGGATTTGGGCGGTGACGAGGAAACCCGGCTCGCCGAGCAGTACGACCGACCCGTGCTCGTGTATAACTACCCCAAGGGCGTCAAAGCCTTCTATATGAAGGAGAACCCTGAGGATCCCCGCACGGTGCTCAATAACGACCTGCTCGCGCCCGAAGGGTACGGGGAGATCATCGGGGGGAGTCAGCGCGAAGACGACTACGACAAGCTGCTCGCCCGGATCCGCGCGGAGCGGCTGCCCGAGGACGCCTACAGTTGGTACCTCGACCTCCGCAAGTACGGCACCTTCGTCCACGCCGGGTTCGGGCTCGGGGTCGAGCGGGTCGTGGCGTGGATCTGTGGCCTCGCGCACGTGCGGGAGGCGATCGCCTTCCCCCGCACCCTGTACAAGTTGTGGCCCTGAGCGGCCGCGCTACGCGCGGCGCTTCACGTCCTCCCACAAACCGTCGAGCTCGGCAAGACTCGCCCTTCCCAACACCAGCCCACGCTCGGCCGCCAACTGCTCCACGGCGGCGAAGCGTCGCGTAAACTTGTCGTTCGCCCGCTCCAGCGCCGCGCGCGGATCGAGGGCGAGCTTGCGGGCGAGGTTCACGACGGCGAAGAGCAGATCCCCGAGCTCCTCCTCGAGCGCGGCGGCGTCGGCGCCGGCTTGCGCCCGCTCGAGCTCCGCGAGCTCCTCCCGTACTTTGTCGCGCGGTCCGCGCGCGTCCGGCCAGTCGAACCCCACGCCGGCCGCGCGCTCCTGCAAGCGATAGGCCATGAGCAACGGGGGCAGCGTACGCGGCAGACCCGCGAGGGTCTCCCCGCCCGAGTCCGGCCCCCGCTTCCCGAGCTCCCACGACGCGGGCCGCTCCCCGAGCCCGAACAGATGCGGATGGCGACGCCGCATCTTGTCTTCGAGCCCATGCACGACGGCCTCGGCGTCGAACTCGCGTTGCTCCTCGGCAATCACGATCTGGAAGGCGAGGTGCAGGAGCAGGTCGCCCAGCTCGTCGCGGATCACGAGGGCCGAGTCGGCGCGCAGCGCCTGGTCGAGCTCGAGCACCTCTTCGACGAGGTAGGGACGCAGGCTCGCGCGGCTCTGCGCGCCATCCCACGGGCAGCGCGCGCGCAAATCTCGGACGAGGGCCAGGGCGCGCCCAAGCGCTGAATCGCCTTGCATTTAGCCTCCGGGCGGGGTATCATACGCGCGCCTGTGAGCGTGTCAATGAGCGGGCGTTACAGCCGTGCGTGGGTCGAGGTTGACCTTGGCGCCGTCGTCGAAAATGCCCGCACAGTGGCACGGCTCGCTGGCACGCGGCTCCTCCCGGTAGTCAAGGCGAACGCCTACGGGGTAGGAGCCGTCGCTGTGTGTAAGGCCCTCGAGGTGCTCGAGCCCTGGGGCTACGGGGTCGCGACGGTGGAGGAAGGGGCCGAGCTGCGGGCCGCCGGGATCACGCGCCCCGTCCTCGTGTTCATGCCCGTCCAGCCGCCGCTGTTCGAGCAATTCGATCGCTTCCGGCTGACCCCGGCGCTCGGGGACGCCGCGAGTATCGCCGCGTGGAGAGCGCGCGGCCCGCGGGCCTTCCACCTTGAGATCGACACCGGGATGGGCCGCTCCGGGGTGCGTTGGGACGAGGTCGCGCACGTCCGTGAGGTCGCCGACACCCCGTCGCTCGAGGGCTGCTACACGCAGTTTCACTCGGCCGAGCGACGCGACGGTACGCTCGAACGGCAGGCGTCGCGCTTTTTCGAGGCGGTGGGGCAGTTGGCGCGGCGGCCCGCCTTGCTGCACGTGGCGAACAGCGCGGCCGCGCTCGCCGACCGCCGCTACGCCCTCGACCTCATTCGTCCCGGCGTGTTTCTCTACGGGGGGTCGCCCGCTCCCGGGCTGGCCGAGCCCCAGCCTGTCGTGAGCCTCCGCGCCCGGGTGCTCGCGGTGCGCCACCTGGCCGCGGGAGAGAGCGTGAGCTACGGAGCGCTGTGGCGGGCCCCGGCCCCGACCCACGTGGCGACGCTCGGGATCGGGTACGCGGACGGCGTGCGACGCTCGCTCGGTTTGTCGGGCCGGGCCCAGGTCCTCGTCGGCGGCGCGCGGCGCGCCGTCGTGGGCGCGGTGACGATGGACCTCACGATGGTGGAGACGCCCGACCGCGCGGTGACGGTCGGCGACGTCGCGACCCTGATCGGGGCAGCCGATGGCGATCGCATCACGCTCGACGAATACGCGGCCTGGGGGGACGCGCTGCAACGCGAAGCCCTCACGTCGCTCGGGCCCCGACTGCCGCGCGTCTACGCCTGAAGCGCCCCGCCATGGCGTGGGACCAGACCTGGGGCACCGCAACGACGTGGCGGGGTTTTACCAAGAATTGCGAGCGCTGGACGCGTGGGTGCCGCGCCGGCTCGAGCGCCTGCGGGAGGACGATCTGATCATCCGCACAGCGGATCGCGACACCGATCCGACGACGCCCTCGGCTGATCCTGCGCGCGAGGCGGCGCCCGTCCGGGCCTTCGGGGCTCGGGTGCGTGCCGCCACGCTCGGCGAGCGCGCGACGTTCGCGGACCAGGGGGCGACGCTGACCGACCACGGCGGCGCTGCCGCGGCGAGCGCCGGGACGTCGTTCCTCGAGGCCCGCACGGCATGAGCGCGGAGCTCGTCCGCCGGGCGCGGGGCGTCCTGGGAAGCGCCTACGCGCCCTACAGTCGCTTTCGGGTCGGCGCGGCGGTGGAGAGCGCCGACGGTCGCGTCTTCGTGGGCACGAACGTGGAGAGCGCATCCTACGGGCTGACGATCTGCGCCGAGCGCATGGCGCTCGGCGCCGCCGTGGCGGCGGGTGCGCGCGCCCTGCGCCGCGTCGCCGTGGCGAGCGAGGTGGACCCCCCCGCGGCGCCCTGCGGCGCCTGCCGTCAGCTCCTCGCGGAGTTCGGGTTGGACACCGAGATCATCGCCGCGGGCCCCAGGACGGAGCGGCGGTGGACGCTCGGCGCCCTCCTCCCCGACGCCTTCACGCGAGAGTCGCTGCCGCGATGACACGCGCCCGACGACTCGTGGCGATCGGGGTCGCCGTCCTCGCCGCGTGCAACGAAGATCTCGCGGCCCCGGGGGTGTGCCCGCAGTACTGTCCCTCCGGCACCCTGTCGGTGATCGACACCGTGTTGCGCACGGCGATCTCCCGCGATTCGGCGTACGGCCGCCCGTTTGGCTACCAGAGTCCCTGGACCGCGTCGCTGCTCCTCGGCGCGACCCTCCCGGGACGTGACAGCCGACCGATTCTGCGCACCGGCTCGATCGCACCCAACGTCCCCGTGAGCACGGACACGACGAGCGGCACGATCGTCGGGGTCGACTCCGTCGAGCTTGGGCTCTGGATCACGGCGCGGAACACGAGGACGCGCAACCTGTCCATCGCCCTCTACCGGCTGCCGATCGCGATCGACTCGACCACGACGTTCGCCGCGCTGAGTCAGCCCTTCACGGATTCGCTCATCCGCGTGGTGTACGTGGACAGCTTGATCGCCCTGCCCGGGAACAAGAACAGCATCACCCACGACAGTGTCGCGGTCGACACGTCGGGTCGGTTTCACCTATTCCTCCATTTCGACTCCGCCCAGGCGCCCTACGTGCTGGCCGATAGCGGCAAGCTGGCCCTCGGCATTCGCGTGCAAGCCGATACGCTCGCGGCCGTCGCGTTCGGGGCCTCCCGGCTCGCGGGATATGGCGCCGCGGTCACGTGGTGGGTGAAAGTCGATTCGCTCGGCGCGGGCATCGCGCACCGCGTCGCGCGCCCCACGGGGGCACCCGGTTTCGACAGCTTCGTCTTCGATCCGCCGGCCCCGCCGCTCGATGGGACCCTCGGCGTGGGCGGCGTGCCGTCAATGCGCAGTCTCCTGCGCGTGACGCTCCCGCGGGCCATCCGCGATTCGTCCCAGATCGCGCGCGCCACGCTCGAGTTCCTCCCCTCGGCCTTGCCCCAAGGCCTCGTGGCGGACTCGTTCGGCATCGTGGCACAGGCCGTGGGCGCCGACTTCGGACCCAAGTCCCCGCTCGACCCGGTCCATGTCGACACGCTGCGCGTCTACATCGGCACGCTGGCGCCCACCGACACCGTGCGCATCGACGTGACGAACATCTTGCGTTTTTGGGTCGGGGACACGCTCGTCGCGACGAGCCTGGCGCTGCGCCAGGAGCCCGAGGGCGTCGACTTCTCGGAGATCCGGTTCTTCTCCTCGAGCGACTCCGCGCGAGGGCCCCGGCTCCATCTCACCTACACGCCCGTCTTCCCATTCGGTCGGCCATGATGCCCGCGCGGCTCCTCGTCCTGCTCGGCTGCGCGCTGGTCGCGGCGCAGCCCGCGCGGGCGCAGGACTCGCAATTCGAAATCCCGGGGCTCGGCACGCCGGGACGCTGGGAGAGCGCCCGGGCGCGAATGACGGCGGGCGCGTTCGCCCCCTTCGACCCGACGTCGATGGTCTCGGACGCCGCGCTCGCCGACATCGGGGCACTGACGGCCAGCGTCGTCGAGGGCGCGACCTACCGCGAGGTCGAGGCCGGCGGCACGCAGACGTGGCTGCGCAGCACGCGCTACCCGCAGTTCTCGGTCGGCGGCCCGGTGTCGCACCGCCTTGTGGTGGGCGGCGGCTACTCGACCTACCTCGATATGAGCTACGACGTCACGACCCGGGACAGCACGGTGCTGCGCGGGGTCACCCAACCCTATACCGACGCGATCGCGAGCGATGGCGGCGTGACCGACTTGCGGCTCGCGGCTGGCTATCGGGTGGGGAGTCGCCTGGCGCTGGGGCTCGGGTTCCACGTGCTGACGGGCTCTACCCGCATGAGCGCCATGCGGCGCTTCGACGACACGACCGCCTACTTGACCGTGGACCAGACGAGCTTGGTGCGCTACAGCGGGCTCGGGGTGTCGGGCGGCGCCCTCCTCTCGGTCACCCCGGCGCTGTCCCTCGCCGCCTTCGCGCGCAGCGACGGGCCGCTCAGCGCCTACGTCGCCGATACGCTGGTGCGCCGCTCCAACCTTCCGATCACGGCCGGCGGGGCGGTGCGCTGGCTCCTCGGGGCGAAAGCGCGGCTCGCCGGGTCGGTGACGTGGCGCTCCTGGTCCCGCACGGGGCCCAACGCCTTCGACACGGTCAACTGGAGCGCGGGGCTCGAGCTCGGCGAGACGCGCCCCCTCCGGCTCGGCGTGCGCGGAGGCCAGCTGCCGTTTGGCGCGGGACCGAGCGCACCGACGGAGTGGGGAGCCGTCCTCGGCACCGGCCGCGTGGTCGCAGGGGGCCGGGGCCTCGTGGACCTCGGCCTGGAGCGCCTGAGCCGCTCGAGCGGCGCGGTGCAGGAAGTGGCCTGGACCCTGATTGTCGGGCTGACGGTGCGGCCGTGAAGGTGTTCTTCCATACGTTCGGCTGCCGAGCGAACCAGTACGACACCGAGCTCGTGCGCCAGGCCTTCGCCGATCAGGGCGCTACCGTCGTCACCGCCCCCGGGGACGCGGACGTGGCCGTGGTCAACTCGTGCACCGTGACGCGAGAGAGCGAGGCGAAGATGCGCCGCTTCATCGGCCGGCTGGCGCGGGGGCGGGGGAGTGAGCTCGAGACGGTGGTGATGGGATGCGCCGCCGCTCGCGATCGCGGCGCGATCGCCGCTCTGCCCTCGGTGCGAGCGGTCGTGGGCGGCGCGGATCCGGCGGCGGTCGTCGCGGCGGCTGGTCTCGCGCGGCCGACCGCCCTGCGGGGGCGGCCCGGCGGCCTGCGGCGATTCGGCGCCCATGCACGCGCCTGGCTCCGGATCCAGGACGGCTGCGACGAACACTGCACCTTCTGCGCCACGACGCTCGCCCGCGGGGCCAATCGATCGCGCGCGATCGCCGACCTGGTGGCCGAGGCCACGGGCCTCGCGGAGCACCATGTCGAGATTGTGTTGACGGGAATCCATATCGGGACCTACGGACGAGACCTGGCCGGGGCGTCGCTCGGCGCGCTGGTTGAGGCGCTGGTCACCGCGGTGCCCGCGGTGCGGTTCCGGCTCTCGTCGGTCGAGGCGACCGAGGTGGATGACCGCCTCGCGCGGCTCCTCATCGACGCGCCGCGCCATGTGGCGCCGCATCTGCACGCACCGCTGCAGTCAGGGTCCAACCGGCAGCTCCGGCGCATGGGGCGCCACTGGTACACGGCCGAGACCTACCGAGCACGGGTAGCGTGGCTCGCGGAGCGGCTCCCGGTCTTCGGCCTCGGGGCCGACGTGATCGCGGGGTTCCCCGGGGAAACCGACAGCGATCACCGGGCGACCGTGGCGCTGGTGCGCGCGCTGCCGTTCACCTACCTGCACGTGTTTCCGTTCAGCGCGCGGCCCGATACGGCCGCCGGGCGACTGCCGGACCCCGTGCCAGCGGCCGCGATCCGCGCGCGGGCCGCGGAGCTCCGCGCGCTGGGACTCGAGCAGGGGGCCGCGCACCGCCGGCGCCGCGCCGGCGCCCTGGCCGACGGGGTGGCGAGCGGCCGGCAGGGGGGAGATCTGGAGATGCTCACCGAAGACTACCTTTCCCTGCATGTGCCGATTGCGGGCTGGGACGGGCGCCCCCGCTTCTCCGTGCGGGTGACCCCGTGACGCGGCGCCTGTATGTGGAGACGTACGGCTGCCAAATGAACGTCTCGGACTCCGCGCTCCTCCGTGGCGTCCTCGAGCCGGACGGCTTCGTGCGCACCGACGATCCCCGCGCGGCCGACGTACTCCTCGTGAACACGTGCGCAGTGCGCGAGCACGCCGAGCAGCGGGTCCTCGGTCGTCTGGGCGAGCTCAAAGGCTGCAAGCGGCCGGGGGCGGTGCTCGGCGTCGTGGGCTGCATGGCGCAACGCCTCGGCCCCCGCCTGCTCGAGCGCGTGCCCGAGGTGGACCTGGTCGTCGGCCCCGACGGCTACCGCGGGCTCCCCGAGCTCGTCGCGCGGGCGCGCGCTGGGACGCGGGAGACCGATGTCCTCTTCCGACCCTGGGAGCATTACGAGGACGTGCCGGCCGTGCGCGCCCCCGGGGCGTCGGCCTTCGTCACGGTCCAACGGGGCTGCGATTACCGCTGCACGTTCTGCATCGTCCCGATGACCCGCGGCGCCGAGCGCAGCCGCCGGCTGGAGGACGTGGTCCGGGAGGTCGGGGACCTAACGGCGAACGGGACGACCGAGGTCACGCTTCTCGGGCAAACGGTGAACAGCTACCATGACGGCGTGCACGACTTCGCCGACCTGCTCGACGCCGTGGGTCGCGTGCCCGGGATCCGGCGCGTGCGGTTCACGTCGCCCTATCCAACGGACTTCAGCGAGCGCGTCCTCGTGGCGCTCGCGCGGACGCCGACGGTGTGCGAGCACGTGCACCTCCCCGCGCAGAGCGGCAGTTCGCGGACGCTGCGAAGGATGCTGCGCCGCTACGATCGCGAACGCTACCTCGAGGTGGTCGCCGCGCTGCGGCGCGTCGTGCCCGGGATTGCCCTCACCACCGACCTCATCGTCGGGTTTCCCGGGGAGACCGACGCGGACTTCGAGGAGACGGTGTCGCTCGTCGAGGCCGCGGACTTCGACGACGCGTACACCTTCAAGTTTTCGCCCCGTGAGGGCACGCCCGCCGTGCGCCTCAAGGACGCCGTCCCCGCGAGTGTCGCGGCCGAGCGCCTCGCCCGCCTCATCGTCGCGGTCCGGCGCGTGGCGGCCCGCAAGAATGCGGGGCTGGTCGGCACGACGCACGAAGTGCTGGTCGAGGGGCGAGCGAAACGCGGCGCGCTGCTGCAGACGCGCACGCGTGCGAACAAGGTGGCGCTCCTCGCGGGCCCAGATGAGTGGATCGGGACCTACCGCCGCGTGCGGCTCACCGGGACGACCGGTGCGACGTTTACGGCGCGGCCGGTCACCGAGCCGGGAGAGCCCGCCCGCGTGGGGTGACGAATGTCACGCTCGAGACCGTGCAGCGGGAGTACGAGCGCTTGCGTCCCCAGCTGCCCCGGTTCTGCGGCTGCGACGTGTGCCGCGGGGACGTGCTCGTCTATGCGTTGAACCGGCTCGCGCCCCACTACGTCTCCACCCGCCAGGGTGAAGTCCTCACCGAAATCGCGCTCGGGAGCGATCAACAGCGGGCCGCGCTCGACGTCGTGCTGCTCGAGGGCTTCCGCCGGGTGGGATTAGCGCCGCGTTGCGGCGCGAAGTCTGTCGACGTGATGTAGCCCCGCCGGAGCCCAGGCGCGACGTCCCGCACCCCGAGGCCCCCCGGCGCCGACGCACCCCTTTCTGACCGGAGGAATAACTGTGCATCCATTCCCACGTCGCGGCCGGAGGCAGCGGCATGCCGCGTAACGCCTTATACGCCCAATCGGGGGGCGTCACCGCGGTCATCAATGTTTCGGCCCAGGGGGTCATCGAGACGGCTCGCCACCATCCGGACCGGATCGGCAAGGTCTACGCGGGCCGCAACGGGATCATCGGCGCGCTCACTGAAGACCTGATCGACACCTCGCAGGAATCGGCCGCCGCCATCGCGGCGCTGCGCCACACGCCGGGCGGCGCCTTCGGGTCGTGCCGCCACAAGCTGGCGGGGTTCGACAAGAACCTCGCCGAGTACGAACGCCTCATCGCCGTCTTCCAAGCGCACGACATCGGCTACTTCTTCTACAACGGCGGCGGGGACTCGGCCGACACCTGCCTCAAGGTGTCGCAACTGGGCGACAAGCTCGGCTATCCGATCCAAGCCATCCATGTGCCGAAGACGATGGACAACGACCTGCCGCTGACGGACTGCTGCCCGGGGTTCGGGTCGGTCGCCAAGTACGTCGCCGTGGCGATCCGGGAAGCGGGCTTCGACGTCGCGTCGATGGCCAAGACGTCGACGCGCGTGTTCGTCCTCGAGGTCATGGGCCGCCATGCCGGGTGGACCGCGGCGGCGGGCGGCCTCGCGGCGGAGGAGCCCGGCGCGGCGCCGCACGTGATCCTGTTCCCGGAAATCGCCTTCGACGAGCCGAAGTTCCTCGCCGCGGTCGACACCGCGGTGCGGCGGTACGGGTCCTGTGCGATCGTAGCGAGCGAGGGCTTGCGCTTGCCCTCGGGCGCCTTCCTCTCCGAGGCGGGGACGAAAGATGCCTTCGGGCATACGCAGCTCGGTGGACTGGCACCGCTGTTGGCCCGGCTGGTCGGGGACAAGCTCAAGCACAAGTATCACTATGCCATCGCCGACTACCTCATGCGGGCCGCCCGCCACATCGCGTCCAAGACCGATGTCGAGCAGTCCTATGCCGTGGGGGCCGCCGCCGTCGAGCTCGCGCTCGCGGGCAAGTCTGGCGTGATGGCGACGATCGAGCGCCAGTCCGACGCGCCCTACCGCTGGACGACCGGGAGCGCGCCGCTCGAAAAGGTGGCCAACGTGGAACGGAAGATGCCGCGCGACTACATCGCGGACGACGGGTTCCACATCACCGAGCGGTGTCGGCGCTATCTGTCCCCCCTCATCCAGGGCGAGGACTACCCCCCCTATACCCACGGCCTGCCCGACTACGTCCGGCTCAAGAACGTGGGCGTGCCCAAGAAGCTCGCGGCGGCCTTCGAGCTCAAGTCGGCGTGAGCGAGCGCAAGCCGGTCTACGGGCCCGACGATTGGTCGGGCGACGCGGTCCGCGAGCTCGGCACTCCCGGCGCCTTCCCGTACACGCGCGGCATCTACACCACGATGTACCGCGGTCGCCCGTGGACCATGCGCCAGTACGCGGGCTTCGGCACGGCCGAAGAAACGAACGCCCGGTTCCGCCACCTCCTGGCGGCAGGCCAAACGGGCCTCTCGATTGCGTTCGATCTCCCCACCCAAATGGGCTACGACTCCGATCACCCGGCGGCGGAAGGCGAGGTGGGGCGCGCCGGGGTGGCGATCGACACGGTGGACGACTTGGCGCGCCTGTTTCACGGGATCCCACTCGACCAGGTCTCCACATCGATGACGATCAACGCGACGGCGCCCGTCCTGCTCGCCATGTACGTCGTGGTCGGGGAAGGGCAAGGGGTGCCGCGCGCCAAGTTGCAGGGCACCGTCCAGAACGACATCCTCAAGGAGTTCATCGCGCGCGGAACCTACATCTATCCGCTCGCGCCGTCCCTCCGGCTGGCGATGGAGGTCTGCCGCTTCGTGATGGCGGAGGGGATGGGATTCAATCCCATCTCGATCTCGGGGTATCACATGCGCGAAGCGGGCGCGACGGCGGTGGAGGAGCTGGGGTTCACGTTCGCGAACGCGCTCGAGTACCTGCGCGAGGCGGAGCGGACGGGCATCGGGGCGCGCGCGCTCGCGCCCCGGCTCTCCTTCTTCTTTGCGGCGTTCACGGATCTCTTCGAGGAAGTGGCGAAGTTCCGCGCCGCCCGGCGCCTGTGGGCGCGCCTCCTCCGGGAGCGCTACGACGTCGATCCGGCGGCCTGCCGCCTCCGCTTCCACACCCAGACCGGGGGCTCGACGCTCACGGCGCAACAGCCCATGAACAACGTGGTGCGCGTCGCCGTGCAGGCGCTCGCCGGGGTCCTGGGCGGCACGCAGTCATTGCACACGAATGCGTATGATGAGGCGCTCGCCCTGCCGACGACGCCGAGCGCCACGCTCGCGCTCCGCACCCAGCAGATCCTCGCGCATGAGACCGGGGTGCCCGACACCGTCGACCCCCTCGGGGGAAGCTGGTATGTCGAGGCCTTGACCGATCGGATCGAACGCGACGCACAGGCGCTCGTGCTCGAGATCGAGCACGTGGGAGGCGCGACGCGGGCGATCGAGCGGGGGATGATCCAAGACGCGATCGCGCGCAGCGCTTATGCGCAACAGCAGGCGGTCGAGTCGGGGGCATCGGTCGTTGTGGGCGTCAACCGCTACACCGACGACGACCGGATCCCATCCGTTCCCGCGCCCGACTATGTGGCGCTCGCCGGAGAGCAACTGGAGCGCTTGGCGGTCGCCCGGCGGCGGCGCGATGCCGCGAAGCTGGAGCGCGCCTTGCAAGACTTGCGGGACGCGGCAGGCCGAGCCGACGGTCCGCTCTTCGAGCGGATTCTCGACGTGGTGCGACTGCGGGGCACCGTGGGGGAGATCAGCGAGGCGTTGCGCGCCACGTGGGGCGTGTTTCGTGAGGGCCATTGAGAATCCGCGCGCCCGGGAACGGGGGGGTCGTCCTGCCCGACCCGCCGGGCCCGCCGGAAGGGGCGCCGCTCGGCCATGAAAAGGGGCGAAGGTGATCGCTAGATGGTTGCTCGCCGCCTTGCACTTGCTCGCTTTGGGGATCGGCCTGGGAGCGGTCTGGGCTCGGGGTCGCGCGCTGCGGGCCCAGCTCGATCGCGCGGGGCTGGCCCGCGTCTTCTACGCCGACACGTGGTGGGGCCTCGCCGCCCTCCTCTGGATCGGCACGGGGGTGGCCCGGGCCTTCGGTGGGTTTGAGAAGGGGACCTTCTACTATCTCCACAATCGGTTCTTCTGGACGAAGATGGCGTTGCTCGGTGGCATCCTCGCGCTCGAGATCTGGCCGATGCTCACGCTGATTCGCTGGCGCCGGGCGGTCGCGCGCGGCGAGGATCCCGATACCCGGGCCGCGCGCGCATTGGCGCGGGTGAGCCTGCTGCAGGCAGCGCTCGTCGTGCTCATGGTGCTCGCCGCGACCGCCATGGCGCGGGGATACGGCGTCACGACGCGGTGATGGTTCCGCCAGAGCGTCGAGCGGTGTGGTCCCCTTTCTCGGTGGGCGGAGCCCCGCGCCATCGCGCCGCCCGCGAACGCCCCCGGCACGCGGCAGGGTTCGTCTATTACGACTGGTGGATCTTGTTCGCGGTCGCGGCCGTGGTGGTCTGGATCGTGGTCCCGGCGGTCGTCCGGTCGGCGGGCGCGGCACGGCGGCGTCGCGCCCTGAGAGCCGACGTGGCGCTCATCGCGGACGTTGAGCACGCGTTCTACGCGCAGCACCACCGGTATAGCGACACGCTGCGGATAAGCCTGCGTCCGGGGACTCGCCTCGTGAGCCTCGAGGCGGGCGGTGAGCGGTGGGCCGCCGTCGTGACCAACGACTCGGTCGGCCGAGGTCCCAGGACCTGCGGGCTGTTCGTGGGATCCGCGCCCCCTCCATCGATCCCTCGGGGCATGGTGGCGGGCCAGCTCGCGTGCTGGTAGACCGCGAGGCCCGGGCCCTCCCGCAGGCCCTCCTGTTCGATGTCGATGGCACGCTCGCGGACACGGAGCGCGATGGTCACCGGGTCGCGTTCAACCGCGCGTTTGCCGAGGCCGGCCTGGATTGGGTGTGGGACGAGGCGCTCTATGGCGACCTCCTCTCCGTCACCGGCGGCAAGGAACGGATCCGCCACTACGTCGAGCGGCATCGGCCCAACGCTCCCCCACCTCGCGACCTCGATGCCCTGATCGCGCGGCTGCACGCGGCGAAGACACGGCACTACACGGCGCTCCTCGCCACCGCAGGGATCGCCCTGCGCCCGGGCGTGCGGCGGCTCCTCGAGGAGGCGCGACGCAACGGCGTGCGGCTCGCCATCGCGACAACCACGACTCCCGAGAACGTCACGGCCCTGCTCCACCACGGGCTCGGCCCCGACGCCGCACGGTGGTTCGACGTGATCGGCGCGGGAGCTGCGGTGGCCGCGAAGAAACCCGCCCCCGACATCTATCACTACGTACTCGAGCGCCTCCACTTGCCCGCGGCGGCGTGCGTGGCCTTTGAAGACTCCGAGAACGGGTTGCGCGCGGGACTCGCGGCCGGCCTCACCACCATCGTGACGGTCAACGACTACACGCGTACGCAGAATTTTGAGGGCGCCGCCCTGGTGCTCGACCATCTCGGAGAGGCCGGGCGGCCCGCCCGGATCCTCGGCGGCACGGCTGTGGGCGTCTCGCAGCTGGATCTCGTCACGCTGGGCGCTTTGCTCGCTGCACGGGGGCCCGCGCCGCGAGGCCGCGATCCCCGAGGCTAGGACGAGTGGGCGATCGCTCGCAGGGTGACTCGACCCGCGCCCCGCGACCGTGCCGGGTGCGGGTGCTCATCGACACGGCCGGCGTGCGCTTGGCCTACGAGGGGGGCGCCGAAGGCTCGCCAGCCCGGGGTCGGGCGAGCAGGCGCTCGGCGAAATCGAGCCGTTCCTCAAGGTCGCCGAGGCGCTTCTGGGCGGCGTCGAGCGCTTCTCGGAGTTCGGTGAGTTGGGGGTCAAGGGCGCCACCGCGGGAGGCGCGCTCGCCCAGCATGGGGAGCTGCCGCAGCATTTTGC
>Ga0307477_10002098_pt1 | contig 15716 bp, 28 predicted proteins | sample atmos_gasesECM2C_FD_203316 | JGI IMG/M metagenome (GOLD analysis project Ga0307477, IMG submission 203316) | Hardwood forest soil microbial communities from Morgan-Monroe State Forest, Indiana, United States - atmos_gasesECM2C_515 | ecosystem: Environmental > Terrestrial > Soil > Temperate...
GAGGGTTTTCAGGTGGTGTTCATTGCCTCAATTGATCTTCCTGACGAGAACGTGAAGGACATGATCCATGCCCAGGTGCTCATTATCGACGATCTAGGAAACGACAAGATGCAGTCAAATAAGGAGGCCACCGTGCTTAAGATCATTCGGCATCGCTGCGACTGGCACCGGCCAACAATCGTGACGAGCCAATTTACGGGCGACAAGCTGCAGGAGCGTTTCAGCGATGGAAACACGGCGAAAGCGGTCATTAGAAGGCTGAGAGAATACTGCGAGGATGTGCCTGCTTGACAATTGTGTGCTAAGCGCATAACCGGGAATAATGAGCAGCGTAAAGAACAAGGCCAACTCTAACATGGCGCGAAGCAAGAAAGTCTGTGTCAGGGCTGCAAAGGCGAGATGGGCGCGCTACTACGAGCAAAAAGAATTGCTTTCAAGTGCCATTGCCGCAGGGTTTTGCAAGACGGCACAATAATAGTTATTGCGCTAAGCGCAAGGCTGTGGGACGGTGCTTGCGTCAAGAGAACAGGAAACCATAAAACTTAAGCGTCAAAGGAAACAGAAATGGAGTTGCTTTTTTCAGATGCTGATTCTGACCTCCGGAATGTCCGGTGGCACATCTCTCGTGGATATGCTAAGAATTGTCGTCTAGGCCTTGCTCATAGAGTCGTGCTAGCGCGCATATGTGGTGCGATACCCAGCGGTTTGGTATCCGATCACATAAACCGTAACAGACTTGACAATCGCCGCGAGAATTTGAGGGCCGTAGACAATTCCGAAAACGCAAGAAACTCTGATTATTGCGACAATGCTCGGCGTTATTTCAGGCGCAAAGATACGGGTAAGTGGCAGGTCCAATGTTATAGATATGGGCGCAAGATTTATTTCGGAACAGCCTATGAGACTGAGCAGGAAGCAGCATCGGTCGCAGCAAGGCTGGCAGGCCCGTGCGCTTTACTTAAATGAACCTCTCTGAAACCCCGCTTCACTACGAACTCTTTGCCTTCGGGCTCGCCGCGTTGCTAGCTGCGCTGGTATTGGAATTCGCGTACCGCAGGGCAAAAGAGCGCAAGGAGAACGAGGCCTGGTTTGTGCGCTACCAGGAAATGATCGCCAAGGATAGGGCCTGCCGGGACAGGCTCGGCCGCTGGCTTCCAAAGGAGCTAAGAAAACTATGACTGAAACCCTCTACATCCCCGTCCGGAAGGACGGCTTCCGTGCGAAGCCCGAACGCTACGCAACCGCAGCTCAGCTCTTTGTCATGGCTCAGCTCGTGCCGAGCGATTGGGGGGTTAAGCTAGAGGAAGGCGAGACCAAGGATATCGCCTATAGCCGCAGCTCGCTCGATATCGGCCTAAGCGATGCGGAGCAGGAGAGGCGCGCTGAGCTGCAGCGCAAGCAGGACTTGCTCGCATGACAAATAACTACTGCGTCACGATGGACGATGGCGAGGTCTTGAATATCAAGACTACTTCGGCCTCGGAGGCTATTCAATGGGCGCTCGCCCAGCGCGTAGGTAAGAAGGTGGCCAAGTGTCATGCCTTTTTTAAGGCCATTAGATCCCAAATGACCCCGAGCGGCATTATTAATTACGACATCCCCAAGCATGAGGCATTGACGAAGCCAGCGATTAAGCGCGTACGCGCTAAGGCTGATCTTTCCACGCCGCTCTTCCCGGATTACAAACCATGAACGCTCACTTCAAAGGACCGGAAGGGTTTACCCGGTTTGATCTGCTCAATTATATGATCGAACAAGCTGAGATGGAGCGCGCCGCCAGGCGCAAGCGCGAATGGGAGCTGCAGCGCGCTTGGCTGGGGGGCAATATGGATGCGGAAGAGGAATCGGCTTTCAGGATAATGAACCAAATAAAGGATTAATATGTTTCAAGCCACAGTCGCAAACCTAACTCCGGATGGGCAGTTCGACACGCCCAACGGACATTTCTTCGGATTCATGGTCACCATGTCCGATGGGATGGTCGGAACCGCCAATGCGAAAAGCAATCCGCCCCCCTGGGCCAATGGCCAGCCCATTGGCTATGATATCGTGGGTGAGCGAAACGGCATCCCCAAATTGAAGATAGACGCCCGGCCCAAGCCGGGGACCATCTTCAGCCAAAGGGTCCTTCCGGTGGGTCAAGTCCTGCCGCCAGTAGTGGCCAATGTCACCCCTACGACGCCCTCAGGAATACCTCAACAGGCCGCCCAGAGGCCCATTGTGGCCTATCCTATGCCCGCAGCGAGCCCTACGGCTTCGCCAATGGCACATAGCGGCCCTGCGGCGAGGATCGCGCCACAAGGGGCAAGCGTCGGGATGAGCATCAACAATGCCGTTGAAATCCTTATCTATAATGCAAAATGCAAGGCGGAGCCTGTGGATTTGCCCCACTTAGCTCTTCACATCAAGGCGGTTGCCGAGGCAATCCTAGAAGCAAGTCATTCCCTTGAAACCGGAGAAGCCCTTAAGGCAGAGGAAATCCCTTTCTGATGCCACTAACTAACAAAAGTTATGCTCAAATCGATCGCGAGGCCGAGGAATGGGACCTAGCTTGCGATCAGCGCGACGCCAGGGCGCTTAGGGATTACTTTTTAGGAGGTGATGTTATGCTAATGGAGATGTCTCCCCCACTGACAGCCCCCGCCAATGCTAACGCTGCGGCGGGGGCGAGCCCCAAGCCTTGGAATGGAGTAAGGAATAGCGAACTACAGTCGCTAGCCAATCAATTCAATGTCAGCAAAAAATTAATCCTGTTGGTAACCCAACGCAAAATATGGAAGCACGTAGCATGAATATGCACTATAGACAAGGGGATGTTCTCGTGGAGCGAATTGCTTCATTGCCCAAGAAATTGAAAAAGATTCCAAGAGAGAGTAGGAAAGTCGTTTTGGCTCATGGTGAAGTAACTTTTCATGCGCACGCCATTGCCGACGAGCACGTCGATCTATTCGAGACTGCCGACGAGGCGGGTGTAACGTACCTGGAGGTGCGCGGAGCTGTCGCCGCGCTCACCCATCAGGAACACGGGACCATCGAACTACCGCCCGGTAATTTTCGGGTGACGAGACAACGTGAATACAGCCCGCAGGAGATTCGCAGTGTCCAAGATTGACAAGCTAACGGCGGCACAGATCGCCAAGTTCCCAGGGTATGTTCGGGAATGGACCGCCATCGGGCTTTCAACTGAGCCCGCGGATCGCAAACGAGCGGAAGCCGCTATCCGTAAGATGTACGAATGCGGGGGCCTTAAACCACCCCGAAATATCGTCTGGTGTGGATCGCCCATGTCTAATGCGCTCACGCGTTCGATCGTGATGGATGAACGCTTCGGAGCGGCCCTGCGGGCGGCCTTGGGCCAAAAATCTAGCGCCAACGGCGCGAAGATTTTTGGCCAAAATGTGTGGGACTCGGTGGGGCACTCGGTGGGGGCCTCGGTGGGGGCCTCGGTGTGGGCCTCGGTGGGGGCCTCGGTGAGGGCCTCGGTGGGGGCCTCGGTGTGGGCCTCGGTGAAGGCCTCGGTGGGGGCCTCGGTGGGGGCCTCGGTGTGGGCCTCGGTGGGGGACTCGGTGTGGGCCTCGGTGGGGGACTCGGTGAGGCACTCGGTGGGGGGCTCGGTGTATGGCCAACACGACGCCAACTGGCTCGCGTTCTATCGTTTCTTCCAAAAGGAATGCGGGCTCATAGAGGAAACGAAGAAACTAGAAGGGCTGTCGGAGTTGTGCCTTTCGGCAGGATGGGCCATTCCCCACGAGAACATCTGCTGGGTATCCGAGCGCCATTGCGTCTGTTGCCGCGACGAACGCGGAAGGCTGCATAACACAACGGGCGCGGCGTTGGCATACCCCGACGGCTGGTCAATCTACGCCGTTCACGGCGTGCGCTTGCCCGAACGTATTATCCTTCATCCCGAGACCATAAAGGTGGCCGAAATAGAATCCGAAAAGAACGCCGAAGTTAGGCGCGTGATGACCGAGCGGTACAGCGGGGGCTTGGCGGGATATTTAAAGGATTCAGGGGCGAAGGAAGTTCATTCCGACGATTACGGCACCCTTTACCGCAAAGAGGTGCCTAACGATGAGCCTATCGTTGCCGTCAGCGTCATCAACGCGAGCCCTGAGCCTGATGGGCAATACCGTAACTACATCTTGCGCGTGCCCCCGCAGATTACCACGGCAAGGGCTGCGGTTGCATGGAGCTTTGGCAAGAAAGAGGCCGAGTATGATCCGGAGGTTCAGACATGACTCCTCCCCCTCAACCGCCGCCGGGCGAAGCCGGAGTGCCGACGGAGGCGGATCGCGAGTTGGCCGTAAAGATAGCAATGCGCTATGACGGCAAGCTCCATTGGACTGCTGACGAATCGGCCAAGCTCATCCGCGCCCACGTCGCCGCCAGCGTGGCCGAGCGCGAATCGGCTTCCGTCAAGAGCATGTCGATGGGCGAGGCGCAGTTGAGGCAGGCGCTCGCCGAGTCCCGCCGCCGCATCGCCGAGCTGGAGGCGGAGCTTCAAAAGGAACGCAATGATTCGGCCCTCAAGGTGCCACGTTCCCGGCACGACGTAATGTGTACCGAAATCAATGACCTAGGCGCACAACTTAAGTCCTTGCGTGAGGTTTACGCGAAGGAACTGGACGCCCTCCGCTCCCGCCTCACGCTGGCCGAGGAGCGCGAGAAGGGGCTGTGGGATGCGTTGGAATACGAGTCGTTAAAAGTATACATGAATGGGGTGCTCGACGATGCCGAAGAAATGGGATCGTCGGACATCCCAGTTGGCTACGAGGAATTGTCTCCCGAACATGCAGCCATTGCCGATGCGTGCTGGAGACACGGTAAGAAATGCACCGAGACCGCTATGTTAAATAGACTATTCGATTACTCCCGAGAGAAACTTGCCGACTTCCGTCGCGCCCTCGCCGGAGTGAAGGAGGAAACGAGGCCATGAAACTCAAAACCGCGCAGAAACTTCGGGCCTTCTATGAAGACATAGAGGACGAGGAACCCGACATCTCAACCGAGCGCCTGCTGGCTATGACCGCCGATAGGCACAACTTGGTTTATGGAACTGAGTTCGATAACGGTGATGTCGCAGAAGCTCTGACGCTGACCGTCACCCCCTCCTCTTGCGCCCTGAACAGGGAGCGGAACACGAACTTATGAGCACCCAACTACTCGCCTACCACGGCGACAAACGCATCAAAGCAAAGTATCTCGGGCGAGTGCGCGCCCATCGCAAAGCCGACGAGATAATTTCGGGCCGCTATTGGGAAAACGGCAAAGGCTGCGCCATCGGCTGCACGATCCACGGAAGCAATCATGCCGCTTATGAGACCGAGCTTGGCGTGCCGAGAAGCTTGGCGCGGCTGGAGGACCGGCTGTTTGAGGGCCTGTACGCGACGCGAAATTTCCCGCTCGCCAAGGAATGGCCGGAACGGTTTTTATCGGCGATCAAGCCTGGGTCTGACCTGTCGCTCGTCTGGACGAAGTTCGCACTGTGGCTGCTCTCGGATGAGAAGGATGGCGTCATTCGCTTCGCAAAGAGAGCGGATACGCGCACAGCAATCGAGGGGGTAAGCGCTCTTTACCGTCGCTGGGCAGCGGGCGACAAGCCAGCAACCAGCGAATGGGAAAGCGCGCGAAAAATCGCCGCCGCCGCCGCCGCCGCCGCTCGCTCAAAGCATTATCGCACGATGGCCGACAAGCTCATCGAGTTGCTGAAAGCTGCATGACCTCCAAATACGCCCGCCCCGTCCGCGCTCGAAGGATCAAAGCCAAGCTCATGTGGCAGGCTCAAGATGCGTGGGGTGAGATTTGCGACTGGAAAGGCGACGCTGGCCGTATTGCTCATGATGGGAGGTTTGTCGAACCAAAGCCTGTCTACGTTCTGGCAGCTGACGACGAGCACCGACTCGTGGAGCAGGCAACTGACGCCATTGATTTTGGGGCCACACCTAAAGAAAATGCCCGCGCCGTCCTGTCATCCTTGGGCCTGCTGAAAAGGGGGAGGCGCAAGTGAGCCTGCCACGCGAGTTACTTAACGCAGTAATGGATTACAGTAAGGCGCTTGTCACCTTAGATGAAAAACACCCAAACGCCCACGCTTCGCGTAAGCGCATCTACGAAGCCGCAGAGCTAACCATTGAGCAAGTTCTCGCAAAGCATAACCTCAAAACAAAGGATGAAGATGTTGCCTCCCCTCCCACCTCAACCGATTGAGCACAGAGCGCAGGCATACCTTGATTTGAACAAGCTCCTCGACGCGATAGCCGCAGTCGAAAGCCGGGGCGACCCAACGGCAAAGGGCAGGCATGGGGAATTAGGAGCGCATCAAATGCTCGAATCAACCTGGAGGGATTCCACGTCGCTACCTTGGTCCTACGTTCTTGACCCAGCGTGGGAGCATGATGTCGCTCGCTTTGCCCTTGTTCGGTTAAAGTATCAGCTTCTAGAAGCTCACATTGAACCGACTCCGTACCTTCTGGCCCTTTGCTGGAATATCGGAGCCCGAGCGGCGATCCTCCACAAGTGGCAATCCAAGGAGGTAAAGGACAGGGCCGTTCGCATCAGCACCCTTTACAACTCCCTATAGGGGCATAGAACGCCACCATGAGCACTCCAAAAGTAGGTCGTCCTCCGATGGCTCCCGATGAGCGCGGAGTATCCATAAAACTCAGGTTTCCAGCCAAGACGCTTACCCGCCTCCGAGCGACCGCCGAGAGGAAAAACGTGTCAATGGCTAAATTAGTGCGTCAACTTATTGACGCCTAGTGGACTACAACAGTGACTCATTAAAACACTCGCATATTATGAGTCAATCCTCCCATCTAGGACCTTCTCTTTTTGAGAATTTTCTCTTAGGGCGCTCAAAAGGCCGGAGGCCACTGACTAAGCCTGCGGGCGAACGAGGCAACGCCGAGAGAGCAGGAGGCTGGAAATGGATTGAGTTCCGAGGGAATAGAATACTCGCTGGCCCAAAACTCAGGGCATTAATTTCGGCGGTAGACGAAAAACCACAATAGCCTAATGCTTTCCGCGCTGCCGAGCGGATACTTTCGCTGTCAAACCCTTGCTAAGTCAGTCTGAAATTGAGGGCGGTCCTTCGCCGCACGGCGCAGGCGCAAGTCCACTACGGAGCCGCTTCCCAAGAAAGGATTCGTCACCATGAAAACACTTCTCCTAGCCGCTATTGCGCTCGCCGCATCGGTCAGAATCGCAGCGCAGACGGAAAAGGTTTCCTTATCGTCGCCGACCGCATTCGATGTGACCTTCACTGGATCTGTACCCGAATACCTGAACAACCCACCTTCGGGCACTACTGGCTACCTACCTGACTTTAGTTGGTCTCAGTATCAAGCGGGCATCGTAGGAGGATTTGCAATTGACCAAATCGATGTCGGAAACTTTCTCTTCAATGACAACTCGACCGAGATCACCTGGGACAGGGCCCAGCTCAACACCGCCGGAAGCTTCGGCTATTCGTTCGACGGGACGACGCTCGTTTCGGGGGACGACCTGAGCTATAACGCTAGTCCAGGCTGGGGCGGCACGATCATGTACAACGTGACCGGAGATGGGTCCAACTGGACCTACTCTATCGAACTGTCGGGCTCGGGCCCAGCCATGAATCCGCCCTCAGACCCACCCATTTCCCCCATCTTCCTAGGGGTGCCTGATGCCTGCGCGACCCTCTCTCTTCTGATTATGTCCCTAGCGATGATAGGCGGTTGCCCGTTACTGGAACCACAAAAATGAAATCCATTTTCAATCTCATAATATTTTTATCGGCTGCAGCCATTGTCGCGGCCATAGCCGCTGTGCTAGAAATAAAAGAAGCGATGACTAACCGTGAGTAAGGGCGTGACTGTTCTCTCTCGGCATCCCTTATGGAAGAAGGTAGCCGTAACCGTCTACTTAATCGCGTGTCTCGTTGGCTGCGGACTCACCGCCTACTACATTAACCAGCGCTAGCCTACTTTACTGGAGCTCCAAGAGTCGCCCATGCTAACGCACCGATCAGGACAAAGAAAATCATCCGTCCGGCGAAGGGACGGGCTTGCCCGGGGGGCGGCCAGTCGATGAAGCAATAGCAGACGAGAGAGGCTAGGTAAATCAACCAGAAGAACAGTTCTTTGCTCATAGGTGGAGGCTAACAGGATTGATACTTTGGGGATATGGGGTGAAAGACGTACCTATTTCTGGTCAAGTTTTCGCTCTATCCTATCAAGTCTCTGATCCTGGTCTGTGCCATGCTGGATGATAGCTGAAAGTTGCCTCGAGGTTTCGTCTCTTGCCTGCCTGCTTTCCTTGAAGAATTCTGAAAGCTTGGCGTTCTGGTCCGTCTCCTGATGGATGAACTGATCATGGGAAATAACTAGGGCGTGGATTGCCGCGTCGTCCGTGCGCAGTTGTAGCACCGCTTCGTCACCCGCTATGGCGTCATGCAAGTAGGCCCTTCCAGCATAGATTACGATCCCCACGACAAGAAGGAAGAACGCCTTCCCCATGATGCGTAAAAGAGGGGTATCAAGCATGTCGGCAAAGTCTCTTATCTTGGAATTCACTTCCATACCTCCTTGGACAGCGTTCTTAAACGTAGGAAACTACGTAAATTTAGGTGGTCGTTTCTGGTTCTTCTTGGCCACCTCTATAAACTTGTCCACTTGATCGCAGAATTTCTTAACGCGCCTCAGAGCAAGCCACATGTGGTAACGCTTGAGGAGGGATTTCATGGGACGACAACAAGAAAGATCTTGCCTTCGGAGAAGTCCTGCTCCTTGCGGACGGTGATTTCGTAGGTGCCCGCGACGAGCGAACCATCCTCCTGAGCGGGGATGAGAACGGCTATCGGGTCGGTGGGTTCGGGTGCCGCGTTCATGCCATCCACCAGGCTACGGGTTTCCATTTCTTGCCATCCGCCGTCGTAACAATGACCTTAACGTCTTCGGCCTTCACGGGTCTAGCCACGCGGTTATCGCATCCCACCACAAACAGAGCGTCACCAGGGTTAAGAGGGCTGTCCAGATAAAGGACCGGGCCAAGCGCGTCTTCCTTTCCCCATCGGGCAATTTCAGCCTCGGCATCTGAAACCGCCTCTGGTTCGTCAGTCTGTCCGTCGCTGTCCATCAGGAGGGTGTTGCTGGGCCTCCGCCGGTCTTGCCAGCGTAGAAGCCCAAAGCGTTATGGATACCCGCAGCCCACTGAGAAAGATAAACGGCCGCAAGAGCCTGATCGGCCGTCTCTATCCCTCCGGAAGCTGAGGGCATAGCGTTAGAGACAAGAGCGATCAGTGAAATGATCTGGTCAAGGAGCTGCTGGGCGTTCGTGCTCGAGGTAACGGGCGCCGTAGGGTTCGTCGAGGCCACGGTTGCCACGGCGGTTTTGTACGACTGCAATTCCGTATCCAAGGCGCCCAGCTCTGCAGGGGTAACTTTTCCTAGAGGAATGAGAGGGAGATCCGTGGCGAGGTCCGTCAAGCCCTTGAGCTCAACCGATCCGTATTTGTCGAGGACGAAGGTTCCGAGGGCATTTCCGGCGGCGGCGTTTCCAAGGGCGATGGGGTCGAGGAGTGGCATGTTATGGCGGTGGGTTGACTACAGGCTTTGATGGAAATGCCTCCACCGGGGCGTTGCTCGTTGAGAGCTGATTCTCTATCAGGTCCAAAATCTTGAAGCCGACCGCAGCGCCTCCGATAATGGAAACGCTCGTCTGCTCGCTAACACCCGGAATCACCTTCATCGAGGCCAGCGTGCCCGCGATGCCAGAAAGCACAGTAAGGTACTTGAGAAGGGTCGTTGTCTTCATTCGAAATGGGTTCCGATGATCCAGATCACCATAAGGACGCAGAAAATGACGAAGATGACAAGGGCGACGGTCAGGCTCATGGTCACCATCCCGGAGGAACTGGGAGCAGAGTCAAGCCGCTCGCCGAAGGTGACGGCGGGTTGGGTGGGGAGGTCGGCGTAGGCGTTGGCGTTGGGGTCGGCATGATTCCTCCATGCTCAAAGGCCCCGATGGCGGGTCCGTTAGGCGGGGTGCCCGTGGGCCGGGTGTTGCCAGCAGCGTCCAAAGGAACAGTTGACGTGAGCGGTGTAGCGTATCCGATCACCGGTGCCCCTGCGTTAGGAACGTAGGAAAGTCCGAGACCCGGAGCCACATTCGTTGCCGTGGACGACTGGTTAGAATGAGCGTCAAAACCCAGAGACGCCCACCCCGCTCCGCCCCCAAGCGTGATTGCGCTCGCGTTCTTGTACCGGAATTTCGGCGTGTTTCCGGAAGCGCCATAAAACCAGTTGTAGTCGCTCGTCCCTACCTGCGTTGTTGACGGATCGGTATCATAAATGGCGATATAAGACCCGGCGCCCGAGCCCTCAAAAATATTGTTCTCGATCGTGACTTGGCCATTAAGGGTCGTGGCTCCGTAGGTCACGGGAGCCAGGATGACAGAGTTAAAATTGTAGGTCACAAAATCGTTGAAAAGGATCTCGGTGCCATTGTCCCCCAGGCCCTTGCAGTAGAGCAAGCCGTCACCCTGAGCCAAGGGTCCCGGCTGAAGGAAGAGGTTGTTGTAGATGAGGCAGGTGTTGACCAACCCCTCCACGAGCACGTAGTCGCTCGCGTTGTTCTGCAGGTCGCCAGTGAAGATGTTGTCGTAAATCTTTCCCCCCGTCAGCGTGCCAGTACTGGTGTTAGTAGAGAAAAGGTGGACGCAGTCACGATGAATCGATGGCGAGCCTTCCCAGTTCGTCCCTATCGAGATGAAATTATTGTGGAGAAGAACGCCGCTCATGGTCTCATTGGTATTTGCCGGTCCAACAGAGATGGGGACCGCAGCGTTCGTAAGCATGCAGCCCTTTATCTCATAAGTAGAGCTGTTGTTGAACGTCATGGCCACACAGTCGTAGGAGTCGGAGATCGTGCAATTGTTCACCAAAATGTTGCTCCCGTTTATTACGTAGATACCAGCGATGCTGCGCATCCCTGTAAAGTAGTCGGAACCGATCGTCCGAAGATACATTTTCGTGATCGTGAGATTTTGAATCGTCACGTTGGAGGCGGATACGTAGACTCCCTCCTCGAGAAGTCCGGTCGCTAGGCCTGTTCCATTGCTGGTCGCCGTGATGAGACCGTTCGTTCCGCCGTCGAGCGTGATATACTGGGCCGTGACGGCGAGGGCGGCGTAGGCTGCGGTGACGGGAGTAGTGCCGTGGGAAGGGTTCCAATTCGGAGCACTAAAAAAGCACCCCGCGTCGAAGAGATAGATTACTGGGTGTCCTGACGTTCCGCCAAATGCTAGAGAGAACCCGGAAGCAAATGGGCTTACTCCGCCAATACCCAGATTAAGATGGACGGTGTCATCACCAGAGATGACTCCTCCCCCGGAAGCGTAATCGGTGGGACTCCACGCATTGGCCAAACTGCTCCCGTCATGAGCTCCGCCCCCAAGGGGTGTTATCCAATGGGGTGTGGCAGCATGGACGCGCCAAGTTAGGGCAAGGATTAAACACCAACGAAATTTCATTGAGCGACGAACGCCGCAGCCTGTCCGAATTGCGTCCCGTAAACTGACGCTTCGCTTGTCGGCCCTCTTACCTGACCAGAAATATCGTACGGAAGCAGCCAATCCAATTGCATGTTTATGAGGGGAGAGGAGGGATAAACCCGATAGTTTCCAAGACCCGATCCGTCGGCGGCACCCGTGCTGCTGGCCCTGTTCACAAACTGCATCCAACCGAGGACATTAACCGCTGCAAGAGTCGGGGGTTGGTTTGAATATGTTACGGCTGGCATGTAACAATTGATTCCTGAAAAGAGAGCAGGAAATCCGCTTCCTATTGTGGCCGATCCTATTCCCGTTATCTCTCCGTCAACGTTGCCCGTGTATCCGGTAGCGTAGACCTCTGGCCAATTAGCAACACGCAGACTGTTGGCTGTGGCGAAAGTGTCCGTCTTAATGCCGACGTTCTCCCAGGCGTTGTTCTTGAACGACCAGTTTGACCGTGCCGGGGCGTTAGTGGTCGTGTCGTTGTAACATGTGTTCTGGCGCTGGCCTGTCACCAGATTGTGCCACCATAAGACGTTGTTCGCTGACGTCGATCCGGGGGTCGAGCCGTCAGCAGCAATGCTAATAAGAGCCGACGCACCCGAATGGTACACATTCTCAAAGATGTTTTGAACGAGCGCCATCCCCGTTGTGAGGGTAGTAGTATTAAAACTGCTACCCAAAATGGGAGATCCGTTTACAAAGCAACCAAGCAGGGAATTATAGGCAATGATGATGTTCTGGGGAACGGGTTGCGTGGAACCGACAATGACCGGCTGCAAAGTGATGCCGTCTGCCGCACTAACCGTCGTCTTGGAATTGCCTAAAACAGTCCAAGGGCAAATGGCTTTGGCGAATCCGTTGAACGTGTTCCCGCGGACGAGCGCAAAGGCATTGTTCTGCGTGCTGAAGGGTCGCAGACCCTGAGCGAGCTGGGTAATTGTCGAGCGCGTTACATAGATGATCGGATTCGTGTCGAAGAAATCCGTGTGTGCTGTGTTGATGACGCAATTGTCGATCCAGACGTAGTTGGCACCATGGATAACGTCCGCTCCGTTCGCAGCGGTGATCGTCAGGTTGCTCCAAAGCATCCGGTCGCGGATCGTCGTATTGTTCGACCCGGACCCGATGATTGCCGTTGACTGCGTAGCTCCATTAGCCGTGTCAGCAGTGAGTGTAAACCACACGGATGAGTTGCCCCCTCCATAGGTGTTGCTAGAGCCCGTGAACGCAAAGGTTCCAGCCCCGACATAAACGGTTCCTCCTCCGAGGTCGTTGCGCGAGTGGTTCGCATTGTTGTACGTTCCTATGGCCGCAGCCGCTTTTCCGATGGTTAAAAACTTGTACGCCGCTGCGGCATTGGTCGGATTGTATGGAGTCGTCTCCTGGTCATAGACCGTGTTGGCTCCCGAGTCGCTTCCCGTTGTGCTCACGCACGCCCACGTTTGGCCGTAGGTCGTTGCTGTGTCACAAACAAAGGTCTCGGGCGCGGGTAGGGGAGTGGGCTGCGTTCCTGCGCTGGTCGTACTCGCTCCTGAATCCCCAATCCAAGGGTATGCAGTAAAATTGCACGTAAGTGCATCTAGGGCTGTGAACGTTCCTGTCGACACATCTGCGATATATTCCACAACGGGAATGGCATCCCCATAAGTCGAATCATAAGTTGCAGATAGGATGTGCACCGTTTGTGTGTGAGAGTGGGCATCAGAAACAACGAACTTAACATCCCTAACTGGGCGGCCCTTCTGGGCGCTATTATGGAACGCTACTACCCCCAAACGCAGAGTGGTACCTTGCGCCAAGCTCAATCCGGGTCGGCTCCAATTGGCTATAGTCGCCTGATAAGCGAGGGTGGAATTTTGGGTGACAGATATTGCAGAAGCCACGTTCGAGTTCTGCGAGGCTCCCCCGGAATTGACAATGAACCCGGACGGAGCCGTGAAAGTAGGGGCCGTTCCCGAATTTCCCCCGCCCGTATTGTCCTTCTGGTAGATGTAATCTGAGAGTGCGATGCGGGCAATCAAGTTAGGCCCTGTTTGGACCTTTTCATCGCTCTTGGGCAGCGTAATGGTTGTGCCGGTATCCCCGGTTTGAGGTGCAAAAATGGCGCCCGAAGATCCTCCAACCCACGTATCAGCACTGACTCCCAATGGAGATCCAACAATACCTTTCATTATAAGGGCCGTGCCAGATGATTGAGCTCCCACTGCGTATCCCGTTGCACCCGAAACTCCCTGAGTCACCAGCTCTCCGTCGGTGAACGTTCCCGAGGTATACGTCCCAAGAAACGTCTTGGACCCGAACGGAAAAACAACGTTTCTGGTAAGGTAGACTTTGCGAGTAATTGTTGTCGCCGATCCTGTGTCGTCGAAACCCATCGAAACGACCGTAAAGTAAGGCGTGTTGGCTCCGGGCACATTGTTTGTCCCTAGTCCAAAGGCGTAGGTTGCCGCTGAAGTGAACCCAGCCACCGCCACATCGGCAAACGCACCGTTTGGTTCGATGGTGACCGTGACATCGCCCGTCGCCGCGCGCAGCGTCAGGCAATATCCGAAGAAAACGATACTACGGAGAATAGTTTTGAACAGCGGAGCCATAAACGATTGTTCCCACACAGTGGAAGAAATAGGTGTCGGTGTGCGCCCCTGTCGTCATGACAGGAGTAACGTTGTTAGGCCACTCGAGGGTGAAGCCCCCTTGCGAGGTCCACGTCACGGTGTAGGTGTTTGAACCCGTGTTTGAGAGGGTTACCGTGATTCCGTAATTGTCGGTAGTTCCGGCAAAGGTGATCGTGGTGTTGCCGGTGAGGGTTTCCGAATAGCTCCCTTTGCTGACCCAAGTGCAGGTTGGCGTCGTGGTCGTTAGGACCGTGGTCGCGGGAGGCGTAGCGGCAGTGTTGACGTAGGCCGTGGTAGCGACCTTGGTTGAATTATCTCCCGCCGTCTGGGTCGTCGCCACAATGCCATTGGGAAGAGTGACGGATTCGCTTGGGACTCCCGAACCGTTTGTGACGACCACGGCACTGTTTACCGGTCCCACCCCGCCAAATGCCCCGGCGTTATTGTACTGGACAGAGTTGGGGCTTCCCCCAGGGGTTCCGCCGCCGCTCGAGCCGCCCGCCGATGAGATCCATAGTGGGGTTCCAGGGGGAACGTTCTGGGAGTCAGCCGCAACTCCGAAGATAAGCAGTAAAGCGAGGAAGGACTTTTTCATCTTAATTTGTGGGAAACGTAGAAGTGCCAACCGGAGCGTTTGTGCCGATTATGAGCGTTGTTGTACCCGTCGCCATAATGGCTCGGATGGGTACTCCTACCACATAGGGACCCCAAAGAATGATCGTCTGTCCGGGCGCTAGCCAGAACTGGCAAGATCCGGTGGCCCCCGTCGCGGGGTCAGTCCCATTGAGGCTGTTCGCTGTTCCTCCGTCCGCAGTCAAATTCACCTGGTTACCGCTGTTAGCGGTCGTGGCGTTGGTGATGGAGACCCATAGGATTTTGCCAGGTCCGCCGCCAGGAATGATGATCGTGGAAACAGCTCCCGTAGTGAGAGCGGCAACAACATGAGTCTCCGCCCTCGCGAACGGAGCGAGCGCCAGCAAGGCCAGCGCGAGAACGAGACGGAGTGTGTTTTTCATGGGTTAAAGAGTACCTGTTATTCTGCTTTCCTCGTAAAGATTGGTGCCGTCGGAAATAAAGATGATGGTGGAGGTCTTGCTGGTGACACCTGTCAGTGTGCCTGCAGATTTAAAGTGAGTACCGAAGGTCATCGTCTTTCCACTCGTCGCATCGTTGATGATGATGATCTCGACGTGCTGGCCCCCGGGAGGCACGGCAGAAGCGTTAAACGTAGCATTCCCGGTAGCATTGATGGTCGTCGTCTCAAAGATGTTTCCTAAGGCCACATTGACCGACATGGTGGCGAGATAGGGGATGACCGTCATCTGCTGCACGGACGGCCCCGCAAATTCCCAAGTGTTAGTCCCACGAGGAACGGCTGCTACTGCGTATGCCTGACCGGGGCCATCAATTTCAAAGTCGTTGGTCCCTCCTGTTACCGCTACAATGTCTAGACCAGTGAGTCCCCCCTTGGTAATGGAGCCATCCCCTCCCCCTCCACCTCCCGTTACCTGAATTCCACCCCCAGCCTCTAATTCAGTTCCAAAATAAGGCACTCCAGAAACGAC
>Ga0307477_10002100_pt1 | contig 15712 bp, 15 predicted proteins | sample atmos_gasesECM2C_FD_203316 | JGI IMG/M metagenome (GOLD analysis project Ga0307477, IMG submission 203316) | Hardwood forest soil microbial communities from Morgan-Monroe State Forest, Indiana, United States - atmos_gasesECM2C_515 | ecosystem: Environmental > Terrestrial > Soil > Temperate...
CGCAAGCCACCACCATCTCCGCCGCGCGTCATCTCCATTTTCTGCTGCGAGAAATTCCCGCCGCCCGGGCTGCTGACTACAACGCATTCCTCCGCGCTGTACAAAATGATCAAGCCCAAGAATTCATCCTTGAGCGCAGTCAAACGCCCTCACCAAAAACAAATTCGGCGGCGCCGGTTTACCGAGCGCCGCCGAAGCCATACGCGCAAAAGCCCTAGACTTTGTTAGACCTGGAGAATCTCCTTTTCTTTAGAAGCCGAAAGATCCTCGATTTTCTTCGTCTCCGTGTGGGAGAGCTTTTCCAGTTCGTCCAGCGAGCGTTTCTTCTCATCTTCGCTGATTTTCTTTTCTTTCTCGAGTTTCTCAATCGCTTCTTTCAAATCGCGCCGCACGTTGCGCACCGCGGTGCGGTGATTCTCCAGCACTTTGTGCAATTGCTTTACCAGGTCTTTGCGTCGCTCTTCCGTCAGCAAGGGGATCGGCACACGCACAACTTTTCCGTCGTTCGTAGGGTTGAGCCCCAAGTCCGATGAACGAATGGCTTTGTCAATTAAGGGCACAGCGCCTGGGTCCCACGGAGAAATGACAATCATCGAAGCATCCGGAATAGTCATTGTCCCGAGCTGGTTCACCGGCATCGGCGTGCCGTGGTAATCCACGCGCACATGGTCCAGCAACGCGGCATTCGCACGTCCGGTGCGAATCGTCGCAAGATCCTTGCGGAAGTCCTCGACGGCCTTTTCCATCCGCGTCTTTGCCGCGGCCATCGCATCCTTGGTTGTACCAATCGTCGTCATAGCGCCCTCAGCGTGCAAATGACTTACTGGACCATCCGGTCCTCAATGGTCAGGTGTCGGCTGTCACTGGAAAGAATCGCTCGTAGGGGATAGCCCGGAGGATTGCAGCTCCGTTTTCGTCTTTCCCTGACAGCTGGCAACTGATAACCAATCACTTCCTCACCCCGATTTCACCGTCGAGCCCACCCTCTCGCCAAGAACCACCCGTCGGATGTTCCCGTGCCGGCTCATGTTAAACACCACGATAGGCATTCCGTTATCCATGCACAAGGAAATTGCCGTCGCATCCATGACTTTTAAATTTTGATGCAACACATCCCGGTAAGTGATCTGCGCGAAAAACTTCGCGCCGGACACTTTTTCCGGGTCGGCATCGTAAATGCCGTCCACGCGCGTGGCTTTCAGGATCACCTCCGCCTTTATTTCCATCGCGCGCAAAGCCGCGGCCGTGTCCGTTGAAAAATACGGATTCCCCGTGCCCGCCGCGAAAATCACCACGCGGCCCTTTTCGAGATGGCGTATCGCCCGCCGCCGGATAAACGGCTCGGAGACCTGGTGCATTTCAATTGCGCTCTGCACGCGCGTGAAAACGCCTTCCTTCTCGAGCGCCCCCTGCAGCGCCAGTGCGTTGATCACTGTCGCAAGCATGCCCATGTAGTCGCCCGTCGCGCGGTCGATCTCGAATCCCTTTTGCCGCCCACCGCGGAAAATGTTTCCGCCGCCGACCATGATGGCAATCTGCACTCCGAGCGCATGCACATCTTTCAGCTCGCGCGCAATGGCCTGGATTGTCTCGCCGTGAATTCCAAATCCTTGGGGTCCCTGAAGCGATTCGCCGGAGAGTTTCAGCAGAACGCGCGTGTATGCAGGCTTCATTTTCTTCACAAGCTTGCCTGTCGCTTTTTTCGTCCTAGCCGCCATGTTTCTCCCGTGAGTTTCGTTTAAAATCCCCGGAATTGTAACAAACAATAGCAGTGCCCGCACAGCGCCGGCCCCGAAGAAACAAAAAGAGCGCCCGGGTGATCCCGGCGCGCTCTGAAATGGTTTCCACGGCTACGGTGTGTTTCAAACCGCTGCCGGCGCCGTCTCAGGACCAGCGGCGGCTCCGCCGCTGACTTCGCCCACTTTGAAACGCACGAAGCGGCGGATCGAGATGTTCTCACCGAGCTTGGAAATCGCCTGGTTGACCATTTCGCCGATCGTCAAGCTCTCGTCCTTGATGTAGTGCTGTTCGTATAGACAGTTCTCTTCGTAGAACTTTTCCATTTTCCCGGTCACGATCTTTTCGATGACCTGTTCCGGCTTGCCCGTCGCCCGTGCCTGCGCGCTATAGATCTCGCGTTCCTTCTCGAGCATCTCCGGCGTCACTTCCTCGCGACGCACGTAGCGAGGGTCCAGCGCCGCAATGTGCATGGCGATGTCATGACAAAGCTGCTGAAACGCTTCCGTGCGCGCCACAAAGTCCGACTCGCAGTTGATTTCCACCAGCACGCCGATTTTCCCGCCCGCGTGGATATAGCTGCCGACGAGTCCTTCGCTCGCTTCGCGCTGCGCTTTCTTCGCTGCGGCCGCCTGGCCCTTCTTGCGCAAAACGCTGATGGCCTTCTCGATGTCGCCGCCGGCTTCCACCAGCGCCGCGCGGCAATCGGCGAACCCTGCGTTGGTTCTCTCGCGCAGTTCCTTCACCAGTTGTGCTGGTATCTGAATCGCTTCTGGTTTTGTGCTCATGCCTTGTCTCTTCTCACGAATCTTTTGAGATTATTCGATGCTCATCGGAAGGATTCCGGCTATTGCAAAATGGCCCGCCCCGAGTCGTTCGGGGCGGGCCTCTCGAAATTCCCACCCACGCAGATTTGTTAGCGAGATTCCTCGTCCGGCGGCACAGTGGTTTCCGCGGCCTCGGCGCCTTCCGCCGGAGTTTCCACAACGCCCTCTACAAAGTCGCCTTCCTGTTTCTCGTACTGTTCGTACGCGCTCGTGTCCACGTACTCGACGCCTTCCACCAGCGCCTGGTCTTCGGCCGACTTCTGTTCGGCGACCTTTGACTGCTGGTACGCTGTGTGGCCCTCCAGCACGGATTCCGAAATTTTCGACGTGAACAAACGGATCGCCCGCAGCGCGTCGTCGTTCCCCGGAATAATCCAGTCCACCACGTCCGGGTCACAGTTCGTATCCACCACCGAGACAACCGGCACACCCATGCGCCGTGCTTCTTTCACGGCAATCTCTTCCGCATTCGAATCGATAACGAACATCGCGTCGGGAAGCTGGCTCATGTTCTCGATGCCCTCCAGGTTTTGGTGGAGGTGCTTCATTTCGCGATCCAGCCGCGCGCGTTCTTTCTTCGACAATTCATTCATTCGGCCGTCTTCGACCATGGCCTTCAGCAGCTTCAGCCGCTTGATGGACTTCTGCAACGTCGCCCAGTTCGTCAGTGTCCCACCCAGCCAACGGTGGTTCACAAAAAACGCGCCGCAGCGCTTGGCCTCTTCGGCGACCGCTTCCTGCGCCTGACGTTTGGTGCCCACAAATAAGACTGCTTTGCCTTGTGCCGCCAGTTCGCCTACGAAGCGGCTCGCCTCTCGGAACATCTTGAGGGTTTTCTGTAGATCGATGATGTGGATGCCGTTGCGTTCCCCGAAAATGTATTCCTTCATCTTCGGGTTCCAGCGTCGCGTCTGGTGACCGAAGTGAACTCCGGCCTCCAGTAGCTCTTTCATGGTAATTTCTACCGCCAAGTTTCCTCCTTAATGGATAGCTGTTTGCAGTGGTGACTTGCGTCGCCACAGAACAGCCTATTGCCGGCTCCTTGCCGGCCGTGATCTCGACGAGAGAGCTTTCACCTTCTCGCCGGAGCTCGTTTCGCGCCACCCACTCCCTTGACATCCTTCAGCGACCCGATAAGGGTCGCTGAAGGACCTCAGCATCAGCTTCAAGCACTGAGTGGGCCGAAATTCTTTAGCGCTTCGTGAACTGGAAGCGCTTCCGAGCGCCCTTCTGCCCGTATTTCTTGCGTTCCTTCATCCGGGAATCGCGCGTCAGAAAACCGTTCGTGCGCAGCGCCGGCCGCAGCTCCGGATTGAACCGCGAAATCGCACGCGATAATCCCATGCGTATCGCGCCGGCCTGTCCGCCAACTCCACCGCCATTCGCCGTGACCACCACGTCAACCTGCTCGGTCAAGCTGGTGAACTTCAGTGGTTCCGTCGCGTCATGCTGCCACGCGTGATTCGGAAAATACTGCGCCACCTGCCGGCCGTTCACCGTGAATTTGCCAGTGCCTGGACGCAAGAAAACGCGCGCTACCGACTCTTTTCGCCGGCCCGTGCCGAGAAACCAAGACTGCTTCCCCTCAATCGGTGTACCTGTAGCACTCAACGATCCTCCTCGAACTGAGCGAATCCGGCCTCGCCGGGGACAATCCCTTTGTGGCCACAAATCGGCCACCAAACTCCACGCCTATTTGCTCCCCGCTAAGGCACCACTTAGAAAGGAACAGCAACGTGCGGAAAAACTCTTTGTGGCATCCCGGCCCGGCGGGATGCTCTTCCATCGCGTACTACAGCGCGACAACCTGCGGCTTCTGGCCTACGTGGCGCGCCAATCCCGTCGCGTCCCGGTACACGCGCAACTTCTTTGCACGCCGCGCGCGCAACTTGTTCTTCGGCAGCATCCCAAGAACTGCCTCTCGCACCATCCAGTCCGCCTTCACTGGCCGCAGCCTTTTCGCCGGAACTTCCTTCAGCCCGCCCGGATACCCGCTGTGCGAGTAATAAATCTTCTGCTCGACCTTGTTCCCCGTCATGCGGATCTTGTCCGCATTGATCACCACCACGTGATCGCCCGAATCCAGGTACGGTGTAAAGCTCGGCTTATCCTTGCCAATCAATATGCGCGCGACTCTTGTCGCCAGCCGGCCCAGCACCTGGTCCGTCGCATCCACCACAAACCAATTCGCGCCCACTTTCAGCGCTTCGGCTTCCTCACCCTTGGCTACGTACGTTCTCATTCCGCCCAGTCACACCTTTCCCTTCAGAGACAAACCTTAATCCTAGAGTATGGTTCTTGCCTTGTCAATCAAGAGTGGATAGTGGAATTGGAACGGGGGGACATCGTTCTGGGGCCGGGGGGACACTTCGACGAAGCGCCTCCAACTTCGTCCGCTCAGACGCAACTGATGCGCACGCCTTCTTCTAGCGCTCGAGTTGCTTTATTTCCTCCTCGAGCTTCTCCAGAAGGTTGTCCTAGCGTTCCTCAGAGGTTAGGTGTGTGTAAGAGGATCGCAGCGGAGTGCCAGCTCGCGATAAAGCACTTAAGGAGGGTCTACTGAGAGCCAACGCCGGAGATGGAGCTGGAAGTTCAGTGGGAGGAACACGAGTTGGGCGAGTCCCCGGCGATCGTTCTCATTTGACAAGACCCGATCCGTGGCGCGCCGTGGGAATAGATCGAAAACTGAAAAAAAGCTTTAGCTGGGTACGAAAATAGATGAGGGGATTTCTTAAGCCGAGGCGTTCCAAAGCAGGTTATGGCACGCAGTTTCGTTACGCCTTCGCAACAGATTGCTGGACCGATTCCCATTTCATCTCGGCGGCTCGTAATTTGGGGTGGGACACCAGAAGATGCCAAATCATTGCCTGAAAAGATTCGGTGTGCGGAGTGACCGTCAAGGAATTGACGACGGGAACAAGCACGCAGGCGTTTGCCACCTGAGCCGTGTACCCTCCGTCGCGGCCGACGACGCCGCAGATCACTGCGCCCACATTGCGAGCGTAATCGAGGGCGCGAACAAGGTTGGCGCTGATGTTTTTCGCGGCGTCTCCGCCGCCGACGGAGAACACAAAGACCATGTCGGCTTCAGTCAGGCGGCAGCCAAGCAGCCAATTAGCATAACAGGAATCCCAGCCATCATCGTTGACCCGTGCGGTGAGCTCGGACACGTTGTCCGAGGGTGAGTAGGCTTCGATCTGCGCGATTTTGCGGAAGTCGCAGACGGCGTGTGAAGCATGACCCGCTCCGCCCCCGACGCCGAGGAGGAAGAGCCGGCCACTCCGCTCGCGAAGCTCAAGAAGCAGGTCCGCAGTGCGCTCGACGGCTGAGCGATCCAGCAGGTTCGCAATTTCGGTTGCTTCTTGAAGGTATTGTGCGACGTAATTCATCTGAACTGCCTCCTGGAATTAAACAAAAAATTGCACAATGTAGCTTGAAACCAAGATGATCACCCTTGGGCAGAGAGGCGGCACTGGTGTGACAATGCGATGGGCTTCGTCCCTTGCAATTCCGCTTGGATGAGAAGGGCAGCATTCCAGAGACTCTGCGCTACGAGAGCCGCGTGGACGTGCGGAGCCTCTGTGAATTGACAGATCTCACACTTCCAGCGGCCGATGAAGATAGTGCGGCAGCCCGCGCGCGCTCCAGCCAACAGGTCGGGTATACCGTCTCCAATCATGTAGCATTCCAGGAGCGACACTTGGAGTTCCCGAGCCGCCTGCTCGAGTAGGCCGATCTCCGGTTTGCGGCAGCGACAGGTTTGGCGGAGATCCCGCTTCTTCGCCTTCGGGTGGTGCAGGCAGTAGAAGATGCGGTCAATGTGTCCGCCCTCAGAGCGAATTTCCGAGAGCATTCTGCTCTCAAACGCCTTAAGCATTGCCGGCTTCAGGTGCCCATTGGCGATGCCGGGCTGATTCGACACGATGGCTGTCTTCAAGCCCATGTCGTTCAACAGCCGGATCGCTTCCGGGACGCGTGGAAGCAGTTTGAATTGGGAACGCTTGAAAGGCGCGTCAATAACCCCTGCGTCCTCGTGATAAACAAGCGCATTGATGACGCCATCGCGATCGAGAAGAACCGCTTTCATGTTTTGATTGTCCACGCGCCTGGCGATGTACCGCCTGCAACGATCGCTCTCAGCAGGTTCCAGCCCCGCAGGCATCCATCACGACGGGGAAGTTTTGGAATGAACCAGTCGAACTGGCCAACACAAATCGCTAGCCAGACGATTTTGCTGTCAGAACTAATCCGTTTTCGTGATTGTTCTGTCGCTGGATATGCGCGAGCCGCCCGTCCCGTGAAACGGCGTCGAGAATGACCTTACTGCCTTCAAAATCGAACCGAAAGTTCAGTTCCCGCAAACCCGCATTTCGCATGGCTTCGCGCAATTGCGGCTTTTTCTCTTCACAGTAAAACATGAGAAATCCGCCGCCGCCGGCCCCGGAGATTTTTCCCCCGATGGCCCCGTTCTTCTTGGCCAGCCCATACCACCGGTCAATCTGAGGATTGGAAATCCCCGCGGAGAGCCGTTTCTTTGATTCCCAGTGCAGGTCCATTAATTCCCCAAAACGCCGCAGATTGCCCTTCGTGATTGCGCTGCAGATTTCGATCCCGATGTCCTTGATCTCGCGCAGATTGCTTATGACGATCTGGTCGTTGCACCGTGTCGCTGCGTCCTGTTTTTGAAGAATCGTCGTGGCATCCCGGACATCGTGGGTGTAGAAGAGCACAATATTCTGTTCCAGCTCCTCCAGCAACTCCATGTTCAAGTTGATGCGTGCAACATCCACTTTGCCATCGCGGTCGACATTGAGTACCGTCAGGCCGCCGAAGGCCGCCATGTACTGGTCCTGCTTACCAATGGGTTTTTGCAAGACCTCCAGCTCGAGGTAACACGCCTCCTCCGCTAGCTTTTGCGGGCTGGCCTGGTCCTGAAGCAGGACGTGCAGAGCATTGAGCAGCCCAACCAAGTAAGAACTTGAGGAACCCAGCCCCGTTCCCGCGGGTATGTCGGCGATCGAAACGATTTCCAGCCCGTTGGGGATGCCGAAGTAGCGCAATGCCTCGCGCGCCAGCGTGTGCTGCACTTCGTCGACGTGGTCCACCATCTCGGAGGTGCTGTAACGCACCCGGATCTTATCGTCCAGGATGGGAGTGTTCACGCTCAAAAACATGTACTTGTCGAGTGCCACTGCCAGAATTAGGCCGCCATGCTCGTGATAAAATGACGGGAGATCGGTTCCTCCCCCACCGAGCGTAATTCGGAACGGCGTTCGTGTGATAATCATAAGCCCCCCTAATCTAATGAAATTGATGGATGTAGAGAATTCGACCAAGACAGGCTTGAGGCGCCGACAAACTCCGTTATGCTCTTGCCGGTGTGGCGGAAGTATCTTTGAGGTCCGCTAGGCGCTGAAAGTAAGCGACCGTATTGCTCGCACCCTCAGAGAGGTTGACGCGTGGCACCCACTGGAGCAGAGATTTCGCCTTAGAGATGTCGAGGCAGATATTCTCGATTTCTCCCGGCCGTTTGGCCGCGTATCGGGGCTCAACTCGTTTGCCAAGCAGGTCGCGGACACGTTGAAATATTTCTAAATCGGACGTCTCCACGCCACTGCTGACATTAAAAATCTCGTTGGCGCCTCGGTCAAGCGCAGCAACGTTCGCGGCCGCGACATCAGAAATATAGATGTAGTCTCGAATCTTCTTGCCGTTTCCGTAAATTACGGGCTGAAGGTCGGCCAGCATTTGCTCCGAAAATATCGCAAAGACACCAGCTTCGCCTTGGGAATTCTGCCTCGGCCCATAGACGTTTCCATATCTTAAGACGACATATTCCAGGCCGTACAAAACCTTAAAGGTAAAAAGATAATGTTCCACGGTGTGTTTACTGATGCCGTAAGGAGTTATTGGATTGATTGGATAATCTTCGGAAACGGGCATTTGCTTTGGTTCCCCATAGCCTGCACCCGCGGTGGCCGCGTAGATGAACCGCTTGGCACCATTCGCGAGTGCAGATTCGATTAAATTGATGGAACCAAGAATATTGACTTGGGCGTCAAAAAAAGGCTCTCGGACGCCACGGCGCACGTCCATTTGTGCCGCGTGATGGTTGATAATTGCTGGTTTTTCCAGAAGGAAAATCTTTTCGACATCCTCCTGATCCCTGATGTCGCACTGATAGAAGCGGCATTTCGGGTTCAGATTCCTTTTCGAGCCGCGAGACAGATTATCCAGGATGACAACTTCGTGTCCTAAGTTCACATAAGCATCGGCCACGTGCGACCCAATGAATCCCGCCGCTCCAGTCACAAGTATCTTCATGCTCTTTCTGCTCCTCTTTCAATACGCACCTTCGGCTTTCAAAACCTTCCAAAATGTCTTTGCAATGATGACCAGGTCGAGCCAGATCGACCAGCGTTCCACGTAGAACATGTCCATGTGAACCCGCTCCTCGTATGTAGTTGTTTGTCGGCCCATCACTTGCCAGAACCCGGTCAAGCCAGATTTGACGGATAGCAGCTTTTCAAGTTGAGGCCCGTAACGCACGGCTTCTTCTTGACGAATTGTCCTTGGGCCAACAAAGGTGAGGTCGCCAACCAAGACGCTAAAGAACTGCGGGAATTCGTCCAGACTGGACTTCCGCAAAATGCGTCCAATTCGCGTAATTCGCGGGTCATTGACCAGCTTATGCTGTTCGCGGAAACGACTACGTAGCTCAGCGTCCGTCTCCAAAACTCGGTCCGCGTCTACATGCATGGTCCTGAATTTCAGGTAGTAGTGGGTGTTTCCATCCTGTCCTAGATACGCGCTTCGATAGAATAACGGCCCCCGTTCTTCCAAGTTGACAAGCACCCACAGGATAGGCATCAGCAACAAAGTCACCAGGCTCCCGATGAGTCCGATGATCAGGTCGATTCCGACTTTTATAGCCCGTTGCACGGTGAGGGACCATTCCGGTTGGGCGTAAAAACGGAAACATCCGGAAAACTCGTCGTGCTGGTAATGCATATTGGCGGTGGCCAGGACGCACGAATAAAGTTCGACGTCAATGCGCAATTGCTTGCAACGCCGCAACACTTCCACCAACCACTGTTCCCGGTCAGGAACGCCGGCGTCCGTCGTGACGACCAATACATTCGCTCCTGTTTTTGCAAGGGCCTCTTCCCAATGATCCAAAGAACCAACCTTCGGAGGATGCGACGGTTCCAAGGGCCAAAACGCGGGGTTCGCTGGGTCAACCAAAACTCCCGCCAGCTCGTACCCATGGTGGCGCTGGATCGAGAGCAACTGCTGATACTCCGAGAGTGCCGCGGCAGAGCCCACAAGTACGGCTCGCCGTTGGCATAATCCGGCTCTCCACAGCTTTTTGTGCAGGGCCCTCAACATAAAGCGCAGGGCAACCAACAACCAGCAGGCCAGTGCGAACCAGGACACCAATAGATAGCGTGAAAACCGTTCAGAACGGAACACAACAAAATTGAATAGAACGAGCCCGAGGAACCCTACCGTCACTGCCTTGCAGCTCTTTTCGAGTTCCTGCTCCGGTCGGCGCAATTCGAGACTCTTGTAACCCTCGAAGAGGTACAAAACCACCGCGAAGAACGGAATATAGAAGCGGTAGCACTGGAAAGCGTTGAGCGCATTCGCGGGCACGCGAAGAAAGTGTTCGACCATATGCAATGCGGCCATGTGCGTCACGGTAATTGCGAAAAGATCGCTCCCGAGATACATCAACGCGTGCAGATGAGGCCAGGCAAGCACGCGCGCATACAAGGGTTCCGCCTTGGCTGTTCTTCCCGCAGGCCTCCACAATTCGGCGTCTCTGCTTGTTATCGATTCACGCGTGGACATAAATAGAACAGTCTGCATCCTCTCTCAATCGAGCAATCATCCGGCAGGAGCAGCGCAAACTTTTTCCTTGCTCATTTGCTCGAGGGGCTTCTCCGCGTCCTGCACGAACTGGCGGACCGTTTCGCGGGTGTATCGGTGATCCACCATCTTGGGCAGGAATTGCGGCGGAATGGTGATGATGTGCGCCCCAGACAGCGCCGCAGTCTGAATGTCCATGACCGTGCGGATGCTACCCACGATGATTCGCGCGGGAGATTTCCATTCGTCCAACCAGTTGCGGACGTTCCGGATCACCACGGCGGGGTCGTTGCCCTCATCAGCCACTCGGCCAGCGAAAATACTCACGTAGGTTGCCCCGGCTTTCGCAGCCAGAATGGCTTGGTTGAACGAAAGTATCGCCGTGCAGTTCACCGCGATCCCTTCCCGCGTCAACCGATGTATCACGCCCAGGCAGGATTCACCGAACTCATTGACGATCGGTATTTTAACGACAATATTGCGTGCCCACGTCGCGAACAGCCGCCCCTGCTCCAGCATCGTTTCAAGGTGATTCGAAGTCACCTCGACACTAAGCGGCCGGTCCCCCAGTAACTTGCAGATTCGTAGCGCGCCAGCCTCAACGTCTGCAACGCCGTCCTTGAACATAATCGACGGATTCGTGGTTGCTCCGTCCACAACACCCTGCACCAGCCACATTTCAATCTGTTTGACATCCGCTGAGTCAATGAAAATTTGCATAGTCTCCTCCATCTTAAAATTCACTGGGAGTCGTTGGAGTCGTTTCTGCCTAAGGTTTGCTATATGCCGCGTAAGTTAGATTCGGAGTGCAGCTCGGGGTCCGCAAAGTTGCCGGTATGCGGCTACGCAGCCATCTACACCAGCGCCATCCCAGGAAAACATTGTCTTGACCTGCTCCTTGGCGTTTTGGCCCAGCCTGACACGGAGTTGCGGGTCTTGGAGTAATTTCTCCAGCTCACGTCCAAAATTCGCTTCGTCCCCGGGAGGAGCCAGGATGCCGCTCAGCCCGTCAACGATGTAATCGAGATTCTGACCGATCGCCGTCGTCACGATAGCTTTTCCCATCGACATGTAGTCAACGATGCGAGCCGAGCACTTGGCCCGATAAATCGGAATGTCAGGAAAGGGGAATGCCGCAACGTCAGACGCAGCGACCAATTGAAGGAATAGTTCGAATGGTAGCCGAGGAAAAAATCGCACGACAACCCCTTCTCGTCGAGCGAAAAATTCCTTTACATCCGGGAGTTGGGGGCCATCGCCTACGAACACGATCGTTGCTCCAACCCGGCGAGCGGCCTGCTCCGCGGCCCGGCAAAAAAACATGATGTCGTCAGCCGGTTCAAAATGTCCCCCGTAGAAAATCGCTGGTCCGCCGGGAAGTCCGAATGATTTTTTGGCCCCGTCTCCCCTCGCAGAAGGCGCAGAGCCGTTCGTCAAATCCGTCTTGCGCGAAGCTCCACAATTGGGAATGTAGAACACACCGCTGGACGAGGCTCGGAGTTCAACTGCACGGCGCTCCAGAACCCGGCTTGCAACCGTCACCACCGGCACGCGCCGTATCAGCCATTTCTCCTGGCGGTCGATGTATTCCTTGACGATCCACGGATAGGCTTTGACGTCATTCCATCCTCCCCATCCTTCCCAATCGTCGCAGTCCAGTACAACCGAGCGAGAACCGTTCATTAACAACCAGGTACAGACAGCCCCGGCGTAACCCTTTGGTTTAAAAATGTGCACAATGTCGGGCGAATGCTCACGAATCGCGGCACACAATCTCTTGATGACGAACGGCACGTGCCGGAGCCTGGAGTCCTTGCCCACGTCCACATTCACGATTCGAACGCCATGGAGTTCCTTCCTCCGGCCAGATTCGGCGGGGTTGTCGTAGGGGGTCAAGATAATCGTGACTTCATGTCCTCTCTTCGCGAGCTCCGCAGCGAGAGGGAAAGCGCGCGCACGCGCGGTTCCCTTCGGCTCCCAGGCAAAACCGCTGACGAATACGATGCGCATCCTGTTAGTTGCTCACCCCAACAGCGCGCGCTTCCGCGACGGCGCCTGGCTGTTCCAGGATTCGGTCAAATAGCTTGCAGAGCCGCGGGCCCCAGGTTTGCAACGAGTAGCGCGCCTCTATTGTTTTGCGCGCCGCTTCGGCGAAGCGCCTGCGTAGCCGCAAATCTGTAACGAGCAGGTTCAATGCTTCAAACCACTCCTCCGGAGTCCGCGCAGAGAGTCCATTCACATTGTCCTGCACGAGCTCCGTCGCCATGCCCACCGGCGACGTTACCGTGGGAATGCCCAGCGCCATGTATTGAATTGCCTTGAACCCGCACTTCCCCCGCGTCCATTCGTTGTCCGGCATGGGCATGATGCCGACGTCCATGGCTCGAAGATCCTCGATCTCCGAGTCCAGAGAGAAGGGCAGTGATTCGAACTTGGGAAGATTCAGTTTCCGCTGCGGGTGGCCGTAGAACCGGTATCGTATCTTGCCCGGATTAGCTTCACTCAGACGGCGCAACGCGGGCTCAATCTCCAGTAGGTATGGGCTGGTCGAGCGGCTGCCCACCCATCCGATGGTGAGCAAGTCACCCGGATTCCGGGGTGTTTGAAAAGCGTATTGCTCCAAATCGACAACCGTCGGGATGATACTGACCTGTGAATTGAATCGCAGCACGTGCTCCGCCAGCGTCCGGTTGCCGGCAATGACGTGGGCGCAGTGGCTCAGCATTCCATTCACGCCGGGGCCGTACTTGAACTTATAGATCCACGGATACTTTGTAGTTGTGGTGTTCCGGTGACCGATATGAATAGCGTCATCGAAGTCGAAGATTAGCTTCTTGTGCCGACGAATGATCATCCTTTCCAGCGCCGGCCACGGAAAGGGAAAAATGCCACGGTGCACCACCACGGCGTCATAGCCTGAAACCGCTGCCAGGTCGAGCATCCTGCGCAGGTAGCAGAATGGCGTTAGGAGCAACTTCGGTATGAACATTTCATTCTGGATCGCCCGATGTAAGACGCGAGTAGCAAAAGGCCGAACGGTGCAGGCAAATCCAGCTCGTTCCAAATAGGGCAAAAACTGATAGATCCTGTAACGCTCGCTCGCACTTTGAATTGGACTAGGCGTGATGAATAAGATTTTTGCCATCAACCGTATAACCCAACTCTAGCTATTCACTGCTTGAGAGCGAACGCAAGCAATTCGTCTCCTATGGGAACAGCTCCAAAAAATTCATTAAGAGCCCTGCGAATCCCCTTCAAGATTCGATTGTGCCGAAACAGCTTTTTGACCGATCGCACCCCCGGGTCAGCCGCGTTCAGCACCCCTGTGTGTCTGCCGTTTTCCCCGAGCACGCGGGAAATTATCGTCGCTGCATTTTCCGGATATATTTCACGACTCGCGATTTCGATATCGGCGAAGTCTGCCAGCTGAAGAGCGCGTTTCATGCTTGCTGGCCCGAAATAAATGATGTGTTCGTCAGGCCATACCGCAAACGCTCTCGCACCGAGCAGACGGCATCCAAGCCCACGAAGGTTTGGCGTGCTTAGCGCCAATGCTCCCCCTGGCTTTAGGATTCGGTGGCAAATCCGTAGTGCTTCGATGGGCGCCTCGAGATGTTCGATCACGTCGAACATGGTTACAAGGTCGAAAGTTCCGGAGGGCAGCGCAACATCAAAGATGCTGCCTATGTGAACCTGCATCCCGACGCGCTCCATTGTTCTCTTGGCGACTTCCGGGCATAACTCTAGTCCTTGTGCCTGCCATCCGCGCTCACGGGCTGTTTCAAGAAACCATCCCTTCCCACAGCCCACATCTAGCAGGAGTCCGGTTTTGGCCTCTCGCAATCTGTTCACCCGCTCCAAGCACAGTGCTATTTTCTTCTGCCACGAGTCCATATTTAGATATTCCGACTGCTGGAGGCTGTCGTATCTTTCCTGGAAGTACTGCGGCGAGTACCGGGACAACAATTCAGATCCAGAGACTCGTGGATATACAAACGCTACAGAACAAGCAGGGCACTTCCAGATTCGATCCGCCCCATTCTTGAAGTAAGGGTTCATAGGGACACGTGCGGCGCAAATCGGGCAGGCCACTTCTTGGGTACTGACCTGCCTCATGCGATTTCAACCCTCGACCCTAACTGCCGATAGACGAAGAAGCTTATTGAAAACAGAACTAGAGACAAAACGCTGAAACTAAATACATGGGGTATCGTGGCATTTATTTGACGTTCCCAATTTACTCCCAGAATCCACACGACGAACGCTCCGGCGGCGGCGATCGAAACGAAGCGGATCTGTTGGCGCAGAACCACGAACCTGAGAGCAAAGAAGAGATGGAGCGCACAAATACTTACTTCTGTCGCCGCTGAACTATAAACGGCTCCCAACGACCCAAATCTAGGAACAAGCAGGAAGTTGCACGTGAGACTTACCACCACGCCGACGAGCGCGCTAATCGGAATGACCTGTTGCCGACGAACAGCAATGAGGACGTAGGCAAGCGCGTAGTGCAGAAATGTTGGCACCACCGTCCAGATCAGCAACCGCAGCAAGAGCCCGCTCGAAAAGTAGGAAGTTCCGAAAAGCAAGCGCACAATCGTCGAGCTAACAACCGCGCCCGTTGTAGCGACAAATAGGGCGATGAAAATCAGCGTGGAGGTGACCCGTTCGAACATCGAAGCCAATTTCTCAGAGTCCTGTGCCGCCCGGGAAATGATGGGAAACGCAACCCCCACAAGGGCCATAGGAATCAATTGTAATGATTCAACAATCTGAGACGCACAGGTAAATATGCCCGTCTGCTCGGCGCCGGAATATCGAAACAGATACAAAGTTCCAATTCGGAAATAAAAAATCCCAAGAATGTTCGTCATGGCGAGAGGCACAGCCTCTCTAAAAAGGAACCAAGCAATCTTGTGGTCTATTTTTACTCGCCAGGCCCCTAAGAGCGGCTGACGTAGGAGCATACATGCCAGCATTAGCCCCACCCACATGCCCACTGTCTGCCAGACCACCAGTGTCTTAAGCTCCGGCTTGCGGAGGAGCGCGAGAACAGTCGCGAGAAAGAAGCCTCCCCATTGAATCAGGTTCAGGGTCGCAAAGCTTACGTTTTTCTCCAACGCCATCACATATGCGCAGAGCTGGTCGAAAATGGCGTACGCTGGGATGATCCAGGCATATGTCAGAGCTGCCGCCGTAGAGCCGGTTGTTCCGAACAAACTCGGCGTCGCAACAAGGGCGGAAAGCAGCACGGTACCCGCACATGCCGAAACGAT
>Ga0307477_10002101_pt1 | contig 15702 bp, 10 predicted proteins | sample atmos_gasesECM2C_FD_203316 | JGI IMG/M metagenome (GOLD analysis project Ga0307477, IMG submission 203316) | Hardwood forest soil microbial communities from Morgan-Monroe State Forest, Indiana, United States - atmos_gasesECM2C_515 | ecosystem: Environmental > Terrestrial > Soil > Temperate...
TGATAGCCGCCTTTGCTTTATGTCGGAAATCGTACGGTGCGCGAGGTTAACAGCTCTTTACCATAACCATAGCTCGTCGTTTACAAAATCCTATTGACACGGCGAGATTCGATCACATAGGATAGTGGCTCGTTAGGGATACGTTAGGAGGCGCGTTATGAGTACGACTCGAACGCCTGCCCACTTCAGGACCGTGGCGCAATTTGACGTTCCTCATTCGCGGAATGGAAAACATAAGAAGATCGTGACGATGATTCTGCGCGATCTCGATCAACTGAAGGACGGAGCCGCCATTCGAGTTCCCCTTTCAGAACTGGGGGACTCGAAAGAGAATGTTCGCTCGGCGCTGAACCGGGCGACGCGAAAGACCAGGCGGAACGTGGCAACCGCCACGGATGAAGACTTCCTTTATATCTGGAACGTGACAAAGGTTTAAGGCCGGTAAGTCACTTAGGTTCCGCGCAGGCTATCTCCCATTGTGTTGGCCGCAAGGCAGCGAGACATACGCCCGTTAGCTTGTCCCTGCCTTTAGTGGGGCTGACGAACTCGGAATCCCCGCATCCACCCACTAGGGTAAGTAAGCGTCTTCCCATACACATTTGCACCGATTGTTGCTTTGGCGGTCCGGAATTAATTTCTGGAGCGCCGGAACTGCGTTGACTTCCCATGCGCTGGGTGGGTCAAGCCTTCTAGTCCTCCGCTTTCGGATTTTCGCCGACGCGTAAATCGGGCCACTGACAGGCTGAACAGGAGGTGTCATATGAATCTCCCCTGGGACGTATTGGTCGCTTCTTCTGACTTAGAAGGACGAAGGGCATTGTCAAATATTCTGGCGAAACTCGGTGTGGACCCGCTGACAACTTCGAGCGTTCGTGAATGCAAAGAAATCATGGCCACGGAGAGGGTGGGGCTGATTTTCTGCGACCGGCTTCTCGCGGACGGAAATTGTTACGATCTATTGAACGCGTCCCGAGGTGGACAAATGAAAGCGAGAATCGTAGTGACGTCTTCCACGGCAGATTGGGACGAATTCCTCGAAGCAATGCGGCTGGGGGCATTCGACGTGATCGCCAATCCGTGTCGGTCGACCGACGTGGAGTGGATGATTATTCAGACACTGCGGTATGAGCGAACCGAAGCAAGATTGGCGCTCAAAACGCAAGTGGCCACCGTCTAACTCAAGGAGTGAGAGATTTGAAGCGGCGGGACTTCCTCGGCAGTGCGGCAGTTTCTCTATTCGCAATGTCTCGGCTCGCTGCGGAGCTTCAAAAGGACAAAGGTGCTAAAGTGAGCGGGTCGATCCCCTATCGTTCCCTCGGGAGCACCGGAGAAAAGGTATCCTGCATCGGACTCGGGATATCATCTGGGCCAATCGCATTTGGAAGAAGCGGACGCGATCAAGCTGTTTCACGCCGCCGTCGATCGAGGCATCAATTTTTCCGATAATTCGTGGGACTACAATCAAGGCGAGAGCGAGCGGCGCGTGGGAAAAGCGCTGAAGGGCTATCGCGACCGTGTCTTCGTGATGACAAAGTTTGATGGGCGCACGAAGGGGTCAGCCCTTCAGCAGCTCGATGAATCGTTGCAGAGGCTGCAGGTGGACCACGTGGACCTTTGGCAATTTCACGAAAACATCAGGCTGGAAGATCCGGATCGTTTTTTTGCGGACGGCGGCGCTGCCGAAGCTATGCTAGAAGCAAAGCAGGCCGGCAAAATCCGTTACACGAGATTTACCGGGCATAAAGGATCCGAGCGTTCACCTCCGCATGCTCGAAATGGCCGACAAGCACAATTTTCGATTCGACACGGTGCAGATGCCTCTCAACGTAATGGACGCCCACTTCCGGAGTTTCGGTACCAATGTGGTTCCGGTATTGGTCTCCAAAAAAATTGCGGTGCTCGGAATGAAATCGATGGGGGACAAGAATATCCTGAAAAGCAAAACGGTGACGCCTCTCGAATGCCTTCAATATGCCCTGAGCCTGCCCACTTCCGTCGTTATCACCGGTATCGACAGCATGCCCATTCTCGATCAGGCCTTCGAGGCCGCCAACACCTACGACAAGCTCACAAAAACCGATATCGCGGCGATTTTGAACAAAACCGCGCCCGTCGCGATGGACGGAAAGTACGAACCGTTCAAAACGACTCCGATGTTCGACTCGACGGCCGCACACCCCGAATGGCTCGGCTACAACCCGCAGGCTTGAGCCTAGATTTGCTGCCAGACAGCACCCAAACCGAATTGATTATTTCAGGACACAATGAGCGAGGCGATCCGGCATTTTTTGTTCGTTCAGGCGAACCCGAACCGCGTGCGTATAGTTTCGGATAGCGCACCTCGGCACTACGTAAATCTTTCCTCTTGCTATAAATATGGCCATGCTTATGCGTTCACTCCTACGCCGCAAGTGGCCTGTTTTTATGGGCTTGCACAGATTTAAACATGGAAGCGGACGTGCACTGCAATTCGCGGACACAGAGCGGATAAAATAGGTAGTGGACGACAGGAGTACGACGGATGAACGCCAAGCCCAGCGACGAAGCGCAGCAATCACTCTCCAAGTGGCAAGAACGAATCCAGGCACTGCACAACGTTCCTCCTCTTTTTCGGATGGTGTGGGAATCGGCGCCGAAACCAGTAGGCGCCAATGTTGCCTGCCGGATCATGGCGGGGCTTGTACCTCTCGCGATGTTGCGAGTGACACAGGCAGTGATCGACGCGCTTTACGGTTTGAAATCCCACGGCACGGCGTTGCCGGGTTATTTCTGGTGGTTGATTGCGCTGGAATTTGCGTTGGCGGGCGCGGCGACCGTGTTGGCCCGCGTCATCGACTTTTGCGACAGCGTGATCGCCGATAAGTTCACGCGGCATATTGGCACAAGAATCATGGAGCACGCGTCGAGTCTCGATCTTACTCGATTTGAAGATCCAGTTTTCTGCGACAAGATGGAGCGCGCGCGACTTCAGGCTAACGACCGCGTGCTGACGATTCAGATGGCTGGCCGCCTGATCCAAGAGATAATGACCACGGTCAGCTTGGCCGCCGGTATTCTTTTCTATTCACCGTGGCTGCTGGTCTTCCTTTTTGCTTGCGTCGTGCCAGCCTTTCTCGGCCAGACCCACTTCGCCTTCCTTGGCTACTCGCTAACTTATGATCAGAGCACGAAGCGGCGAAAGATGGAGTATTTGCGCATACTTGGCGGAAGCAAGGAAAGCGCCAAGGAGTTGAAGCTTTTCCGGTTAGCTCCTTTCCTTGTGGAACGATATAAGAGGATCTCCGACGAACTTCACGGCCAAAACGTCGATTTGGCAAAGCGGAAACTTCTTTATGGCTCGATTCTGACCTCGCTAGGCACCCTTGGTTACTACGGAACTTACGCCTATGTGGTCTACGGAGCAGTTGTCGGAACGCTTAGCCTAGCGAAGATGATCTTCCTTGCTGGCGCGATCGCTGGTGCCAGCACGAACATACAAGCCCTCTTCTCCACGTTCTCCGGCATCGCGGACCAGGCTTTGTTCATGACTGACCTGCTGGACTTCTTCGCTGTGAAGCCAAGAATTGCTGCGAGGTCTGGAGCCATTTTGGCGCCACGGCCGATTCGGCGGGGAATCGAATTTCGGAATGTTTCTTTCTCTTATCCCGGAAATCCCAAGCCGGTTTTGCGCGGCATCAATCTCATGATCCAGCCACACGAGCGGATTGCGCTGGTCGGGGAAAACGGGCAGGGAAAAACGACGCTCGCCAAGCTTCTCACCCGGCTCTATGACCCAACGGAAGGCGAAATTCTCCTCGACGGCATCGATCTTCGGGATTATGACCTGGACTCTCTGTGGAACGAGATCGGAGCTATCTTTCAGGATTTCATGCGCTATGACATGACGGCCGCCGAAAATATCGGCATGGGACGGATTGAAGCCGCGAGCAATATTTTCCAGATTCGCGCCGCCGCAATGAAGAGCTATGCGGAAAACCTGATTCGAAAACTGCCGAAAGGCTATGACCAGCTCCTTGGGTGTCGGTTCGAGGGTGGCATGGAGCTCTCTGGCGGCGAGTGGCAAAAAATAGCGATTGCTCGCGCGCATTTGCGCGATGCGCAGATATTGATCCTGGACGAGCCGACGGCGGCCCTCGATGCCCGCTCTGAAAGCGAAGTGTTCCAACATTTCACCGAGTTGGCGCAGGGGAAAATGACGTTCCTGATTTCTCACCGCTTCTCCACAGTTCGTATGGCAGATCGCATTCTCGTTCTGGAAAACGGCAGGATTGCTGAGCAAGGCCCACACGACCGGCTCGTCAAGAGTGGCGGGCGGTACGCAGAGATGTTTGAACTTCAAGCTGCTGGCTATCGCTGAGAGCGATCCGAACTAAAATGGCGACCACATATCACACTCCGTCCGATCTTCGGCTGCTCCTTCCAGCGCCGAGCGCTCCGTCAAATGGCGCGGAAACTGATGCTGCGGCAATTCGTCTCAGGCCGACCGCGGTCGAGCCAAGCCCTGCTTCCAAAGAGCGACACGTTGAAATTGATATGTCGGGCTGGAAGCCCGTGGATCGCCGGGATTCACGCGTTTCGCTGGAAGCGAAGAGGAAGGCGATCGCCGCTCGCATCGATGCCGCAGCTGGCATGCTTAAGAGGGTCACTTCAACGGGGGTCTGCCTTACTGGAGATGCGCGGATATTGTCGGGGGCGCTCTCCGATATACAGTTGGCGCTTCTGGAATCCAAGGCTGCCATCCAGGTGGCGCCGAAACTTCCTCATGTGGAACGCCCGGACGAAGAGTGGGCCATCCCGCGCTCTTACGCGCTCGCAGCGAGCTTCCTCCAGGCCAGCCAATATGCCTTCGACGAGAACAGCTTTGCGGAATTTGCCATTGAAGTCCAAGGAGCCGTCGCGCTGGAGATGTTCGAAGTATGGAATTTGAGAGCGTTTCTGGAACTCGCGATTCTCGATCAGATCTCAAATGCCCTGCCAGGCATTTCGCTCGATAAGCAGGATGAGCGGTCTGACCCGGATGGCAACGAGCAGCAAGAAAATGCGCCGTCTCCGTTCGCGTCGTTTGTGCTTTCCCTTCAAGAAGTCTCGGAATTGAACTGGAAGCTGTTCTTTGAAGCGATCTCGCAGACTGAACAGATTCTCCGCTCGGATCCCCAAGGCGCGTATGAGCGTATGGACTTCGAAACACGTGAGGCGTATCGCGAGGCCGTAACTGAATTCGCCAAGCGCTCTCAGTCGACCGAGCCGGAAGTTGCAAGCAAAGCAATCGCGTTAGCGCAGGCCGCGTCGAAAGAAAAACTTCGCAATAACGGCGCCAGCGATCGAAAGACTCACGTAGGTTACTACCTGATTGATAAGGGTCGAACCCCGTTGAAGAGTTTGATCGGATATCGGCCGCCCTTAAACACGCGAATTCGAGAGACCGTGCTGAGGTCGCCTGATTACTTCTATTTGATTGGAATCGAAGTGATCACGTTGGGAGCCATTGTCGCCCTGCTAGCTTTGACGCACGCGAGAACACCTGGCGTATTAGCCGTAGCACTGTTCCTAATACCGGCTCTGGAATGCGCGGTGGCAACCATCAATCTGGTGGCAGCAGCGCTATTTAAGCCGAAGCGCCTCCCGAGACTCGATTTTTCGAGAGGGGTACCCAAGGAGTGCGCCACCGTTGTAGCGGTTCCCACTTTGGTCTCAAGCGAAGAACAAGTCCGCCATGCGGTGCGCGGGCTGGAAATCCGATTTTTGGCGAATCGAGATGCCAACCTTCATTTCGCCTTGCTCACGGATGCGCCCGACTCCACCCAACAGTTCGACGAAGAGGATGCGGGGTTAGACGCTTTGTGTTCAGACCTCATCGAGGAGCTGAATCGAAAATATGCGCACGAGCAAAAGGGGACCTTCTCGCATTTTCACCGTCATCGGACTTATAACGCCAGCGAAGGCGTATGGATGGGGTGGGAACGGAAACGCGGCAAGCTGCTGGAGTTCAACCGCTTCTTGCTGAACCACGAGGACGCGTTTCCGGTAAAAGCCGGAAATTGGGCGGCGCTCAAGAACATCCGTTACGTCATAACTTTGGACCTCGATACTCAGCTACCCCGTGACGCTGGCCGCCGGCTGGTCTCTACACTGGCACATCCGCTGAATCAAGCCGTTGTCGACGCAGCCACCAACACCGTTGCCGAAGGCTACGGCATCCTGCAGCCGCGCGTGGACATAAGCGTTCGCTCGGCGAGGCGCTCGCGTTTTGCTTCGTTCCTCTCGGGCGATACCGGCTACGACATGTACACGCGGGCGGTATCGGATGTGTATCAAGATCTATTTGGCGCGGGAATTTTTACCGGCAAAGGGATTTACGAGGTCCGGACCTTTCAGCAAGTGCTCGAGCATCGCTTTCCGAACAACGCTATTCTCAGCCACGATCTGATTGAAGGCGAGTACGCGCGCACCGGCCTGGTGTCCGATATCGAGGTTGCAGACGATTATCCTTCGCACTTGAGCGCATTCGCCCGCAGAAAACATCGCTGGATGCGTGGCGACTGGCAGATTGTTTTTGCGTTGCTGCCGTTTGTCCGGAACTACTTTGGCGAAATCGTGCGCAATCCGCTGAGCCACGTATCTCGATGGAAGATCATCGACAACCTTCGTCGCAGCCTCACCGATTTTACGATTTTCCTGCTTCTTCTCTGTGGTTGGTTCGCGGCGCCGCCTGCCAGCGTCTATTGCACGCTGGCGGCCCTCGGGATATTGGCGTTTCCCACCTACTTCCAGTTCGCATTTTCGCTCTTGACCGGCGGGAAGGCGCTTTTCAGCAAAGCATTCTGGATCAATCTCTGCTCGGATTTCGTCGGCGCGCACACAACGATCCTTTTTAGGATTGCTTTCCTCTGCCATCAAAGCCTTGTTGCTGTTGACGCCGTGGTCCGAACTCTTATCCGTATGAAATTTACGCGTCGCAAACTACTAGAATGGGAAACAGCCAGCGAAGCCGAGCAAGATGACAACGATGGCAAGCACCTCGTCGACGCTTACCTGAAGTGGACTCTTCCCCTGTCGCTCGCCATCTGCGCAATGATCGCCCTGGTGCAACCGTCGTCATTGTTGGCCGCATTGCCGTTTCTGCTGTTGTGGGGGGCGTCCAACTGGATCTGCAAATGGTTGAATAAACCGCAGCGCGCGGGCGAAGTGGCTGTCAGCGGAGAGAATAATGCGCTAGTCCGGAATGTCGCCCTGCGCACATGGCGGTTCTTCCGCGAATTCTGCAATCCGGAAGAGAATTGGCTGATCCCGGACATCGTCCGCGAGAATCCGTCGCTCGTGGCTCATCACGTTTCGCCGACGAACCTTGGGCTTCTGCTGAATTCCCGCCTGGCGGCACACGATCTTGGCTTTGCGACACTGAAAGAGTTCATCCGGGATACGGAAAGAACCCTCGCGGTCGCAGAGCGGCTGCCCAAGTTCCGTGGCCACCTTTACAATTGGTATTCCACTCGGACGTTCAAACCTGTCGCGCCCCTCTTCGTCTCCACCGTGGACAATGGCAATCTCCTTTGCAGTCTATGGACACTCAAGCAGGGATGCCTTGATGCCATTCAACAGCCCTTGTTCCGTCCCAGTCTGTGGCAGGGGACGCTCGATCACGTAGACCTTCTCATCGAGGTGCTTAGAGCGGAGAAAGGCAATCCAGAAATTCTTTCGGCCGCTCGAACACTACGGCAACAAATAGTGGCGCTTGCCGGCCCCGACATGACGCGGTTCGATCGGCTGTCTGCCCTCGAAGTCGATGTGGCTGTTTTTACTCAGGCGCTGTCGAAATGCCAGCCATCAGATGAAGTTGTCTCGTGGGTTCGCGAGCTCTCGTCTCGCGTGTCGAATCTGACGGAGATGGTTTGGGATTTCGCACCCTGGCTGCATGGGAAATTGAAGAATTCGCTGTCCTCGAACCCTAACGACGAGAGACTCGTGGCGGAATTGAGCTTGAATTCCGCTTCTCTCGCACATCGGCGAATTGCCGACAGACTCGACGTAACGCCGAGAACTGAAAAGGCGCCGGCGGAAGAGGAAACCTCTACAGCGCTACTTCGTGAGGCGCTGGCAAACTCTTCCCGCATTTGCGAAGAAACCACCGAACGGCTAACCATGCTCGCCTCGAGCATTCAGTCGATGATCGACGAGATGAATTTCAGCTTCCTATACAACGACAAGAAGAAAATGCTTTCGATCGGCTACGATGCCGGCGAAGGCCTCCTCAGCAAGTGCCATTACGACCTTCTCCCCTCGGAAGCTCGGGCGGCTGTATTCGGCGCCATCGCGAAGAGCGACATTCCGCAAGAAAGCTGGTTCGAACTTCGGCGCATGTATGCCAAGTTCGAGCACGAACCGGTACTTCGGTCCTGGACGGGAACGGCATTCGAATACCTAATGCCCAACCTCTGGTTCAAAATGTATCCGGACACGGTTCTCGATCACGGCGCGAAGGCAGCTATCCGCGCACAGCAAAAATTAGCCCGAAAGAATCATATCCCATGGGGAATTTCTGAATGCTCGTGCAATGAAAATCTCCCCGACGGTCACTACCGCTACCACGCCTTCGGTGTGCCGGGCCTGGCGCTCAATCACGACGGCTCCCCGGATGACCTCGTCATCTCGCCTTATTCCACATTTCTGGGGATGCTCATCGACCGCAATCATGCGCTCGAAAATGTTCGCAAGATGAAGGAGATGGGATGGCTCTCGCGGTACGGGTTCTATGAAGCCGCTGACTTCACTCCGTCGCGGGTGAGCGATGGCAAAGACCACGAAATCGTCTGCAACTGGATGGCGCATCACCAGGGTATGATTCTCGTGGCCGCGGCCAACGTTCTATGCGATTCCTCAATTCAGCGTCGCTTCCATGCCGAACCGTGCATCGCAGCCACGGAACGAATTCTGCAGGAGAAACGGCCCCGCGTGATCACAATCGAGAAGGACGCCGACGCGATTCGCGAACAGCTTCCGGTTCCGAGGGGCGAGTTCGGCGAAGCAATGCAGCACCCGGAATTTCGCGACCTCGTGCCCGGACTTCCGTGAGCGACCGCAGTTCGCGGTGGCAGTGCCGAGTCTGTGCCTGTTGTCTAGCCCTTCTTTTCACATTCACCCCGCTTGGCTCTTACGCTGAGCCATCACAACAATCCCCTCAGCCTGGCCTCCAACAGCCCGCACTCGAAGAAACAGTTGTCGTTGATCCGTCAGCCCCAGCGCATCCATTTCCGCATTATTGGGAGCAAATGTTCGGGTCAGGACGGGCAATCCTGAGCCTGCGCGATTCCTACCGCCGCGACTTGCGCGACGTGAAAAGCGCCACCGATTTCAAATACATCCGATTCCACGCCATCTTCCATGATGAAGTCGGCGTGTATGGAGAAGATCCGAGCGGCGCGCCGATCTACAATTTCTCCTATGTTGATCAAATTTACGACGGATTGCTGCAGAACGGCGTTCGTCCCTTCATAGAACTGAGTTTCATGCCTCGCAAACTCGCCGCTCAGGTGACCTACAATCCTTTCTGGTACCAACCGATCGTTTCGCCGCCCGCCAGCTATGAGAAGTGGGGCGAACTCGTTTCCCATTTCGCGCAACACCTCATCGAACGCTACGGAATCGACGAAGTTTCGCAATGGTATTTTGAAGTCTGGAACGAGCCGAATATCGATTTCTGGGCAGGCGATCCGAAAGAACAAACATACGACCACCTCTATGATGTAGCTGCCCAGTCGTTGAAGGCCGTGAATTCTCGTCTGCGAGTTGGCGGCCCGGCAACGGCACAAGCGGCCTGGGTGGACCGCTTCATCCGGCACTGCTTCGAGAATCATGTGCCGGTGGATTTCGTCTCGACACACGTCTATGGAAACGATTCCTCGAAGGATGTCTTCGGCACAGACGAAATGATTCCCCGCACGCAAATGGTTTGTCGTGCCGTTCGCAAGGTGCACGATCAGGTAAAGGCGTCATCACTTCCGTCGCTCCCGCTCATCTGGAGTGAATACAACGCAAGCTACAAGAATGAACCGGACGTAACCGATTCCGTTTTCATGGGTCCTTACCTTGCCGACACAATCCGCCAGTGCGACGGGCTCGTCGATATCCTTTCGTATTGGACGTTCTCGGATGTCTTCGAAGAGCAAGGAGTGGTGAAACAGCCTTTCTATGGAGGCTACGGCCTGATCGCAGAGGATGGTCTTCCGAAGCCGTCATTCAATGCGTTCAAACTGCTGCACCGCTTGGGTGCTGAGCGGCTCGCGAACGATTCTCAATCAGCATTGGTAACCCGCCAAAGCGATGGCGCGATTGTGATGGCGGTTTGGAACCTTTTTCTGCCCGAAGAAAAGGGGAGCGCAAAGACCGTCACGATAAAGTTCACAGGAAAATCGCCTCCGCGCAAAGCCTTGATTTACCGTCTCGATTCCGCGGACGGCTCCTTGTTGCCCACCTACGAAGCGATGGGCAGACCAATTTACCCGACCCAGAAGCAAATTGCGGAACTTCGACGTGCGGCGGAACTCCCCAAGCCCGAAACCAAGACGTTGCAGGGCGGCGAACTCAAACTGACGCTCCCTCCACAAGGGCTCGCTCTGATCGAATTACGCTAAGGGCTATGCGCTATTGCGTTCCAGCAGGTTTGTCAGGCTGATAGCTCTTGAATCCGGCGCGGTCCATCCCCCGCTGCGCCTCCGGATTTTTCATGAATGTCTTCCACACGTACCCGCTACGCGCATTTTCCGCCATCAACATCGTGATTCCCGTATCGATGCCTACCACATCCGTGTCATACCAGTTCGTCAGCGGATTAAACGCGTCTACAAATCCGTAACGAGTCCAGGCCCGCTGGCCATAGCGATTCTTGATCGTCTGCAATACTCGAATCGTAGCTTGCGGAAGAAACGGCAGCGATCCTCCCGAGGCACACGGAACCACCGTGCCATCAATCGGGCCTGTAGCCGGAGGTCCTCCCCAAATCACATACCCTCTTGCCGAGTCCGAGGCGGTGATTCCCCATAGATCGTCGCTGTAATCCGGAAATTGCCCCGCCAAGTCGAGGCAAAAACGGCGGTGCACATCCGTGGCCGTAATGGAATTCTGATAGTAATCCGCGTACTGGTCGCGTTTATTTCGAAAATCAAACCATGCCTGCGAATACTGGTGGACGAACAATGGCGCGAACGATCCAATATAGCGAATCCCGTCGTACTCAAAAGTAATTCGTTTCCAGGCGGTCCATGTTTCGGCCGGCAAAGGATAGACGGAAGATCCCAGCCCCAGCAAATACATCATCATCATCTCGCTGTAATTGTCCCAGCGATATTGCAGAAAGCCGTTTTCCGGGGTCCAGCCGTGGGGGAGAATCCGGGTGTCCTCTGAAAGCCACGTCCAATCCACTCGATTGAATATTTCCAACGCCAGCTGGCTGATCTCGGAGTGTTGGAAATGGGCGCGGCACATCAGAATTCCACACAGCAGGATGGCCGTATCAACGGACGAAACTTCCGAGTCCCAAAGCCGCTCGCCGCTATTTACGTTGGCCCAATGATAGAAGAACCCACGGTGGCTGGGCAGTTTCTTCCAGAGAAAACGCATCGTGGTCAACGCCCGATTCCGTGCCTCGTTATGCGGCACATAGCCTCGTTGGTCGCCAATGCAAAGCGCGGTCAGTCCAAAACCCGTTGACGCAATGCTTCCCAAGTCGCTTTTGTCCGGATTATTGGCATTGCAACGGTCCCTGACGATGCCAGTCTCCGGATTCGCCTGCTCCCAGAAAAAATGGAAGTTCGCATTCTCCACTTCCTCCAGCAGCGCTTCGTCCACCTGGAAGAAGGGAGAGGGGTTCGCAGGTGCAACTTGTTGAGGGTCCTGTTTGCCTTTCTTTTGCGTATCTCCGAACACGGCCGAGCCTGCCCAAGGCAGCAAGGAGCCCGCGCAGGCCGCTTGTGTTAATAGTTCTCGGCGCGTAAAGCGCCTCCATTTCGCCCGCTCATGGCGCATCTATAAATTATAGAGGCTCTCGCGACGCCGGTGAAGCGAGTCGTGCTTATCAAACATCAGCCACACCGTCTTGTTATCCGTTTTGCTAAAATTGCAGCAGAATGCGATCCGTCCGCAATACCGGGAAAGTCAGGATCTGGCTCATTTCTCTCGCAGCCTTTGCTCTGATCCTCGCTGGAGCGGTTGCCGCGGTGGCGTGGCATTACGTAAACAAGCCAATTTCGCTCCGAGGCGCAGTTATTCAGCAGAATGAAGATCCCAAGAAGCAGTCGCCTATTATGGATGTTCAGATTGACGCGGACGGGAACGTCGCAAGTGCCCCTGTCAAGTCAGACTTTTCCGGCTACTTTAAACTCACCTTGCGCCCCGGTGTGAAGCGCGGCCACCCGATCACAATCCACTTCCGCAACCCGGATTTCCAACCGTTCGATTGGAAGGGCGTAGTCGGCGACAAAGTCTACGTGGTCCGAATGATCCCGCTTCATCACGACGATGCGGAGGCGAAGCCCAATCAGCCGCAGGCCGTTATCTCCAACATCTTCGTGCGCTATACCATCGAAACCACTGCGTCGGTGAATATCGGTACCGGTGTAACTACCTTTCAGATCGTGAATACCTCTAACGTTGCCTGCGACCACACCACGCCATGCTCTCCGGACAACAAATGGAGAGCAGCCATTGGCGGCGCTTCGCTGGATGCCGGCCAGGGAAACGTGTTCGAGAATGCACGGGTTTCCTGCATTGCTGGGCCTTGCCCTTTCACACGAATCGAGTCCGACAATTTTTCTCACGGCGGCCGGGTGATTTCCGTGTCGGTGCGTGGCTGGGCCGATACGACCACTTTTCTCTTTCAAGCGGAAGTGTTCCGCCAGGAAATCAGCGATATCGTTCGCGAGTCGTATCCCGTGATTTTTGGCAGGGCCATGAATTTTTCCTTGCCGGCCGCTGCGCAAGGGCCCACCCTCGAAGCCGAAATCTCCGGGACGAATATCATTTTCCCCCTCGGCCCCTCGCCCACCCTGAGCTGGGCGAACTGTAACGTAAAAGTCGGAAAGGATCAGTCGAAAAGCTATCGTTGCGAGCTTAAAGAAGGCTACCGGTTCAAGTAGAAGAGCGCTCTCTCGGGCTGCGATGCGGGCTCCTGTTTTCCGACCTGGCGGCTCAAATAGCTTGGATCAATATCGCAAGAAAGGCCTTCAGCGTTTTTCGCCGCCTTTCAATGCTCCTCGATGCCGTCTATTCTAGGGACGGGGTAGGTGAGCACGTCATGAATCCCAAGTTCTGGCGCGTCTGCCCTCTACCGTGGCTGCTGGCCGCTGTTTTGCTCTTAGCGATTCCTTCGGGCAGCGCGGTCGAAAGCCAGCCCCATGCGCAGTCTTCATCGCCAACCACGCAGGCCTTTCAATCTTTGGCCGATCTTCTAGGCTACATTTCGAGCGATTGGGATCGTTTGACGCGCTCGCTCGCAAACTGCGCAACTTATCCGGACAGCAAGGTGGAAGGAAAGCAAACTCTGTATCTTCCCGCTGGCGCCACAATCCCTGGCGCCTTGGAAGAAATTCGAACGAAATGTGCCGTTCGAATCGAGCATCTGCCCGCACCGATGCGTCAACCCGTCGTCCACAAAAGCTCCGAAATCGGAAAACACGGGCTTCTCTACCTCGAACATCCATACGTCGTACCCGGCGGACAATTCAACGAAATGTACGGCTGGGACAGCTATTTCATCATTCGCGGTTTGCTTCGCGACAATCGCGCTGAATTGGCGAAAGGTATGGTCGAGAATTTCTTCTACGAAATTGAGCACTATGGCGGAATCCTGAACGCGAATCGAACCTACTACCTCGACCGCTCGCAGCCTCCGTTCCTCACGTCCATGATCCTCGCCGTCTACCAATCGGAACAGGCCGCTGGCAAAGCGAGTCTTCCATGGCTGAGGCGGGCCTATCAGTATGCCGTCGCCGACTATTCGCAATGGACTCACGCGCCACATCTCGCCGGCGACACCGGCCTGTCCCGCTATTACGACGAAGGCGAAGGGCCCGTGCCCGAAATCATGAGTGACCCCAGCCACTACTATCAAGGAGTTGCGGAATATTTCTTGATGCACGGGGGCGAATCGAGTCCACATCTGGTGCGCGTTGACGAAAAACATCCGCGCTCTTCGATTCTGGGACCGATATTTCCGGTGCGCAGCTGCTCAGACAAAGCAAACGATGATTGCAAACCGGGAGATCGCGTTGGACTCGCGCCCGACTATTACAAAGGCGACCGCAGCATGCGCGAATCCGGCTTCGACGTTTCCTTTCGCTTTGGGCCTTACGGGGCCGAAACACACCACTACGCTCCTGTTTGCTTGAATGGCCTCCTCTACAAAACGGAACGAGACTTGGCCGAAATGAGCCGCCTTCTCGGTCAGCCTGAGGATGTGGCGAACTGGGAAGAGAAGGCTCGGCAGCGTCGCGAAAAAATCGACAAATATCTATGGAATGCGGAGCGCGGCGAATTTTTTGACTACAATTTTGTGGCCCACGAACAGTCTACCTACGAATACGCGTCCACCTTTTATCCGCTGTGGGCCGGGCTTGCCTCGAAAGAACAGGCAAAGGCCCTTGCGGCAAATCTCAGTCGATTCGAGCAGCCCGGCGGACTCGCTATGGGCCGTTATGAAAGCCAGGCCCAATGGGATTATCCTTATGGCTGGGCCCCCGTCCACCTTCTCGCCCTGGAAGGCCTGCGTCGTTATGGATACGACGCGGAGGCCGATCGCATCACGCTTAAATTCTTGACGACGATCCTGGAAAATTTCCGGCGCGACCATACCATTCGAGAAAAATACAATGTCGTGACGCGGTCCTCGGAGACGCACATCAGCGTGGGATACGCCCAGAATGTAAATGGATTCGGTTGGACGAACGGCGTTTTTCTCGAGCTGTGGCATGAATCGCCTCCGGAAGTAATCGCCCAAATTCGAAAAGATTGATACAGTTCGCTGCTTAGGAGGATAGGCGTGTTCGACCACTGCTACGCTTCGCAACAGCGGAACACTACACTATGACCTCATCCGTTGATCCTCACGGCACTGCTGCCACTGGTTCGGGCAGCCGCGCCTTTGTCTACCTCGCTGCTTCATTTGCTGGACTGGGTGGCTTGCTCTTCGGGTACGACACCGGCGTTATCTCCGGCGCCGAACTTTTCTTCAAAAACGATTTTACGCTGTCTACTTTTGCGCTCGAAGTGATCGTCAGCGGTGTCCTTGCAGGCGCAGCCGTAGGAGCTCTAGGCGGCGGACGCCTCGCGGACATCTTCGGCCGGCGTCTTTTGTTGATCGCCACCGCCATTATTTTCGCCGCCGGCGCCGTGATCTGTGCTGCAGCCACTTCCCCGGCCATGCTGATCGTTGGACGCATCATCGTCGGCCTCGGAATCGGATTATCTTCGGGAACGGTCCCCGTCTACATCTCCGAAGTTTCTCCCGCCGACGCACGCGGCTGGACAGTCTCGCTTTTTCAGTTAGCGATCACGATTGGAATCCTGCTTGCCTATGTTGTGGATTACGCGTTCGCGAAGTCGGAAGCCTGGCGCTGGATGTTCGGTATTTCGCTGGTTCCAGCGGCGATTTTTGCGATCGGAATGTATTTCTTGCCGGAATCCCCGCGCTGGCTCGTGCGTCACGGCGATCCT
>Ga0307477_10002102_pt1 | contig 15698 bp, 13 predicted proteins | sample atmos_gasesECM2C_FD_203316 | JGI IMG/M metagenome (GOLD analysis project Ga0307477, IMG submission 203316) | Hardwood forest soil microbial communities from Morgan-Monroe State Forest, Indiana, United States - atmos_gasesECM2C_515 | ecosystem: Environmental > Terrestrial > Soil > Temperate...
TAGCAATCAAGAGTTCTCCGTCAATCCTTCCACCTTAAGCCCTAGTTCACTGTGCCACAACAGTGTTGCCTCCTCAATCTAGCGGCGGTGAGCCGTTGCCTGATTCCTAACCGCAGCGGCAGCCCGATGACTTCTCTATATCACCGCGTGAATTTGCGATAATTCCCGGCAATGTCCTGGCTCGAGCAAAGAATTCGGCAATACGAGCATCGCCGCTGGACTACCGACAACAATCGTCGCGTACGGCCATTCTTATGGGGGCTAGAGCACCTCGGCGGAAAGGCGGCTGATCCCGAACCTCGTAAATTTCTGGGCAACTGGGTTCTAGACACGCTGGCGCACAGCCAGGAGTGGTTCCAAACCAACCCCGCCCACGACTATGCCTTAGCTCCCCAAAATGGCGCGTATGGAGATCGCGTCCTCACTTTCACCAGCGCGATAACTTCTTCCTGGCCGGAAAACAATCGCGTTCACGCGCGCCTTTTCGCGCCGAGCAACTCCGGGCCTGCAGTTGTCGTGCTACCGCAGTGGAATGCCAAATGGGACGTACAAGTAAAAATTTGTCGGTGGCTCAATCGATGGGGGATTACGGCGCTGCGCCTTTCCATGCCTTATCACGACCGGCGAATGATTCCGGGTCACGAGCGGGCCGACCACCTCGTGGGCCCCAATATCGGCCTCACGCTCGAAGCCAACCGGCAAGCTATTCTCGACGTGCGCAGATGCCTACAATGGCTTGCTCGCCAAGGCTACGGAAAATTAGGGTTGGTAGGCACCAGTATCGGTTCGGCGGTCGGATTCATCACCATGGCGCACGAGCCGCTTGTAAGCGCCGGAGTTTTCTTGCATGTCTCTACATATTTTGCAGATGTGGTAAGAACGGGGATGAACACGGCGCACGTCTGGGAAGGCCTGCGCGCGAGTGTGTCTGCTGACGAACTTCGTCACTTCTGGTCGGCCATCAGTCCGTTCCCCTATGTACCGCGCATGCGTGGAAGTAGACAGAAAATGCTCATGGTGAGCGCTCGCTATGACCCTACGTTCCTGCCCGAATTTTCCGAAGAGATTATCCGTGAAGTCCGAAAAACGGGCATGGAAAGCGAGGTCTTGTTCCTTCCTTGCGGCCACTATTCGCTCGAGCTGGCGCCTTTCAGTTACGCCGCCGCCCTGAAGATGGGCTCATTCCTGTTTCGAAACCTCACCTAATCAGGTTGACTGCAGATCTGGTTATCGAGAGAGCGTCGCTCTTCCGGCTGCCGGCGTTCTTTTAGCGGAAGGAAGGCTCTTTCTTAGGGTCAGGCCGGGATTTAAGCGGGAAAAGCTGGCGGTATTTTTCCGGCAGCGACTTGGGTCGTCCTTCGCGATTGCAGATGATGTGGAGGGTTTCGCCGGTCGCCAGCAGTTCGCTGCTGTCGTGGCGCAGAATTTCGTAAGTAAACCGGATGCTGCGGCGACGCGATTCGCTCACCCGCGTCCTGATCCGCACCAGATCATCGTATCGCGCCGGCCGAAGATAACGGCAGCTCGCTTCTGTAACCACGATGTAACTGTCGTCCTCGCGCTCCATCTGTTTGTAGGCGATGCCGCGCTCGCGCATGTACTCCACGCGGCCGACCTCGAAGAATGTGAAGTAGTTGCCATAGTAGACCATGCCCATCTGGTCGGTGTCCTTATACCGCACACGCGCCAGCGTTTCGGAGAATTCGCTCATCGTTTGTTTCCGGCGGACCAGTGCGGCTTCCGCTTTTCCAGAAACGCGGCGAGTCCTTCACGAAAGTCGGGAGTTGAACGGATCGCTACACTTTCAGCAAGGGCGAGCTCGATGCGCCGGTCGATTTCCGCTTCGCTGGCCCGGACGAGCAGGCGCTTGGTGGCCAGGAGACTTCCAGGGCTGTTGGCGATCAGTGTCACAGCCAATTCGCGCGCAGACACCAGAAGTTGATTGGCAGGCACTACTCTGGCAACCAGGCCGATGGCTGTGGCCTCCGCCGCGTCAACAATTCTGCCAGTCAGCAAAAGATCGCGCGCCAGTTTTTCTCCCACTTGCCTTTCCAGAAACATGGATACCAGTGCGGGAATAAATCCGACGCGGACTTCTGTATAGCCGAATTTCGTCTCGGGAACGGCGAGCGTGAAATCGCAAAGCGTCGCGATGCCGCAACCTCCGGCCAGCGCCGCGCCGTTGACCGCTGCAATCAGAGGTTTGGGGAAACTCCACAGACGACGAAAAAATCCGGCCGTTCTTCGCGCGTCCGCGAGATTTTGTTCGGGTGATTGCGTCGCGAGGGACTTCAACGCGTCGAGATCCATGCCTGCGCAGAAAGCCTTGCCTGCTCCAGTGATAATTGCCACGCGCTCGCCGCCCGATTCCACCTGCTTAAGCGCATCCAAAAGATCGGCAATCATGGTCGCTGAAATGGCGTTGCGTTTTTCTGGCCGATTGAGTGTGATCAGTGCCAGGGCGCCGTCGCATTCAAGTTTTATGGAGTTGTAAATGGGCATTGCCGCTCAGGAGTGTGCGTAACGGTCGCGGATCTCCGCGGCGCGAGCGAGTGCCGACGTAAGGGCAGAGGGTTGGAGGCCAGTATCGATTCCATGCTCGCTTAGTGTGTGTACGACTGTCTCTGTGGCGATGTTCCCAACCAATTCGTCGCCGGCAAAAGGACAGCCGCCCAGTCCGGTCAGCGTCGAATCAAACCGACGGCATCCGGCATTGTAGGCGGCCATCACCTTTTCTGCCATTCCTTCCGGCCGGCTGTGCAGATGGACACCCAATTCGACTCCGGCGACGCAATCTTTCACCGCGTTATAAAGCTTACCCACAGCTTCGGGCGTTGCGGTTCCCACAGTGTCCGCCAGAGAAATCGTGCGCACGCCGATGTCTTTCAGCCAAATGAGCGTGTCTTCGACAATTTCTGGTCCCCAGGGTTCATCGTAGGGATTGCCAAAAGCCATGGAAACGTACACGACGAGGTTGCGTTCCGCTTCCTTTGTCGCTTTTTTCAGCTTCTCCACTAATGCGCGTGATTCGGCCCGCGACATATTGGCATTGGCGCGCCGAAAATAAGCTGAGATGGAATAAGGATAGCCGAGAGTACCGACGCCGGGCGCAGCCAACGCGCGCTCCATTCCTTTTTCGTTTACGACGATTCCGATGATTTCAGGAGCCTCCGTGCCCGGGGGTAGGGAAGCAAGGAGTGCCTCCATCACGGCTTCACTATCGGCCATTTGGCGCACGTGCTGCGGCGAAACGAAACTCACCGCATCGATGTGCCTGAAGCCGGCCTCGACCAGTTCGAGCAAATACGACGCTTTGACCGGCGTCGGAATCACTTCTGGTAATCCCTGCCAGGCATCGCGCGGGCATTCGATGATTTTTGCCGCTTCGGTGGAATTCATCGAGAGGCTGGGCAGCTCAAGTCTGTAGCACCCCGGTTTTGAATTCGCGGACGTCGGGATTCAATGCGGCGGCCTCAAGGGCCCAGATCAGGGCCTCGCGCGTGTGCGCGGGATCCAGTATCGCATCCACCCAGAGTCGCGCGGCGGCGTAACGTGGATCGCTCTGCTGCTCGTAGGTCGCACGTACGGATTCCCGTAATGCTTCCAGCTCTTTCGCCGAAAGCTTTTTGCCCTCACGTTCCAGTTGTTTCACCTTAATTTCGATGAGCGTGCCGGCCGCCGAATCCCCGCTCATAACGGCATAACGGGCGGTAGGCCATGCAAAGATGAAACGCGGATCATAGGCCTTGCCGCACATGGCGTAATGCCCTGCGCCAAAACTTCCGCCGAGAATCACGGTGATTTTGGGCACGACGCTATTGGCCACGGCGTTCACCATCTTGGCGCCGGCGCGAATGATGCCGCTCCACTCCGCTTCCTTGCCCACCATGAACCCGTTTACGTCGTGTAGAAAAACAAGCGGCACCAGATTCTGATTGCAGTCGAGAATGAATCGCGCCGCTTTCTCCGCCGATTCCGTATAGATCACGCCACCAAACTCCACGCGGCGCTGCCCGGTGCCGGGATCTATCGTTGGCACGTGCATTTTTTGGTTAGCGACAATGCCCACGGCCCACCCGCCGACGCGCGCATAGCCGCAAAGCACGGTCTGGCCGTATTCCGCGCGATATTCTTCGAAGCTGCTCCCGTCCACGATCCGCGCGATGATCTCTCGCATATCGTATTGCCGCGCCGGATCGGAAGAGAAAATCCCGTAAACTTCCTCGGCGGGATAGGACGGCGGTTTGGGTGGGATGTGGTCAAATCGAGCCTCTTTCGGATGACCTGCCAAACTGACCAGTGAGCGAATACGTTCGAGGCACGCAGAGTCGTCGGGTTCGCGAAAATCCACAGTGCCGCTCACTTGCGCGTGCATTTTCGCGCCGCCCAGTTCTTCGGCAGATACGCGCTGCCCAATGGCCGCCTGTACAAGAGCTGGGCCGGCGAGAAAGAGTCCTGAGCCCTCGGTCATCAAAATGTGATCGCACATCACGGGCAAGTAAGCACCGCCCGCAACGCAAATACCCATAATGGCGGTGATTTGCGGAATGCCCATGGCGCTCATCACCGCGTTATTGCGAAAGACGCGGCCAAAATCGTCGCTATCCGGGAACACGTCTTCCTGCAGCGGCAGAAAGACGCCTGCCGAATCGACCAGGTAAATCGTCGGGATATGATTTTCGATGGCGATGTTTTGCGCGCGGATGACTTTCTTCGCTGTCATCGGGAAAAATGCACCGGCTTTCACAGTGGCGTCATTCGCAATGATCATCACCAATCGCCCGGCGACGCGTGCAAGGCCTGTAATCGTACCCGCTGCCGGCGCGCCGCCCCATTCCTGGTACATTTCGTAGGCCGCGTAAATCCCGAGTTCGAAGAACTCCGTCTTTAGATCGATCAGCCGCGCGATGCGCTCCCGCGCGGTAAGCCGCCCTTTTTTGTGCTGTGCGTCGGCGGCCTTGGCGCCTCCGCCCTCCTGCAGGCGCGCTTCTTCGTTTTTGATCTCCGTCAGCAGGTCTACCATGCGGCGCGTATTCTGTTCGAAATCAGGCGAATTCCGGTGAATGCGAGTCTCGAGAAGCGTGCTCATATGTTCTCAGGGTAGCCGAAGGGATGTTCCGGGGCCATCGTCAGTCGTGAGAGCGCACATGGGAGCGGACGAAATCAACAATTTCCTGAGTGGAGGTCCCGGGCAGAAAAACCTCGGCAATGCCGGCTTTCTTCAAGCCGGGAATATCGGCTTCCGGAATAATCCCGCCGAGCACGACCGTCACGTCATCCATGTGTTTGGAGCGCAGCAGTTTCATCAATTCCGGACAAATTGTGTTGTGAGCGCCTGAAAGGATTGAAAGACCGATCACGTCGACGTCTTCCTGTTCCGCGGCGGATGCGATCATCTCCGGGGTTTGGCGTAGGCCGGTGTAAATCACTTCCATCCCCGCGTCACGAAGGGCGCGAGCGATTATCTTGGCGCCCCGGTCGTGGCCGTCAAGGCCCGGCTTGGCGATAAGCACGCGAATTTTGCGTTCGGACATGGTCCAAGAGAATACTTCAGAATACGCGCCCTGGAATAACGGTTTGCTAGGTGATGGCAACTTCCTCGTAGGCTCCAAAGACAGTCCGCAACGCGTCGCAGATTTCTCCCAGAGTGGCGTAGGCTTTGACTGCCTCGTAGATGTGCGGCATGAGATTTTCCGTTCCCTCAGCAGCGCGCCTGAGGCCGTCAAGCCGCCGGTGAACCTCTTCGCCAGAGCGCTCCATGCGCAACCGCCTGAGCCGCTCCTCTTGCCGCAACCCGACGCCTTCGTCAATCTGCAGAATCTCAAGCGGCTGTTCCTCGCTTACGTATTCGTTGACGCCGACAATGATTTTTTCTTTGCTGTCCACCGCTTGTTGATAGCGGTAAGACGCCTCCGCAATTTCGCGTTGTGGATACGAGCGCTCGATCGCAGCTACCATGCCGCCCAGCGTGTCGATCTTGCGGATGTATTCGCGTGCTCCCTGCTCAACCTCATTGGTCAGAGTTTCTACAAAATAGGATCCGCCCAGCGGGTCCACGATATTCGTAACACCGCTTTCGTAGGCGATGATCTGCTGCGTCCGCAGCGCCAGAGTGGCGGCAAATTCTGTAGGCAGCGCCCAGGCTTCATCGAGCGAATTTGTGTGCAACGATTGCGTTCCGCCCACCACAGCGGCAAGCGCCTGAATCGCCGTCCGCACTACATTGTTGTAAGGCTGTTGTGCCGTAAGTGAGCAGCCCGCCGTCTGTGAATGGAAACGCAGCGCCCAGGAGCGAGGATCCTTCGCGCCAAATCGTTCGCGCATCTCTTGCTGCCAGATACGGCGAGCGGCGCGGTACTTGGCGATTTCCTCGAAAAAATCGTTGTGCGCGTTGAAAAAGAAAGACAGCCGCGGCGCGAATTCGTCCACTGCCAAACCACGTTGGATACCGCGCTCGACGTACTCGATGCCGTCTCGCAGAGTGAACGCAAGCTCTTGAATTGCAGTAGAACCGGCCTCACGAATGTGATAGCCGCTGATAGAAATGGGATTGAACCGCGGCGTGTGGCGTGTGCCAAATTCGAACGTATCGATCACCAACCGCAACGACGGCTCGGGCGGATAGATGTACTCCTTCTGCGCGATATATTCCTTGAGAATGTCATTCTGGAGCGTGCCTGACAGCAGCTTCCAATCCGCTCCTTGCTTTTCCGCGACGGCAAGATACATGGCCCAGATAATCGCGGCGGGAGAATTGATCGTCATTGATGTGGTGACTTCCGCCAGCGGAATTTGGTCGAAGAGCGCTTCCATATCCGCAAGCGAACTTATCGCTACTCCGCATTTGCCCACTTCGCCGCGCGAGAGCGGATGATCGGAGTCATAACCCATGAGTGTCGGCAGGTCGAAAGCGACGGAAAGTCCGGTCTGGCCTTGCGCAAGCAAGTAGCGGAAACGCGCGTTGGTGTCCTCTGCACTGCCAAATCCGGCGAATTGGCGCATGGTCCACAGCCGGCCGCGATACATCGTTGGGTGAATTCCGCGCGTGTACGGGGGCTCGCCCGGCTGGCCCAGGTCGCGCTCCGGGTCCCAATGTCCGAGATCGGCGGAGGTATAAAGCTGACGGATGGGGTGCCCGGATACAGTGGTGAAGCGTTGCGGACGCGCCGCAGAACGAGGCGGTTCGATTTCAGCTGATGGCTTCGCGGGTTTTTCGTTGCTCACGCGGCTGCTTTCGCCCCACTTTTTGCGCACTGCTGTAAGTTCCTCGGGGCGCCGGTTTCTATTTTAGCGCAGTACAAGGCGCGGCAAAGTACCTGCTTGGAATTTGATGTAACCGCTCCGAATTGCAGACGTTTGGTCGGGATCCAAGGGCGAAACGGGATCAGCGTCGAAGGGATTGGCTGATATTTTCTGAGGACTCGCTGGCCGCACAGGACGTCAAATCCGCGAGCACATCGGCCGGCTTCCAGTCATTCCCGTTGTAGGCTTTATAGATACGGCCATCAGGTGAAATGATGGCTGTGCTCATGGAATGCGTGATCTGCCCCTGCTCCTGCGTCACGAATACGTCAAAGAATTTCGTCACATCGTTCTTTTCAGCCGCCGGTATAGTGGCGAATTCCCAATGTGCAAACGTTTGTTGGCCCCGGTCCGTCACGAATGCGTGCGCATAGTTACGCAGCACCTTGGGCGTGTCGTACTGCGAGTCAAAGCTAACGCTTAGCAAATGCGTTTTGGCGTAGAGCGCGGGCGTTTTCTGTATAGTTTTTTCTATTTCAGCAAAGTTATGGGTCATCAGCGGGCAATAATCGGGCAGAGGGCAGCGCGTGTAGATGAATGTTAGCAATACGGACTTACCGCGATAGTGTGCCAAGCGGATGTGCTTGCCGTCCTGATTGACCAGCGCGAAATCCGGCACGGCCGCTTCTTGGTCGGAAGGCTGCAACTGCGCGCCGGGCGGCAAGGTCTTTCCATCCGATTTCTTCACCACAATGACATTTTCCAGATGGATCTCACTCGGAGTGACAACAACATCAGCTGTGATCTGATCTCCGGGCGAAAGCTTTTCGAGCGTTTGGGCGTCGACTACGGGGTAGGGCATCGTCATTGCGCCCATGAACCCCGGGATTTCCTCGTGATTGACCACGAGGTGCTGCTGCGCTTTGTCCACCTGAACAACTGTTCCTTTCAGGTGATAACGCCGCACCTGAGTTTGGTTTGTCCCGCGGCACGCGGTAAGAGGCAGAGTCACAAGGAGTGCCAGCACTAACCAGATGGGCGCCGGCCATCTGTTCGCCTTGGCTGATCCACTAATCATCATTCCTTACTGATATCAAGGCTAGTGCGAGTGCGCAAGCGCAGGGGCTCTAAACGTTGTGAAGGGCCTTGCCGACAGAAGCGACTGGAGGGAAATCTCCGCCAGCGAAGTTACAGCGTCGCGAAGTCGCTGGGTCCTGCCACCCTTACTGCGTTATGCGGCCCCGAATGGCGTCCTCGGCGCTAATGCGGCTCTTGTCGAGCAGGACGCCGGTTGACAGTTCCATTTCGACCAGCGCGTTTGCATAACTGGCACGTGCCTGCACTTCGGCCAGCTGAGCCTCCAGCAAGTTTCTCTGGTCCAGAATTATGTTGTAAGGCGTGGAGAGTCCTTCGGCCGCTTTCTTCTGCTCAGCATCCAGCGTTTGCCTGCTGAAGTCCACCGCTGATGCTGCCGCCGCCACGACCGCTTTGGCTTGCATTAAGTTGATGCTGGCCGTTCGCACCTCTATGCCGATCTGGTTCTCGGTGCTCTGCAGGGATATCTCCGACTGTCGCTCTTGCAGACCGGCCCGCGCGTTATCGGCCTGTGCGCTGCGATTCTTGATCGGAATGGTAAGCGCGAAACCAATAGCGTATTCGGGATACTTCACACTAATAAACTGATTTAATTCCTGGCTCACGCCCCCCCTCACGAGGACGGGTACTTCTCCGGGAACTCGAATGAATTGGTTCCCGGAGAGACCGGCCGTGGCGAACAGCCCGAACACATTAAACGTGGGCTTCAGAAAATTCTGCGTAACCTTGACAGCCACTTGGTTGTTTCTCAGGTTTGCTTCAGCTTCAGGAACTTCGGGACGATTCCGCGCCGCAGTTGCCAAAGCCTGATCGAGGGGCAGAATATCCGAATCTTGTGGAGTCGGCAGCGGATCGGTAGCCACAATCTGTGCATCTCCGACGGAACCTGCGATCTGCTTGCTGAAGAAATTCTTGAGCGTCAACTCTTGCTGCTGGAGGTTCGTCTGGGCGACGATCAGGTCTCTCTGAGTGGAGGCCACCTGGGACTGCGCCGACACGACGTCAAGTGGCGCCAGCGTCCCGATCTCAGCCTGTCTCTTATTGTCTTCGTAGAGTCGCTGGGCAGCCTGCAATGCCTGTTCCGTAGATCTGACCTGTTCCTGAGCCGAGACGAGATTCCAATACCCGTTCTCCGCCTGCGCCAGCGTGGTGTTCACCTGCTGCAGGTACCACTGTTTGACGAACTCGACATTGTTTCGCGCAACTGTCTGGAACCGCCGATTGAAGGCCCGGCCGAACCCATTGGTCAGCTGCTGCACGCCAATCACAGACATTCGGGTGATCACGTCGGGGTTGTAGATTAACGATTGCTGCGTGCTGCTTTGGCGTTGATTGGCGACATCCACGCTGAGGCTCGTGCCCGTGGTGAACGCCTGCACGAATCCAAACGAGAAAAACGTTGTGTTGGTTGTGACCACCGGAGAGCCGGCCACGACCAACGTGTTCAGCGGGCTGGTGGTGTGGTCCCAGCTAAACTGAAAGTTTATATCGGGATCGAAGCCGCCGCGTGGTGAAACCGTTTGCGACTTCGGCGAGGCGGTGATCCCGCCGACTCCGGAAACGCTCCCTCCTTGTCCTCCTCCTCCCCCCACCCCCGCTCCGATGGCCGTCGAAAAGAGGGCGTCGGGAATGACGGCGCCGGCGGAATCAACTCCTCGCGCTGCCTGTCCCGACTTCGTTCGCAAAAGATCCGCCTGGGCGAAGTAATTGTTATAGCGGTCGACGGCAAGGCTCAGGTTGTTTTCTATAACCACAGCGGCGAGTCGCTGGAGGGATAGCTCGATCTTACCGTCACGAATCATCTCAGAAAGGGACTTGGAATTTGTTAGATCGGGCGGTGGAGTCGGCTGCGGTTTGTATGGCGAGAGTATGTTCGGGAACCACCGTGGATTCGCACTGTAATCGGACTTTTGCGGTTGAGACGTTTGACCCAGAGAGGCCTGTACAGCTAGCAGAATCATAGCCATAAGAAAGACGAACTTCAGCGGAGCGGGTCGCAATAAAATCACCCGCAGCCAGCTACACCCACGCCGTTCAGATAGTTCCGAGTTGGTTCTTAGGCCCATCATTGCTTACCGGACGCCGGGGATGGCTCCCTTATTGAAGGGAGGGGCTGGCATTTTGGTGATCGTGCCGCTCAAGGCGTCGTTGAAGCTCATCCCGTTGCGCTCGAGCATCGTTCCGCGAGCCTGATCCATGGCCACGAGAGCTTTGGCATAAGCATCAGCGGCCTGTATTTCTGCGTACTGTGCCGTGGTCACGTCGCGCTGGCGGAGAACGACGTTATAAAAGGTCGAGGCGCCGACGCCCAGCTTCTTCTGTTCCGCATCCATCGACTGCTGTGCCAGCACGACAGCCTCTTGAGCCGCTTCAATTTGCGCTTTTCCCTGAACCAGGCTGATCATCGCTTGCCGGATGGCCAGCTCAGCCTGGTTGCGCAAAGCCTGCAGGTTGACTTGGGTTTGCTGCGCCTCGAATTGGGCTCGCAGGTTATCGGCTTGGGCCGACCGGTTCTTGATGGGCAGGGTCAAGGCGAAGCCCACGGATTCTTCCGGAAAGGTGGCATCAATCATCTGGTGGAGGGACCCACTCGTCCCCGCCGGCACCACCGTGCCCAGTGCGAGCCCAGTTGTGTTGCAGGTTGCCCGGGCCGTCACGATACAGTTGCCCTGCAAACCTTCAGCCGCGTATTGCCCAAACACGTTGCCCGTCGGCAGCAGGTTGTTTGCCGTGTATCCCGTGGAGATCTGTTCGTTCAGTAAATTCATCTGCGCGACCTGCAAATCCGGCCGGCTGCGGAACGCATCGGTCAGCACATCTTGCAGCGCAGGAATGTCGCTGTCCCGCGGTTCCGGCAGCGGATCGGTAGTCACAATCTCTGCCGCCTCCAACTCAGGGTCGATTCGCTTGCTCAACAAGTTCTTTAACGCGATTTCCTGGATTTGAAAGTTGGTCTGCGCGACCACCAGATCACGCTCGCTGGCAGCCACCGCCGATTGGGCGGACACCACATCCAGCGGCGCCAAAGCTCCGACCTCGGCCTGCCTTTTGCTGTTCTCGTACAATCTCTGCGCTGCGGCGAGCGAGTCTTGGGCGACCTTTACGTTCTCCTGAAACTGCGCCATATCCCAATAGGCATTTTCCACCTGTAGCATCGTTTGCTGCAGCTGGGTTCGAAATATCGCGCCCGAGACGTTTTCGTTATTTTTGGCCACCAGGACGAAGCGCAGGTTCGGCTTGCGCCCGAACCCGCTGAGCAGAGGTTGATTGAAGCCCACGTCCATGCGCGTCGCCACGTCTGGATTGAAGAGCTGATTCTGCTGCGTAGAGGAAAAGCGCTGGCCATTGAGACTCACGAAATAACTCGTCCCAGTCGGCAGCAGCTGTGTGTAGCTGCCGCTATGGGAGGTCGTGTAACCGGTAGCGGCCGGAACGCCGGAGACCACCAGCGAATTGAGAGGGGTCACCGTCCGGTCCCAGCTGAAGTTGTAGTTGATGGTGGGATCAAACGTGCCCGCCGGCGGGATATTGACCGCCCCGCCTGCCCCGCTGATACCTCCGGCATTCCCGACGCCCCCGCCCGTCACCGCCGTGCTCACGCCCGTGCCCAGAGCGCCCGCGCTCAAACCGAGCGGAATGGTCGCGCCGTTAAATCCCCGCGCCGCTGATCCGGATGAAGACCTCAGCACATCGGTCTGCGACATGGGAACCACTTGGCGCTCCACAGCAATATCCAGATTGTTTTCAATCGCTAAAGCCAGCGCATCTGCCATGGAGATCTGCAGCTTACCGTCCTTGATCAGGTCCTTAAGTCTTGGGGAATTCTCCAGCGAGATGGAAGGGATCGGCTGCTGCCGATACGGGGCCGTAAAGTTGCCAAACCATTTGGGTCCCTTTGAGTAGTCCTTGAGAAATGCATTGCCTTGAGAGGCTTGGGAGTCCTGAGAGGCTTGGGCCCGAAGTAGCCCCGGCGTAGCGCAAAAAACAATCAAGGTGGCGAATACGCCTCCGAGACATTTCTTTACCTTCATAACAAACCTCCTCAGGATCACTCAGTGGCTAAGAGCGCTGGAGAATTCTGGCATCGGTTAGTTGTAGTTAGTTGTAGTTAGTTGTAACGTCTAGCCGCCTGGAAATGTTTCAAGTTTGTGGCCCGAATTGACTTCCGTGACATGCACCGAAGGTGGCGGAGGGGCCAAACCGCCGAAAGCCAAGCAGTCTAACAGCGCCTTTTCCAGTTTGACAACGCGGCATTGAGTCTCGCGCCCAGAATCATTTTGCGCCGAGGCCTTGGCAGGAGCTGGATAGCCTTTCTTTCACAACTCCCACGCTTCCGGCATGCCGGACCTCCCGTGCGATAATTCCCGGCCTATGCACAATATCAAGCTGACGGTTGCCTACGACGGAACCGATTTCCGAGGCTGGCAAGTCCAGCCCGGCCAGCCGACGATTCAAGGCCTCCTTACGGATGTGGTGCAGCAGCTGACGCAGGAGCACGTGAATGTGCAGGGAGCAGGCCGCACAGATGCCGGCGTCCACGCCTGGGGTCAGGTCGTAAATTTTAAGACGAATTCCGAACTCGCGCCGGAGGAGTTCCGGCGCGGCTGCAATGCGCTGCTGCCGCCATCGATTCGCATTCGAGAGGCTGAAGAAGTCGGACCGGACTTTCAAGCCCGACGGATGGCGCGAGCCAAAACATATGTCTACTCGATCTATAGAGGCGCCGTTGTTCCGCCATCCCTCTGGCGCTACGTATTGCATGTTCATCAGGAACTGGACTTTACAGCCATGGCGCAGGCAGCACGGTATTTCGAGGGGGAGCGTGATTTCACTTCGTTTTCAGCTTCGACAGGATCGGAGGAAGAGGATAGGGACCAGACGATGATTCGTTCCATTTTCCACTCCGAACTCATTGACTTAGCATGGAACGGGTCGGTGGCATCGGCTTTGATTTGTGACCGCCGTCTAAGTCCGGGCGAATGGCTCTACATTGTTCGAGGCTCGTCTTTTTTGCGTTACATGGTAAGGAAAATCGTCGGCACGCTGTTTCAAGTGGGCCGGGGTCGGCGTCCCGCGAGCGATATTCCCAATTTGCTAGAAAAGCGCGACCGGAGTTGTTCTGGACCCACCGCACCGGCTCACGGCTTGTGTTTGCAATCGGTGGAATATCCCGATCCGACTATTTCGCTCGGCGACAAGACTCGCGTGAGGTGATGCTAGAGCGTAGCAGCGATGCTTCTGACAAAAGGGCATCAATACTGATTGATGCCTTGGCCCGTTCAAAAGCGTTCGAGTAGAATACATGTAGAGTTGATCATTTCCGGAGAAACCGGCAGGAGAAATTAGAATCCAATGGGCGATACACCCGACGCAGCGCAGAAAGTTACGGCCAGCACGCAGGCAACTGCGACCACGGCATCAGTGGCCGAACAGACGGCACCGGCGTTAACGAAAGTTAAGGTTCGAAAACACCGGCAACGTTCGTGTGATGAAAAGGACGCGAAAGGGAAGCTCTGCGCCGGTCATCTGAAGCGATGGTATGACTATCCCAAAGAAATCGAACACCTTGTCGGCCCGAAAGCGGAGATCTACCGCTGCGAATTTTGTAAGACTCTTTACCGGCCCGATCCGGAGCAACTACCCCATAGCTTCACGCTTCGATATTAGAGCTATTGAGCTACCGGGCGCGGGCGGGTCGTGTCAGAAGTTGTATCGAAACACTCGATAGGTTAACGGCGATGGACGATGCAGAACTGATCTACGACTGGAATAAAGTCGGGCGGATCCAGTTCGATACGCGCCGGAAAGTCACGCTGGACGACGAAACCCTGCGTGACGGCTTGCAGAATCCCTCCGTAATCGATCCCTCCATAGGCGAAAAGATCGAAATTCTCCACCTGATGGAGTCGCTCGGAATTGAGATGGTGAATATCGGTTTACCGGGAGCCGGCCCGCGGGCATACGCCGACACGGAAGCCTTAGCCACGGAAATCGCGCGTTCGCGTATGAAGATCAGGCCGAATTGCGCCGCGCGCACGCATGAGAACGATATTCGCCCAATCGTGGAAATTTCGCAGCGCGCCGGTATTGGTATTGAAGCGTCTACTTTTCTGGGTTCAAGCCCCATTCGACGTCTGGTGGAGAACTGGACAACCGACCATCTGCAACGCACAGTCGAAAACGCCGTAACTTTTGCGGTGGGGCACGGCCTTGCCGCTATGTTTGTGACGGAAGATACCGTGCGCACCGATTCCGAAACCATCGAGCGCCTCTATTCGACGGCAATCCGATGCGGCGCCACTTCCATCGTCTTATGCGACACCGTAGGGCACGCGACGCCTTTGGGGGCTTACAGTCTGGTGCAATTCGTGCGCGAGAAAATCGTGGCGCGTTGCGGAGTGCAGGTCCGAGTCGATTGGCACGGGCACTGCGATCGCGGTCTCGCAGTCGCGAATTCACTTGCCGCCATACTCGCGGGCGCCGACCAGGTGCATGCCGCCGCAAATTCGCTGGGTGAGCGCGTAGGCAACACCCCTATGGAGCTGATGCTGGTGAATCTGCGGCTCCTGGGGCTGATTGACCGTGATCTTTCGCAATTGAAGCGATATTGCGAGACAGTAGCGCGGGCAACGGGTATTCCCATTCCGCCCAACTATCCCGTCGTAGGACGCGACGCATTCCGCACGGCCACGGGAGTGCACGCCGCGGCGATCATAAAAGCCTTTAAAAAATCGGATCCCATGCTGGCGAATACGGTGTATAGCGGTGTGCCTTCGCACCTGTTTGGTCTTGAACAAATTATCGAGATCGGTCCGTTGAGCGGCCGCTCTAACGTACAATACTGGCTTGAACGGCATGACATTCCGGTAACGGAAGAACTGGTCTTGCGTATTTTCGATACAGCCAAGAAGGCCTCGCGGGTCCTGACAGATGAAGAGATCCTGGCTCTTTGCGCAAACGTTTGAATGGCCGAGATGAAGACTCACGGATTTCCTCGCTCACGCCCGCGTAGAGTTCCGCGACCAAACCAATGCGCATCTTGAAACTGGCGGGTGGGCCCGGTATGACTTGGGGCCTGCTCTGCGTTATGCTCTCGGCTATGGGTGTGCTCTCTTCGCGCAATGTCGTGCGGACAAGCCGCTCCTCTGCAGCGGATGTTACTGCCGATCCTCGCGTGCGGCAGGCAATGGCGAAACTCGCAAGCGAGGCTCCGTCTGTAACGGAGGAGCAGATTCGCATCACCGAAATTCCTGCGCCATCATTTCGGGAATCTCTCCGCGGCACTCATCTTGCCAAGCTCTTGTCGGATGCAGGGCTCAAAGTGCATACCGATCAGGTCGGCAACGTCATCGGGGAGCGGG
>Ga0307477_10002103_pt1 | contig 15698 bp, 11 predicted proteins | sample atmos_gasesECM2C_FD_203316 | JGI IMG/M metagenome (GOLD analysis project Ga0307477, IMG submission 203316) | Hardwood forest soil microbial communities from Morgan-Monroe State Forest, Indiana, United States - atmos_gasesECM2C_515 | ecosystem: Environmental > Terrestrial > Soil > Temperate...
ACGACCCCAATCTTTTCTTCACCCCAGTTTGAAATGTAGACCTTGCGAAGACCCGGAACATACTCCACTCCAGTAATCCCAGGGACGCCAGGAATCGCTTTCACAAGCTTGTTTGTTCGCACATCGATCACGTACAGAATTCCCGGGCCAAGATGGGCAGAAAGTAAATAATGGTCTTCATCATCCATAGTGAGGTAGTCGAAGCGCTCACCCTTAGGCCCAGGGAGATCGATCGTGGCAATCTGCTTCAAGGTCTGGGCCTGCAGGCAACCAGCAAAGGCCAAAACCGCAAATAGCGTTCGATCAAAAACTGATCTGCCAAATAGTTCCATAGAGTCGTCCACCATAGATACTAGAGGCGCACCGAGGGTAAAATCCAGCTCAGGGAGCGAAGGAATAAGTCCATTTCACCGCGAAGCGGGTTTCGCGAACTTGTGGTGGATTCGCAGGAGCGATGCTGGCGAATTGTGTTCCGACGTTGTAGATGATGTAGAGATCGCTGTCAGGTCGGTAGTTATACCTTAGGCGAACATTAGCACTGACTGCCCGGGTGTTTGAAGTGTCCATCTGAATAAGGCTAGTAAAAGTCAGAAACCGATTGAAAGAGTAGTTGGCCTGCACGCTTGCTAGCACGACTGAAAAGTTCCCATCAGGAAGCGGTAGTCGGAATCGGTCCCAGGTTGTCGATGCGGAGATCGAGAACTTCGCGGTGGGGCGATAGTTGGCCTGCACGCGGAATTCATTTAAGTTCCCACCGTAATACCCGCCCCAACGCTCGAAGAAGTTGTACGTGAACCGACGATTCTGCCCTGACCCGTATGTGAGCTGGTGGCGAGTGAAGTGAAACAGGCCGTTTGGAATGAACACGTTCTTGTATATGTGAAGGGGAGTTGTGATTCGTTGCGTGAAAACATCGACGATATCATCGTCGGTGTAAGCACCATTGTTGAACTCGCCGCGAAAAGTTCCCTGCCATTCCTGGGTTTCCACGACGTTCTTTGTGCTCGGGGCGTGGAGGATAAATCCTTCGAATTGCAATTCGCGTACGCCGCTAATCTTGGGTCTTACCTTGAAAGTCAAATTCCCGTATGTTTCGTTCGAATCGGTCCTCTCAATGAAACCCACTTCCGGATTGAAGTTTGGGCCGATTTTCCTCCGTTCGACAATTCCATCGAGCCAATTCGACCGGTAGGAGAGAGAAGCGCCAACGTCCGTGGCGCTGCCGCTTGCGCCGCTGATGTTGATGGGAGAATTCGTTCCGGCCGCGTGAGCGTCCACGATCCAGTCCTTGAAAAATACGAGACGGGTATCGACGCCTCCGGTTTGATTGAAACTGTCCTGCGGATTTCCTGATCGCTTATCAATCCCCATCACCCCGACGTAGGAACCAGACCAAAGTGATTCTTTCACGCGCACAACGGCATAGTTTGCGTAGGGGTTTGCGCCGCTGGAGCGAGTGTCCACATCCATGATGCCCAACTCCGTTCGGCCGATCGAGCCCGTGAGCCTCGCTCCGCCGTTGATGGGCACCTGTTGTCCGGTCACCGGATCGATTCCAATTTGACGGCTGAAAAACAATTGGTCCTGGTCGCCGATATCGAAATTAAACACGCCTGCGTTCTCCAAGAAGAACGGACGCTTCTCAGGTATGAATATTTTGAATGGGGTGAGATTGAAAGGCTCAAGATCGACTTCGGTATCGGCGAAATCCGTGTTACCGGTAATTCAAGACGAGGTTCGAAGTGAGGCCGTATTTGATATCGAGTCCTCCCGTCAGCGGAAATTTGGGGTCCTGCCCTGTCCGTTTGTCATATTGAACGAGTCCATAGGGCTTTACGACAAAAAGTCTTCCGCTTCCGATTTCGGTTATTCCCGTGAGTTCTCCTGCCTCCGAGACCTTCGTGAGTCCGAAAGTTCGCCGGTAGGCGCTCCAAAGATCCTCTTCATTCTTTCTCCGAATGAATCGCTTCAAATTCAAACCCCAAATCACAGAGTTTGGTGAAGTTGAGGGTCGTGAATGGAATTTCGATTGTCGCGGTCCATCCGTCAGCGGTGATGCGAGCCTCGGACGTCCATACTCCATCCCATCCCCGATCGAAGTCGCCTCCGTCCGTCGCCCCTTGCTCTTCTACTATCAGGCCGTCGCTCTGCGTCCCTAGAGGATTGATTTCGAAAACATAGCCACCACGACGGTTGTGGTTGGAATCAATTAGAATTTCGAAGTGATCATCCAAGTCTTGGCTCACGTCCCGGCGCAGTTCCGTTGCAATGATCCGAGAGGGTTCAGAGTCATAGCAATGAATCCCGAAATACACAGCTTTCCGCGTGTACAGAATCCGCGCTTCCGTCTTCTCGGTTGCTGGCTGTCCTTCGTAAGGCTCTTTCTGTCGAAAGTCGGTTATAGGTTTGGCTGATTGCCAGAGCGGGTCATCCAGGGTTCCATCGAGCTTTGGGGCATGGTCAACGCGCAACGCCGCCGCCACGCGCGGCTCAGTATCAGGGACAGATGCCAATGCGGAAATAAGGGATTGGGAGCCACCGCTGCAGTCCGGCGGCAATACGCCCAATAGAAAAACTCCGCACAGGAAAGAGCAAAAATGATCGAAACGTTCTTTCTTCACGTCAGTCGGCTATCACATAGAGCTACCAAGCCTCTTCTCGTGTCGGCCCGGGGAGAAACTGATCTCAGTCATCCAGCGTTGGCAGCGTTTTCAACACTTCGACCGCCCTGGGTCGATTGAGTACCGGACTATCCTTGTGGATTTTGCCGTCACGGAAAACCAATACGCGTTTGGCAAACTGTGCAATGTCGCTTTCATGGGTTACGAGGACAACCGTTAGACCCTTCTCATTCAAGGTCTGGAAAATCTCCATGATCTCAACCGAAGTACGGCTATCGAGGTTTCCGGTGGGCTCGTCCGCGAGCAGGATCGATGGGTGGTTGACTAATGCCCGAGCGATGGCCACGCGCTGCTGTTGTCCACCCGACATCTGCGACGGGAAATGATGTGCGCGTTCGGCAAGGCCTACCATTGCCAGCGCTTCGGAGGCACGTTTTTCTCGCTCCACTTTGCCGATTTTCGTATAGATCGTCGGCAGTTCTGTATTTTCAAGTGCGGTCGTTCGCGCGAGTAGGTTAAACCCCTGAAAAACAAATCCGATCTTCTGATTTCGAATCAATGCCAAAGCTGTCTTATCGTGTTCGGAAACGTTGATCCCTTCGAGCAGGTATCGTCCCGAGCTGGGACGGTCGAGGCAACCGAGCATGTTCATGGACGTTGACTTACCGCTGCCACTCGCCCCCATGATCGCTGCGAATTCACCGCGTTGAATTTCAAGGCTAACACCGCGAAGTGCGTGCACGCGTGTTTCGCCAAGTTCGTAGTATTTGTGGACCTCTTCGACGCGTATGACCGCGCTCGCCGCGGAGGAACATGACGTAACTCCGATTTGGTTGACGGCGGTCATTGGTACACAGACTCGGTTCTAGGTCCTGCCTCTTAGCGCCGTATCCCGCCTGGAGCCGGAGTGTTTGGGGTAATGGAACGAATGATCACTTCGTCGCCTTCTTTCAGCTGCCCTCGTAGCACGGCGGTTATTTCCGTGTAGGCGTGGTCCGTGATTCCGAGAGAGACATTGACTGGTTCCATCGTATTGTCCGCATGGCGTTTCCAAATCACTGCCGTAACTTTTTTCGGCGCGCGAGTGGGGATCTGCCCGGACTGCGGAGCAGTGGCGGGAGGATCGTCAGCAGCTTGCCGTTGCTGACCGCTTTCAATCCCATATTGTTGGTAGATCGCCAGAATCTCTTCTGCGGTAATCGGTGGCTTGTAGCGCAAGGCGGTGTTTGGCAGTTTCAGAACATTCTGCACAGTAGCCACAGGGATGGTGACGTATGCGGTCATCCCAGGGAAGAGCTTCAGCTCAGGATTTGCGAATTCGATGATCGTGTCGTAGGTAACAACGCTTTGCACGGTGGTCGCATTCATTCGGACCTGGCTTACAACCCCGTGAAACGTGTCCTTGGGGAAAGCATCCACTTTGAAACTTACCGGCTTCCCGACCTTGATATTCCCTACGTCCGACTCGTCGGTTTTGGCGTAGACCCACATCTTGCTGAGGTCCTGCGCGATTGTGAAAATCGTCGGTGCCTGCAGAGATGCGGCCACCGTTTGCCCAACATCCACATTCCGTGCCACAACGGTTCCATCGATCGGAGAGCGAATCACGGTGTAGTTCAGATTGGTTTGAGCCACGGTTACCGCGGCTTCCTTCTGGCTGACTTGTGCCTCGGCCTGTGTGACGTTCGCTTCCGCCCCTGCCACGGTCGCGTTTGCGGAGTCATAATTCGCTTTGGCAAGGTCCAACTGCTGCTGGCTCGTAATGCTAGCCTTCGTGAGTTGAGCGGCACGCTCGTAATCAGCCTTAGCTTGAATTGCGCTTGCCTTCGCTTTTTCGACGGCGGCCCCAGCGGCGACCACATTAGCCTTCGCGTTTGCCAAATCAGCGGTGGCCTGTAGCAGAGCGCCTTGAAACAAGGCTGGATCGATCAGCGCGATTACCTCTCCCTTATGCACGCGAGAATTGAAATCCACATTAAGTTTCGCGATGGTGCCCGAAACCTGCGATCCGACCTGAACCGTTATCACGGCATTGATTATTCCGGTGGCTTCGACAACATCGTTGATGTCACCCCGTTCGATTTTGGCCGTGAAGTGTTCTGCTTGAGCTTTCCGGTTGAGGCCAAAAGCTATCAACAGGCCAACCCCAACCACGAGGCCTGCGACGATAAGCCACTTGCGTTTTGCATTCATTGGTAATCCGATGGATTAAGGCCTTTGTTTTTCACTCGTATCGCAACGCTTCAATGGGATCAAGCAGTGACGCTTTTCGCGCGGGGTAATATCCGAAAAACACGCCAACGGCAATCGAGAACATAGCCGCCACGACCACGGCTTCGGCCGACATTTGTATCGGCCAGTGCAGCGTCTGTCCAACCAAATAAGAGCCGAGAATCCCAAACAGCACACCCATCGCACCCCCGACGAGGCTGAGCATAATCGATTCTCCAAGGAACTGAAGGCGAATGGCTTGTTCGGTCGCCCCGACAGCCACCCGAACTCCAATCTCGCGCGTTCGCTCTGTCACCGAAACGAGCATCACGTTCATGATCCCGATTCCTCCCACGATCAATGAAACGGAGGCGATGGCGATCAGCAACACGGTGAGGGTTTTGCTGGCATCAAGCTGAGCCTGAATAATGTCTTCGGGATTTCGAATATTGAAGTCATCCTCTTCTTCCGGGCGCAAGTGATGGCGGTCTCGTAGCACTGCTGTGGCTTCTTGTCCGGCCATTTTCACCGCGTCCTGCGACACTGCGGAGCAGAGTATGTCGTCAAGCCAAGTAATCCCTTTGATCTTCTTCTGAGCCGTAGTGTAGGGGAGGATAATCGTGTCGTCCTGATCTTGCCCTGACAGGGAGAGTCCTTTTGGATGAAGGGTAGCTACGACTTTGCAGGGAAGGTTGTTGACGCGTATCACCTTCCCGACGGGATCTTCGACGCCAAAAAGCTGATCGCGTACCGTGCGACCTACCACGCAAACATCTGCCGCTCTATCCACATCGTCCTGCGAAAATATGGCACCCTGATCCACATACCAGCGCTTGATGTCGAAATATTCTGGCGAAACGCCCCGGTAAGATGTGTGCCAATTTTGATTGCCATAGATCACCTGAATCGGATCGTCCACATTCGGAGAAACGCTCTTGATCAGTGAAACCTGACTCTTGATTGCCACCGCATCTGCCACCGTCAAGGTGATCGTGTCATGTGTCCCCGTACGTACGCCGTTGACCGCGCGTCCCCCAGCCTCAATCCAGACGAAGTTGTCTCCCAGATTATTTAGTTGTTGCTCAACGCGAGCCTGCCCAGCCTTGCCAATGGCTACGACACATATGACGGCAGCAATCCCAATGGTGATCCCTAGAACGGTTAGGATGCTCCGCATCTTGTTCCTGAGCAACGTCACCAGCGCAGACCGAAAAAGTGCCGAATAATTCACAGATTCACCTGTGTGGAAAACCAAGATGATTCCAATACCTGCCATCGTATGCCATGTCTTCTTTTACTGCCGCTCTTCGACAGGATGAATTCCTACGAATTCCTTGTAGAGCAAGAGATCGTAAAGAATCTTCAGCGCGCCGGCGAGGAGAAAGGGCACGTTTATCCAGGAACTCCGCGCGAACATATACCCGACAAACAATGGGCTAATGGCTGCGCCCGTGGTCCGGGCTACACCGATGATTCCGGCTGCGGCTGATCGCTCGTCCTTTCTCACGACCGCCATCACGTAGGATTGCCGTGTGGGAACATCCATTTGGCTGATACTGAATCTTAGGAGAAGCACTAGAACAGCCAGCGAAAGAGTCGGCATCAGCGGGACAAGAATGAGCAGAATGTTGGAAGGAAGATGCGTGAGTACCATCGTGTTGACCAGCCCCCAGCGTACAGCCAAACGAGCCGCCAGGAGCGCAGAAACGCCCGCAAAGATATTTGCCCAAAAGAAAATAACTCCAAGAGCTGCCGGGTGAACTCCGAATCGAAGGTAAAACCAATACGCCGCGAAGCTCTGCACCACAAAACCACCGGCGAATGAGTCCAAGGCGAACAGGCCGGAGAGCTTGACGACCACGCGGTGGGAATGCCCAATCCCGAAGAAGCTGCTCAGGGTCGTCGGCAAGGTCGATTCGTCTCGGGATGAATGCACTTCCGCCCCGGACGAAAGCCGAAGAAACAAGGCTGCCAAGAAAACACCCAAAGCAGCGTACAGGAAGACCACCACACGGTACGCGGTGACGGGCGGGAGTGTGGTTTTCTGGAGTACGCCCGTGATCGCGCCCGCAAAGAGTGCGCCCATCGCGGTGGCCACTGACCCGGCAAGCGTGTACCAAGCAAAAACGTCAGTTCTCGACTGATCTGACACTACGTGCGCAAGGGCCGCCTGTTCAATCGACAGAAACGGGCCCACTTCGTTTCCGCTGGGGCTAATCACACCAATCGTACCCGCAATTAGCAAGAACACAAAGTTGCTGGTGCAAGCGAAGGCAAGCCCCGCGGCGGCCATCAGAATTGATCCAACGATCAACATTCGCCGCCGCCCCATCCGGTCAGCGCGCGTTGTGAGATAGAGCGAGATCACGGTATCGCCAACGAGAGTAAGCGTGAGCAAGATTCCCACCTGGGCTTCTCGGAGACCGAGTCCGATTAGGTAGAAAACCAAAACAACCGATAACGACCCGTACGCGAATAAACGGACGAATCGCGAGAAAAATAATAGGTACGCATCCCGCGTCAGAACCTTTATCGGGCAGGACAGCAACGAACGGATGGACATTGGCGATCGCGCCCCGCTCTAGATTTTTTATACGCTCGGTAGCGCTTTGAACGCTTGTGCCGCGTAAACAAATTTAGGGTACACATTCGCGGAGCAATTCATTTCGGTGAATCTCGCGAGTCCGCCGAGACTGGCTTAGGCGACGAGCCAGTCTTCACCTGCTGTCCGGGACGAATCGCATCGGTGGCGTTGCGAATGACTTCGTCTCCAGCATGGAGATCACCGAAGACCTCCATGTTCCCGTTCACGGAGAGACCCGTGGCCACGTCTACCCATTCCGTCTTGGCATTGCGTACTCGCTCGACGAAGGTGCGTTGTTGGTCATTGGTGACAGCAGAGACCGGCACAAACAGCGTTGGAAGACCGCGATGGACGGGCCATTGCACACTGCTGAAGCTACCGGGCGAGAGGCGGCCATTGGCGTTATGGACGTCGAGCTCGACCGGCATCGTCCGCGTATTCGGTTCGACGTCGCGCGAAATGCGCGCAATGGGTGCTTGGAACGTCTCACCGGGATAAGCAGGAACCGTGAAGGCCACCGGCTGACCTACTTGCATTTCTCCCACGTATGCTTCGGGAACTGGCACGACGAGCCGCAAATGATCGGTATCGACAATCCGCACAATAGGCAGGGTTCCCGATGGGCCGGATGCAGGTCCCACCAATGCGCCGGGATGTAAGTTTCTCGTAGTCACGATTCCGTCGAATGGTGCATGGATCTCGAGATACGATTCGAGTTGCGTTACGCTGCGCAGCGCGTCCCGGGCTGCTGCGACGTTGCTTTCTGCCGACTGTACTTGCCCTTGATCAGCCGAAGCGGTTTGGCTCGCAACCATCACATCGTTCTCCGCGACAACTCCCGGCGTCTTGGCGGCTGAAGCCAAGTGCAGGTAGGTGCCGTTGTCAGCGGCGAGCTTGGCCTGAGCGGTGGTCAATTGCGATTCGGCGACACGCAGGGCGGATTCTGCCTGCGCGCGCTGGGCTACGAGTTCCGGAGCGGAAAGCCGGATGATGAGTTCGCCCTTGTGCACGCGAGATCCGCGATCCACGTGAATCGTTTCCATGAAGCCGGTAACTTTTGGATAGATATCCACGGTCTCAAAAGGAACTAGTTGTGCCGGCAAGGTCAACACCGTTGCGAGTTTCTGCGAGGAAACCGGGACAAGTTCCACTGTCTGGGCATCCGTCTCTGTTGGTTTGCTGGCTACGGGCTGTGAATTGCCATTGCAGCCAGAGAAGAAGACCGATAGTGCTAGGGCAACGATAACGGTTTTCATGCGTTCTCCAGCTTCTGGGCAAACCGACTATCCGGGTCTTCCGGATCAAGGGACGGGGATTGGAGTGATGCGCGTTTTTGCACGATGCCGAACACGGTCGGCAGCAGGAACAGGGTTGCGAGCGTGGCAGCGAACAAACCGCCAATGACGGCGCGACCCAGGGGAGCTGTTTCCTCACTCCCCTGACCAATCGCAAGCGCCATGGGAATCATTCCAGCGGTCATGGCGAGGCTCGTCATCAGCACCGGCCGTAAGCGTTCCGCCGCAGCGGTCCGCGCCGCGGAAACGGAGTCGGCGCCGTTCCGGCGACTCTGCTCAGCGAAGGTGACCAGCAGAATCGCGTTCGCCACGGCAACGCCGATCGCCATGATGGTGCCCATGAAACTTTCGAGGTTCAGCGTGGTGCCGGTGAATAAGAGCATCAGGATGGCTCCAACCAGTACAGCTGGAGCACTTGAGATGACAACGAGGGCGAGGCGGAACGACTGGAAGTTAGCGGTGAGCAGAAGCAGAATCACAACCACAGCTAGAGCCAGACCGGCGGCCAAGTCGGTAAAGATCTGCCTAAGCGCGCTCACCTGGCCGCGTACCTGAGTCGTAACACCGCGAGGTGCCTGGCCTGCCCTGCCAATAGCGCGATCAATCTCCCTCGCGGCTTTTGCAAAGTCGTTGTTCCCGACGTTGGCCGAGGTGATGATCATCCACATTCCATTCTGGCGGTCTAACTCCCCCGGAACGGTCGTGGACTGCACATCGGCGACTTGGCTCAGGAGCGGGTGCGTTCCCGTGCTGCTATTGACGGGAATCGTTTGGATATCTTTGAGCGAAGTCATCGCGGGTTGTGGCACTTGGACCTGTACCTGGTAGCTCACACCCGATTTGGGATCACGCCAATAGTTGGGAGCGATGAAGCGACTCGAAGCGGTGGCAGAAACGACCGCGGCGCCGACATCATTCGCGGTTGTGCCGAGCTGGCCCGCCAGCACGCGATCTACGTGAACGTTCACGGTTGGATAGCGAAGCGGCTCTTCGAACTCCACGTCGCGCAGTTCCTTTACCTTTGCCAGTTCTTGCTGAACGCGATTGGCATAGCTCTGGACGTCGGCATACTGTGGGCCCGTGATGGCGACTTCCGCGGACGAAGGCGCGCCAAAGTTGAGGGTTTGACTGATCAGGTCGCCGGGATCAAAAGAAAAATGCGTATCGGGAAATTCCTGCGGCAATTCTTGTCGAAGGTTCTGTTCGAGGTTACGGAGCGAAATCAAAGCCCCCGTTTTCAGACCAACGTTTATGATGGCTTGTTGCGGTCCGCTGGTCCAAAGAAATACTGTATTGATAGGGTACGAAGAAGGCTGGGCTCCAACATAGCCAAGAGTGAGGTCGAGATTGCTGGCGCCCGCCTCCCGCGTGATCGCAGCCAACACGTTCTGGACCATGGCCTCTGTCACAGCCACTCGTGTGCCATCCGGTGCATCGATTCGCAAACGAACTTGCGTAGACGCCGAGGACGGGAAGATTTCCTCGGCCAATCTAGGCCCGACCACCACGATAATCAGCACTGCGATTACGGCGTACGCGCCGAGCAGCAATTTGGGGAATTTCATGATCCGTCCCAGGACGCCCTGAAAGCGTTTGCGGAAACGATCGAACCGTTCTTCTTTTGGATGTTCGGCCTCGATTTTCTCCTGCTTTAGAACCCAATTGGACAGCACCGGTACCAGGGAGCTCGAAAGCAAATACGACGCACCCATCGAGAACCCAACCGCCAAGGACAATGGCACAAAGAGAGACTGCGCAGGCCCGGTCATGAAGAAGGACGGCAGAAAGACAGCTAGCACGCAGAGCATGGCTAATAAGCGCGGAATCGCAACTTCGCGGCTGGCGGCCAGAACGGATTGGGCTTTTTTCTCTCCCTGCGCCAGATGCACATGGATGTTTTCCATCAGCACCGTGCCCTCGTCAACCAACACACCCACGGCAAGCGCCAGGCCGCCCAGAGTCATAATGTTGATCGTCTGCCCGGTGAGCCGCAGCAACACCACCGCCGTCAGCAGCGCAAATGGAATTGTAATGACCACGATGAGGGAACTGCGCCAGTCACCGAGAAAGAGCAAGATCATCAAACCTGTAAGGCCCGCTCCGATCAGGCCTTCGCGCAGCACAGAGACAAGGGCAGCGCGTACATACTGCGACTGGTCAAATTCATAAGTGATTTTGATGTCTGGTGGAATGAGCGACTGAAACCGTTCGATATTCTGACGCACTTCGTTCACCACCGTGATCGTGGAAGCATCCGGCCGCTTGGTCACGGGAATGTACACGGTTCGCTGGCCGTTCAACAATGCGTAGCCCGCCAGCACATCCGACGTGTCCTTGACACTGCCGATGTCGCGTATGTAAACGGAAGCTCCCGAGCCCGGATGCAGTGGAATGTTCAGCAGGTCATTGATCTGCGTCACAGTAGAGTCGGTCGTGACCAGGGCGTTGGTTGTGCCCACGTCGACATTTCCCGCCGGCTGAATACTGTTGCCCGTCGTTAGTGCCTGCACTACGTTGTCCGGCGACAGCCCGTAGGCATGCAGCTTCTGCGGATCGACGTCGATCACGATCGTCCGCTGGTTCCCGCCAAAGGGAGGCGGCGAAGAGACGCCCGGCAAGGTTGCGAACACCGGACGAACGCGGTTCAGGGCTAGGTCCTGTATCTCCGATAACGTGCGTGATGGACTGGAGAAAACTAGATAGCCCACGGGCAAGGTCCCTGCATCGAAACGAATGACAAAGGGTGCCACGGTCCCTGGCGGCTGGAAAGCGTGCGCGCGATTGACGTAAGAAACCGTCTGCGCAAGCGCTTCGCTCATGTTTGTGCCGGCATGAAAGCTAAGTCGCAGCAAAGCTACACCCTGAATGGACTTAGCCTCGACGCTCTCGATGCCATTGATGTACAGGAAGTGGTATTCGTAGTAATACGAGATGAAACCCTCCATCTGCTGTGGGCTCATGCCACCGTAAGGTTGCGCAACATAGATAACCGGCAGGTCCAGAGTAGGAAAGATGTCGATGCGCGTTCGCAGAACCGCCACGATCGACGAGAGTGCGATGGCCGCCACGATGACGATAATCGTGATCGGACTCCTTAGAGCTAGGCGAACGAGCCACATGGGCTAGGGGCCTCCTTGGGTCTTTTGGTGCAGAAACTCCAGAAATGGCTGGAGATCACCTTGCGACGCAGCTACCGAAGCCAAGTTCTGCCAGACGGCGAGCCGCGCAAGAGCGTCGTCCGTTTCTGCTTGCACGAGCAGACTCTGCGCGTCGGCAACGTCAACGAGCGTTGCCAGCCCCGCTTGGTAACGCGAGCGTTCCTGAATTTCGGTGGTCCGTGCGGCGTCCAGTTCCACGGGAGTATTCTCGGCGACGTGGCGGGCCCCTTCGAGAGAAGCCTGTGCCTGCCGCCATTGCCCGGTCAGATCTTGTAACGTCTGATCGTAGCGAGCCGCTTCCGCACGTTCGTTAGCTGATTCCACCTGCTTCCGAGATCGAATCGCGAAGATGTCGAGTACTGGAAACGTCACAGTCAGGCCGACGGCCCAGTTCGAGCGATCCAGGCCTAGGCCTGCCGTCCCTCCCTCGAATTTGCCCGTAGGATCCCAGCCGCTACCGCGTCCGTACACCGACGATTGAAAATAGAATTTCGGATAGTAGGAACGGTCTAGGATACGAACCTGCGCCTGGGCTTCTTCCACCCGCGCGTGCTGCACCTCTGCGATTGGATTTTTTGTAAGCGGGGTAGCATCTGGAGATGCGACGGGAGGTGGCCCGAGGAGAAAGCTCTCCTGAACTTCGACCGAACTATCGGGCAATCCGAGAATATCAGCTAACGCGGCACGGCTGATTTTCTCTTGTTGCCTTGCGCGGGCCAAGTTGACTCTGGCGCGGGCCAATTCTGCGTCGGCACGGGAAGCATCCGCTCCCGCGCGAAGTTGATTATCGACGAGCACCCGGACCGCCTTGTCGAACGTGTCACGCCGCTCGACATCTGCCTCGGCTGCATGCACGGTTCGCTGGGTAGCCAGGACCGTAAGGTAGGCGTTGACTGTCGCGACGGCCACATCGAGACGTGTCAGGGAAGCTTCCGCGGTAGCTTGATCCCGAGCGGCGTGCGCGGCGTTTACCTTTGCTCCCCTGTATCCAAAATCGAACGGTTCCCAGGAGAACAGGAGTCCCGCTGCACTTCCCCAGGCGCTTTGATTCGAGGTCGACGCCGGAACGGGCCCGGAAATCGGAGCGATGATGGATTGCGGAAGTAGTAGGCCCGTGATGTTGTTGTCAGTCGCGCGATTGGTCTGCCAAACGACGTCCGCCCGGGGAAGGTAATTCGTTCGCGCCAAACCTATGCCTGCTTGCGCGGCAGTGACCCGCTCGAGTGAAGCACGCACCGCCGGGTAATTCTTGAGAGCGAAGTCCGCGGCCTCTTCGAGTGTGAGTATCTTTTTTTCATCCGCGCTGGATTGCGCTAGGGTGGTCTGGCCGAAGCTCATCCAGAGAACGAGGATGGCCGTAATCGATGTCAGTCCAGCATGAGGATTCTCTAACACGATGATCTGCTCCTATTTCGCGGAAACTGCAGGCGCCGCGACGACGCTCTGTTTACGACGGCGAATGATAGAGCCCCTCGGTCAACTGCATTCCGCGATCGAGCAGCTCCTGGTCCGGAATCCCTTGTCGCGCCCAGCCTTTCAGGACCTCGTCGATCCCATAACCCTCTTTGCGGCCGAATTTGTCGTCGGCGAGATCCGCGTCATGAATAATCTCGGAAATGACCTTCACCTTTCGGTCGCGAATCCGAAATTCTTTTTGTAAGGTCTCGAAGGTGCAATCCTCGCCCTGGTGCCCAAAGCCGTTCTCGTGAAACATATCGAACGGTACAGACTCCTTGGGTACTTGCACTTCCGAAGCGAAGGCAAACCGCGCTTTGGAATCGATAAAGCGTCGAATCAGCCAGGCGGATGCGCATCGGTCCACACCGGGTCGCGGCCGGGTAACCCAAACTCTGTTCTTGTAGTCTCGCGGGTTGATCCTTCGCGATTCGGCCGCGGGAGTTGCCAGGCGCGCAGCATCTGCCTGCTCCAGCAATTCCGCGACCCGCTTTTGGAGAGGACTGCCAAAGAAATCCACCTCCACAATCTCCTGAAAACGGCTGCGCAGCCGACTCAGACGACCGACGGACCGCTTCGGCCGCGGCATGGCGGAAAACTCCTTGAGCTGGCGAATCAACTCCTGATACTCGCGCGCGCGGGCCTCGGCAAAACGTCCGATCAATTGCGGGCGCGAAATGTTGTCGATTGCCTGCACATGAACGATGGACGCGTCGCCGCCGTATTTACGAATGGCCGTCGCCAGCCATTGAAAGCGTTCTTCGTTCACCGGATTGCTGGGGAGTAAGTATCCAGAGTTACCCAGCGGCACGGTCCCGTAGCGCTGCAGCTTTCGCCACAGCTCCACCCGCTCACTGGCCCGCTTGCTGGGCAGCGTAAACGTCAGCAGTAGCCAAGCGATGGTCGCTCGTCGTCGTGTATCCATTACCTTTGGATGTTAGAACCATAACAATAGTTACGCCCATTTTTAAAAGTGGACCGCCAAGACTTGGAAGATTCGGACGGCTAGGCCGGCAACTGAACGATCTTTTTATGACATTACTGCTTCAATGCAGACGTAGCGGGCGCGTCACGGCGGAAGCGTTCGAGCGCTTGCGGGTCAGGTGCCAGATCATCAGGCAGGAACTTCAGCGCGACAAACCGGCCGAGCGACATATCCTCGGCCTTGTAAACGACGCCCATGCCACCGCCGCCGAGCTTTTCGATGATGCGGTAGTTGGAAATCGTGCGGCCGAAGATGGATGAGGAATCAGCCATTTTGCGTGCATCTTACGCCTGCTTCCAGATAACTGTCGAGAACGGGGATTATCATCATCTATCTCAGTTTGAGATAGGTGGTGGGAAGTGGATTTCGCAACACCTATCCAACTTTGCCGAGATTGACCGAGGACTACTTCCGAGTTGCCAACAAACCCGGTGGGTTGATGGCCGCGAACGAGACTGGCTACGCGAAGCATCATCCCGAGGACGCGCTCGGAATTGGAAAAGTGCTTGGGTTTCGGAAGCGCGTGCGAGCAGAGTTCGACCGCTTGGTGCGCGAATCGGAGAAGCAGGCGCCCGTCGCGGTCGCCGGAAGACCCGGCTGCAGCGCGTCGCAACTGGCTAGACTAACGCCGTAGCAGCCGGACAAAATAATTCGGTGGGACCACTGTGTGCTGGAGTAGGCGACCAACCTTTACATCTCTGTGACAAAAAATTGGCACTACGATGACAAATGCGAGTTGCGCGTTGGGTATTTTCTAGGCACTTTCGATGCCCGATGTGGGTGTAGTATCAAGCTCAAGACTCGCACAGGAGGAAATAACAAATGAAGGTTACGAGTGCCTTGAAGTGTTCGGCGGCCATGGCATTGATAGCTTGGCTGTTTCCAGCAGTAGCATTAGCGCAATACGTGCGCACCGACCTGACGTCTGATCAACCAGGCGTCGCGGCAAATGCCAGCCCACACCTGGTTAATGGATGGGGTCTCGTACAGCTCGGAACAAGTCCGTTCTGGATCAGCGACAATGGTACGGGCCTTTCGACGCTGTACAACGGTCTCGGCCAACTCTTCCCGACTCCCCAAAAACCGCTGGTTGTCGAGATACCGCCCGCGCCGGGATCGGTTCAGGGCTCGCCGACCGGCGTGGTGGGAAACATCACTCTGGGTACGAGCAACGAGTTTAAGGTGAGCAACGGGCAAGCGTCCGCCCCAGCTATCTTTATTTTCGCGACGCTGGACGGCTTAATTGTCGGCTGGAATCCCAACATCGGCGGCACGAATGCCACGGTTCCAACGGATTTCACAATTAAACCGGGTGCCAGCTACACTGGTCTGGCAATCGCGACGGATGCAAAGAGCGGTCAGACCTTTCTGTACGCGGCGGACGATAGT
>Ga0307477_10002104_pt1 | contig 15694 bp, 20 predicted proteins | sample atmos_gasesECM2C_FD_203316 | JGI IMG/M metagenome (GOLD analysis project Ga0307477, IMG submission 203316) | Hardwood forest soil microbial communities from Morgan-Monroe State Forest, Indiana, United States - atmos_gasesECM2C_515 | ecosystem: Environmental > Terrestrial > Soil > Temperate...
TTAGGCAAGTGCGGCGAGGACCTCATTGGTCGAGCGCACGCGACAGAGCCGAGGTAATATCTTCTCGAATGCGAAACGATGCTGTTCAGCATCCTGACCGGAGCAGGCGTCTTCAACGACGACAAAGCCAAAGCCGAGGCCGGTACCCTGTCGCGCCGTGGACTCTACCCCCGCATTGGTAGAGATTCCGGTGAGGACGACCGTATCGACACCACGCGACTTAAGCTGCTGCTCAAGATCGGTTCCGGCAAAGGCGCCCCAGTGACGTTTCGTAAGCAGGATGTCGCCGGGCTGAAATCCGGCGGAAGGGGCAATCTCCGAAACAATGCCGGGCAGCGGTGCATTCCCCAGGTTGATCGGCTGGTCGACAGGAAGCTCGAGGAAATCGTTGAGGTCGACGCGGACATAAACAACCGGGGCACCGTGGCCGCGAAACGCTTCGGCCAGCTTTGCCGAATTGGCAACGACCTGTGCGGCTGGATGAGGCGCGGTACTCATGCCGACGATAGCATTTTGGAGGTCAATGAGAACAAGTGCTGTTTTCTGGGAATCAAGCTGAAGTTCTGCCATCGGACTCCTTAGGAATTTGTTGTAGAAATCGAGGGCACCCTCGATTTCCAAGGTATAGAATATGAGGATGTCCTCGACTTTGTCAAATTCGATAAGGGTCGCCCCGCAACAGGAGCGCTCTTCACGCAGGCTCGCCAGTTTCCTGGATGCGGCGGCGGAACTGTTTGTCGAGGTTGGCTATGAAGCAACCACGATGACCGCGATCGCGGAGCGCAGCGGCTCTTCGATCGGGGCGCTTTACAACTACTTCCCGGACAAACAGGCCGTCGCCCTTACCTTGTTGGGCCAGTACGCCCAAGAGATGGAAGAGCAATGGAGGCCATTGATGGAGCAGGCGGAGAACCTCAGTCATCGAGAGTTCGCAAGTCTCTTTATCGAACGGATCACTGAAATTTTTCAGGTACGTCCGGCTTATCTCAGACTTCTCGCGGCGCCGATTCGGCTACGCCGCGACCCCGCTGCGAGGAAAGGCTTGCGAGCCAACATCGCGAATGCCTTCCGAGCAAAGAACCCATCCCTTTCAGACGAACGAGCAGTGCTGGCTGCGAACGTGACTCTCGAGATGGTCCGAGGATTGAAGAAGCTCTATGGAGAAGCGGACGCTAAAGGGAAAGACTTGATTGTGGCGGAATTCAAGAAGGCGCTGACCCTATATTTGGGAAGCGTTTTGGGTTCATGAAGTCGCCCATGACAGACGGCTCTCGGATGACGGCGATTCGGAAAATATCCCCCTTTTTGATGGTCTGCCGGATTGGAAATCTAAATCGGATGGTTGCGGGGTTCGCTGAAAAGAAAGAACTTGTCGGTTGCAGAGGCTTAATTTGAACCGACGAACTCCGGTGCCGGCTCATTTTGTCCAAATGCTTCGGAGTCCAGACGAACTCCATGGGGCGATCAAGATAAGTAACGAGAGTCGCCTTGTGTTTACCAGTCCATCGCTCACAAGAACCGCGTTGTCGGTACTGATCCCAAAAATAAGTCGATTACTTCCGGATTGGCCCGTCATTCACCCGGAATCGGCCAATTTCAGGTGCGTTGGCGTTAGAACAGCAAGGGCACGAGCGCCCATGTGTCATGCCGGTAAGCGTCGAACTCAGCGCCAAAAGTCTGAGCTAGGATCCGATCTTCCAGCCGTGTTTTTCGCAAGTATGCCACCACCAATAACGCCAACCCGACGAGCGCGTGAACTTGGCAGGAAGCGATGGCCGTTCCCAGGAACATGCCGAGCATCGCCGTGTAGATAGGGTGCCGCAAAAAACGGTATGGGCCGGTGCGTATCAATTGATGGTCCATCGCGATTCTGACTTCTGCGCTCCAGTTGCGTCCCAGGTGCCGCCGCGCCCAAACCGCCAGGAGAAGAAATGCTGCTTGGATGATAGCGCCCGCGACAACGAGAAAATGAAGCCGCTCAGGCAGAAACCAGCCATTCAACCCGGGCAAGGGGAGTAGGAGCAGCAAGAGAGCTGCGCCGAGCATGAATTGATGGAAATAGGTCGACGCCCAGGATTCGGAGCTCTTGGTTGGCGCAGAGTTTAGTCCCGCGATACCCCAATAGAGGCTGAATATTACCCAGAGTGCGAGAGCCGGGATCAGTCTGTTGTCTAATGACGGAAGGTGCCACCCTAGCTTGGTCAGCGCGAACCGCAATGTAACGCCAATCACAAGAGTCAACGCCAACTGTTTGACAAGTTTTGTCTTCACCATGTCATCTTCCTTACTCGGCGATGTTCCGCATCTCCTGCCGTTGCATCGAAGCCTTAAGGGCGAACTCTCAATCATCCCGTCATTGCCCCGGAATCATGGGGATGGGATACCAGCGGGATAAAGACACACGTCTCCCCTTTCCTTTTCATCGAGTTCCTGTTCTTCGATTTGTTTCTAGAACCTGTTCGCTAGCGGCCCACCGGCAACACGACGAATAGTGCAACCAAACCGATCAAATAGGCGGCGCCGAGATGCGTGACCTTGTTTGCCAGATTCAATGAATAACCTCGTGCACCCTTCAGAATCAACATAGGCGCGGAGGGCTGGTAGCACACCGGCCATCTGGCGATCTCGGACTGGCGCAGGAAGTCCGGCAGCTTCACGGGACGCGCGTGCAGCGCCAGCGTCACCAATTGCTTTCTCCTAATTTCCACCCAAACCGTAACTACTACGCCGATCACGAGCCAGACTGCAAACCAGATGCTCAGCAGGTGACTAAGCCCGGCCGGAGAAGCACTAATCTTTATAGGCCAGAAAAGGATCCCGGCTGATGCGACAGCGCGGTTCCAATCGCATACCTGTAGGTAATACTTACGAGTTTCTTCGCGGGCTTCCATGTGCTCGGCCGCCTGTGCTTGCGGAACCGAAGTGCGCCATGCCACCACTACACGCTTAATGAACAAAATGCCGAGCTGCACGTAAAGCAAGAAAGCTGGGACTCCAAATACCAAGCGCAGATTGTGGTGTTCCGGCGTCGCGAAGTAGTAGCGGACCAGCCATGCAAAAGCAACCAGGGGGGACAGCGCCAATGCCAATTCCACATTGCGATTGGTGTAATCTCGCAGCCGTCGCGGCGTAAGGGACAAAGCCACGGAAGCAACCGGCTGCTCGGCCTCCAGGATCGCAAAAGGCCGGGCCTGCCGCTCTGCCAGATCCACGGAGAAGGAATGATTAATATGGATCAGGGCGCAGAGCCCCAGAATCAACCAGCTCAAGAGTGGGAAGCGCCCCGAGAGGAAAATAGTAATCGCCAAAGGTACATCGAAAGCGAACGGGATGAACATTCGCATCCAGTAACGATGCAGAATCTTCCTGCCCGCGCCTCTATAGAAGTCCGGTTGTACCCTAACGTTGAAAAACCATTCAGGGCCGCGAAGCAGCGGCTGGCGCCCCCGTCGGACGCAACCGTTGATGCGTACGACCCAAAAGAAAATGTAGAAGATTACGAAGTACAGGTTGCTCGCGTCCATGTTATACGCCTTCTGTACCCCCACAAACGCTGCTGGCAAAAGGAGAAGGCACGTTCTCCAAACGTCGCTGGGGACTACCCAAAACAAAAACCGGACCAGCCAGAACACAGTGTCGAAGACTACGACATACGGGTCGATGTGCATCTACTTGCTTTCCTTTCCCACCGTGCTCAGCTCCCGCGCCACCATGCTCAGAATCTTGCTCGACGAGAGACCGGCCAGTACCAACTCCGTTAGCGCCGTGCGCAGGGGCCGAAGCAGCTCGTCCTGGCCGCGTTCGGTAGTTGTGCGCGATACAACCACTGAACCCGATCCATGCCTGATTCCGATTAGCCCATCCTTCTGCAACTCGCGATACGCAGCTGCAATGGTGTTGAGGTTGACTCCAAGGTCTACCGCCAACTGTCGGACCGGCGGCAAGGAGGCACCCTCCGCAAGCTTCCCTCGCGCGATGAGTTCTTTGATCCCATCAGCAACTTGTTGATAGATCGGGCGGGGATCGTTGGTATCAATAGTAAGGAACATCGCGTTGTACAGTGTATGTATACTCCATACACTTTCCGGACGTCAAGAAGAAATTCATGCGAACTTCCGGTAGTGGGTCAGTTTAGAAACGGACGCAGACTCGCGGAGTTTATGAATGTCTGAGGACCCAGGCATCACGTGAAACTTGGTGATGTAGCACTGCACGTTGTGTGGAGCAATACAGCCGAAGATCAGTGGGGAGCATTTCCAGTTTCGATGAAGACGTTTTCTTTTGCGCTGGTGAGGTCCGCGAAAGACCGCTGAAAAGCGGTGCTCCATATTTATGGCATTCGTGGGAGAATCGGTCTATGAAGGAGCAAGCCATTCGGACGACCGTCGATATCCCCGCTTCCCTTTACCGCAAGCTTAAGGAGCAAGCTGCCGCGCAAGGACGGTCGATCCGTGAATTGATCCTTTTGGGCGTGCGGGTCACTCTCATCGAGGGCAAGCGTCCTCGTTCCAAAAGGGTCAAGTTTCCCCTTATCGCCTCAGATGGGCCGAAAGTCGATTTGACCAAAGAACAGATCTATGAACACATTGAATTTCCTTGATGCCAATGTTTGGCTAGCGCTGCTGTGGGGTCGACATATTCATTCCGAGAGGGTGCGGGAGTGGCTTGAAAAGTCCCCAGAAGAGAAGTTCTTTTTCTGCCGATTCACGCAGTTGACAGTACTTCGCCTTCTCACATCGGCAGCTGTGATGGGAAACGACGTGAGAAAAATGACCGAGGCCTGGGAATTATGGGACAAGGTTTGCGCGGACGACAGGGTCGCATTCCTCTCCGAACCCGAGGCAATAGAGCCTGAATTCCGCCGACAGTCCAGACTCGGTACTTCTTCGCGGAAAGTGTGGGCGGATTCCTATCTTCTGGCATTCGCAACCGTGGCAGGTTTGAAGCTTGTCACTTTTGACCGAGCGCTTCGTTCACGAGCCTCCGAAGTGCTAGTTCTTTAGGTCATGCAGTTCGGCGTCGGGCACCCAGCCAGATAGGTAAGCAATGACGTTCGAACAGCAAAGAAGCCTTTGGCCAGATTCATAGCTGTGAATATTAATATATATGTTAAATTATTGATTTATACTGGAGGAGAGGGGGGGATTGAAACCTCCGTTGTTGAGTGGGAGGTGGGGGGTTGGTCAGCGTTGGTATGTCTCTTGTTTTCAACGCGCATTTTTATTTCTCTCCAATCGACAGAATCCATGGGGGATCCAATACCCTCAAATCAGGCAAAACTAGTAGCAAGTAGAGTCACGCTCCTCAGGAATAGCGCGGCTGGCGTCCTTGATTTATTAGTCTTTCTGCCTGACCGGCATATCCGGCCGGGGATCGGAAAGCGAATCGGCGAAGGATCGAATGCCATCAAAGCGCACTCTTAGGTCTCCATAGCTGCGGGTGAAGGCACGCTCCACATCGTGAGCGAGGACGAGGTTGTCGCCTTCCGGATGTTGGTACCGGAATGCCATAAGATTTGTGGGATCGAAATTGTTTGCCGACCATTTGCACTCGATGGCCACTGGTCTCTTTCGGTGGGTCGCGATGACAAAGTCCACCTCGTGCCCGCGCTTGTCGCGCCAATAGAACACTTCTCGGCTCTGCGAGCGCGTCATAATTTCATTTAGTACGAAATGCTCCCACAACGTCCCAAGGTCATCATCACGCAAGTCCTGCCAGCCTCGGTAGTAGCAAATGAAACCGGTATCGAAGCCATAGACTTTAGGCGCAGCCACTATCTCAGTGGGTCGACGAGTGCTGAAGGGGCGAATGACATGAGCGACGAACGTTGCCTCAAGAACGCGGAGGTAGTTTGTGATGGTTGGCCGGCTTACCTCGCAAGGGCGGGCAAATCGAGTGGCGTCAAAGATGCCACCGCTTTGTGCCATGACCAGCTCGGTGAATCGCTGGAACGAATCTCGCCTCTCCAGACGGAAGAGTTCCTGAATATCCTTAGCCCAGTAGGCGTCCATCCACTCCTGAAAGTCGCGTTCTGGGTGGTTCTTCGGCAGAAAGAAGGGAGGAAGGCCGCCCCGCAGAAAGCGGTGCTTTAGGTCCGTCTGGCTAGCGTCGTCCATGTCGAGAAGACACATCGGGGCCAGCCATAGGTCCCTCTTCCGCCCCGTCAACGTGTCTCTGAATTTTTTCGAAGCTCCCAGTGTGGAGGAACACGTCGCCACAATGTGTGTGCGTGAATGATGGTCGGCTGCAATTTTGAGCAATTCGGACGGGTTCTGCAGCCTGTGGATTTCATCGAGCACGATGCGCTTGCCGACCAGACCGTCGAGAAAGCTCTCTGGATCAAGCATCATGCGGCGAACCCGAGGGAGTTCACAGTCGAAGTATTCAACTTCGGAGAGATCCTGACAAAGGCAGGTTTTTCCAACCCGCCGCACGCCAGCGAGCCAGACGACAGATCGCTCCTTCCATGCGCGTTCGAGCAGTTTCAGCCAGAATCGCCTGTGTACCATGCGAAACTATATTTACATATAGTAGCACCAAACGCAACTGCATTTGCAGCGCGTCGTGAGAGATTGTATCGATAGGTACCAGCGGCATCGAAGTCGCTTGGCTCTTGGAATTGTAGTGCATGACCGGATAACGGGCTCGACCTGCCGGAACTATGCCCTCCTGATGGTCGAAATAGGGAAACTAGGACATCATTTTTCCCGCGCACTAACAAGTTTCGCGAACCGTCTGGCAATCTGAAAAATCTCCTCGCTGCCTTCGACACCGCCAAAAAGGTCATGCGGCACGCCCGTCGCGCGAACCACGGTGCCGAAGGAATCTCGAGACCGGTCGCCCATGAATTCCGGTGAGCGACCGGTGGAGCCAGCTATGGATCAGGAGAGGACGCGCAAATTGTTGCGCAGACGGTCGGACTCGCCATCGCGCAGAAGCGCCTCGACTTTGGCGTGAGTGTTGCGCCAGACGGGAACCGCGCGGATCAGCAACGTTCGTCCTTTTGCCGTCAGCGTCATCAGACGGCCGCGACGGTCGGCTGGATCCGGCGCGACCTTGACCAGGCCGCGTCGCCGCAAAGGTTTGAGCGCGGCCGTCAACGTGGTGCGATCTATGGCTAGGAGCGATGCCACGAGCGCCATGCCCGCCGGTTTCGGACGGTTCAGAGACATCATCAACGAGAATTGCCCGTTGGTTAGGCCGATGGGTCGCAGGGCATCGTCGAAGCGCCGCGCCAATGCTCGTGCCGCTCGCTGTACGTGCAGACAGAGACAGCAATCGCGGACCAGGTGCGTTGTTTCCAAGGATGGGTTCAGCGAGGCGCCCACAAATAAATCATATGGATATCAACGTATCTTGCCAAGCGGCCACAACGCGTGATACGTTGATATCAATCGTATATCACTGTAGCCCGGAACGGTGTCCATTTCTTGCGAATCGGGAGCGACTATGCCGCGAATTAGACTCGGGACAAGCACAATGCGCAGCATAGCACTGGTGGCCATGTTCGCGGCGGCGTGGCCCGCGCGAGCTCAAAACGCCAAGACGCCCTATCCGGCCATGGCTCCGTTCGAACAATACTTGATGCCGGATCGCAACGAAGAGATCAAACTGGCGCGGAGTGCTGCGCCGGACTCCATCTCCGGCGACGCCGAAGTTCTGGTTCTCGGCAAAGCTGGCTATGAAACTGCCGTTCAGGGGAAGAACGGTTTCGTATGCCTGGTAGAACGGTCGTGGACTGCGGGAATCAACGATGCGGACTTTTGGAATCCTAAACTGCGCGGTCCTCTCTGCCTCAATGCTCCGGCGGTACGGTCCTATCTTCCGCGCACGATCAAAAAGACTCAACTGGTCATAGCCGGGCGGACGAAAGCTCAGATCTTCGACGCTATCGCCGCGGCCATCGATAAGAAGGAACTGCCGGCGCCGGAGCCTGGCGCGATGTCCTACATGTTGTCGAAGCAAGGCTATTTGGGCGACCAGGCTGCCGGACCCTGGCTTCCGCATCTAATGTTTTTCACTCCCGAAACCGATTCCAAGGCGTGGGGCGCGGATCTTCCCGGATCGCCGATTATCACGTTTCAGAATCCGGAGGAGCGCCTTACCGTGTTTCTGATTCCAGTACGCCACTGGTCGGATGGTACGCCCGCTCTCCCTCAGGCAGCGCACTAGCGTTCGATCTCGAGCGGGCCGTGGCCCTTGCAAGAACCCCTACTACCCCCTACGTAGTATTTTTGGCGCACGGAGGTCCACATGCTTTGGTTATACGAATCTTTCTTTCCCGTGGTCTGGATCGCCTTCCTTCTCTACTGGCAAATCAAAGCCACCGATACCAAAACCACTCAGCGCCTCGAGCCCGCAGCCTCGCGCATCCTCCGCGTCATCACCTTCCTGATCGCGATCGTCCTCCTCTCGACAACTCGCATCCCGCTGCGCTGGCTTTACCTTCCGCTCGGGCCGCCTGGTTATTTGCCCTTCTGGCTGGGAGCCGCCCTCACCGTCGCCGGCCTTCTCTTCGCCGTCTGGGCGCGCGAGCACCTCGGCAGAAACTGGAGCCGCTCCGTCACCATTAAGCAGGGCCACGAGCTGATCACAACAGGTCCCTATGCCGTGGTCCGTCACCCCATCTACACCGGGATTCTCACAGGGTTTCTTGGCATGGCGATTGCCATCTCCCAGGTGCGCGGGTTCCTCGTTGTTGTCCTCATCTTCCTCGTGTTCTGGTTCAAGCTCCGCATGGAGGAGGAGTGGATGCGCTCTCAGTTTGGGGAGACATATGCTACCTATGCCCGACAGACTGCCGCCCTGGTGCCCTACCTCCTCTGATTGCCTGCACCCCGAAACGCGCTACTCCCGGGGCGAAGATGTTTCAAAAGGTCCGGATCGCCGATCATCCAGAACGTTACGCGGCTTTCCCGTATGATTTGGCGAGGGTCTCTGGCAGAGGTGGGAATGTATTACTGAGAATCCAAGCCAAAGAGTGTTCTGGGACCTCATCCGAATGCAATCGTTGGGCTTCATTGCAACAGGCCCATGCGGCGAAGCAGGTCTGCGTAACGTGGATCACTGCGCAGCGGGTCGAGCCGGGGATCCACCCCGGCGGAGGGCAGTCAATCCGAACGGTCACGATGGGCCTTCTCCAGCCAGGCAAAAGCCTGATCCTTATCTCCCAGCACGCTATACACGCAAGCCACGTTAAATCCGCAGACGTAGCGCTCTCGGGCTTGGCCCTCGATGCCACCCAGCATTGCGCGAGCTTTATCCTTTCTGCCGGCAAGGGCGTAAGCCGCCGCGACCTGGGAGAGGATTACGGGGCTTGTGGTGGATTTCACAGCGCGATCGGCTGCAGCCAGAGCAGCTTCCCGCTGGCCAAGCTCCGCATACGAGAGTGCTAGGACATGGTCGTCGTGCCCCACCCTTTGCGCGACTTCGATGGATTCCGCGTAGCGTCTCGATAGGAACAGGAGCCATGCGAGGTCGCCGTGCGACGAGGGCAATAGCGGATCAAGGGCATACGCTTGATGTAGTTCCTGAAGCCCTTCATTAGTTCGCCGGGCCACAAAGAGGAGGTATTCTGCGTAGCCGGCGTGTGCTTTCGGTGAGCTGGGATTGAGCTCAAGCGCCTTGTGGAACTCGCGCTCGGCGCTAGCCCAGTCCCAGTCAAAGACAAGCGCAACATAACCGAGAGATGCATGCGCTTCCCCGAGGCTGTCATCGAGTTCGATGGCTTTGAGAGCAGCGGCCTTGGCCTTGGGCATCACTTCGAGTGGAGCCCTATAAGCCGTGCTCAAAACGGTGTAGGCGTCGGCGAATCCGGAATAGGCCAGAGCGTCGTTCGGGTCGTCCGCGAGAGCTTGGTTGAAATATCCAACGGCTTTTTCGAGGGAATGCGCTTTTTGCGCTTCCGTGGGCTCCGCCGTCGTTCCGTGAAGCTCGTACAGGCCGCGGAGATAGGCCTCGTTAGCGGCGGGATCGACCTGTCGTACGCTGGAAAGGCGAGCCTGCTCTTGCGGGGTAAGCGTGACCCGTACTTTGCTGGCGATGGCTCTTGCCACCTCGTCTTGCAGCGCCAAAATGTCGCGCAGATCGCGCTCGTAAGTCTCGGCCCACAGGTGGCGATCGCTGGGGGCTTCGATCAATTGGGCGGTTATTCTTACGTGGTCCCCGGAGCGAAGCACCGTTCCTTCCACGATGGCGTCTACGTGCAACTCCCGGGCGATTTGCGGCGCGGACTCGTTCTTGCCTTTGTACTGCATCACTGAGGTCCTCGAAATCACGCGCAGGGCATGAATTTTCGCCAAGTCGGTGATCAGCGCGTCCGTCATTCCGTCCGCGAAGTATTGCTGTTCGGGGTCATGAGAGAGGTTTTCGAGTGGAAGAACTGCCACAGATTGGATGTTTCCAGAAGGGACTCTAACTGCGACGCGTTTGCGCAATCTTCCGGAGATAACCCCAATGGCGACCATAGCGAGAACCGCAACCCCCACGCCCGCCAATAGCCAGGACCATCTCTTCCAAAGAGCAAAAACCGGTGGTCCTGTGCCCAATTGCACCGACGGCGGCTCGGGGAGCTCTGCGAGCTGTTTCAGATGTTCATGTCCTAGCCACCAGGCGTCAATTTCGCCTTTATACGCGAAGATGCCGGCCTTCTTCTTATGCAGGTGCCGATGAACCGGCAGGCCTTCCTCTTCCCAACGGCGAGCGGTGCGCTCGCTGCACTTCAGGTAGGCGGCAATTTGCTTCCAAGAGTTTAGACAGCTAGCGGAAGAAGGCCCAGGCGGATGGCCGCGTAAATCCTCCGTTTGATTTGCCATAGGACCGCACCGGCCAGAAGTGAATACCGAGGATTTTAGTCCCGCGGAGGTAAAGCTGACAAGCCCTGTCGCCTATTACCACGTGCGGCCAAATGCGGTCACCTCGCCGTTGGCTGCATTTGTCTCTTGCCAGGCCCGGGCCGCCCCCCTAGCCTTGACTCAATTGGGAACCATTCCCAGGGACAAAGCGTGTTGCGCGCTTTTTCGCCCACCGTTCGCGAGGTCGGACTCGTCGGTTAACTCGTTGCTGAAAGATTGTCCTATGTTTGGTGTTTGGCGGTACATACTCGGGAGGTTCTATGAATAAGGTCCTTTGGAGTCGCATCGCCCTTGGTGCGTTGGCCTGCTGTGCTCTCTTGCTTTCTGCGGGACGGACGCCCGCCACTGAAATCAAGGGGGCTGTCACGGCTACGTGGACTATTTATGACGACAGCAAGCTCGTCGGTGACGTCACGTGCATGGTCGAGAATGGGCCTTGTATCGTCATTGGGGCGTCCAATATCAAACTGCATCTGAACGGCTTCAAGATCAGCGGAACCATCGCTGGCTGCACGTCGGACACGTCGTTGGACGACGGCATCGATGTGATCAGCGTGAACGATGTAGCTATCCTTGGCCCCGGAGCCATCCAAGGCTTCGGCGGTTTTGGAATCTTCCTACTAACGGACAATGACGTAAAGGTCCAGGGGATCACTGCCTCGGACAACTGCTTCAGCGGCATATTTCTGGGGGGCGTCACCAATAGCGACATCGAAAGAAACATCTCAGTACGAAACTCGATGGGCTCTGAGGATGGCCCTTGCGGGGGAACTTGACTGGCCGGCAGCAGCAACAACCGAGTTCGGTTGAACACTTATTTGGGGAACGGGTTGGCTACCTCCAAAGATACTCCCACCTCAACGAACAGCAATAATTTCGGAGTTGGATTGGTTTTTGGCAGCGTCGGCAACTTAATTGAGGAAAACAAGATCGGCGGCAACGTAAATGGCGTTTACATCGATCCCAACGGGGACACTGGCAACACCATTCGCAGGAACATCATCTCCGGCAACCCGTCGGCACAAACCTCGGTGGACTACGGCGCCTCCATCGGCGCGGATATTCAGGACATGTCGACGCCAGGCACGAATGTGTTTGAGGACAACATCTGCCTGACGTACGCTGGCGCCCTCGAGCACCCGCCTTGTCCCAACATCTCAAAGACGGGGAGCGATGATGCCCGGCAAGCGTTGGCTGCAGCGGCTTTCGGGCCGAGCTTGGAGTTTCCACAGGCGCGCTTCGTCAATGCAGTGTTCCATCAGAATAGCGCTGCTCTCCCCAAAACTGCTGAGGCCGCGAGAAGCGGTCCAACCAGTGATTCGGGAACCGTCACTGTTACAGGCAAAGTGGTCGACGCCGCTTGTTATATGGTGCACGCTTCCGCGGCTACGAATGCATCTCATAAAGATTGCGGCGTGGCCTGCCTAGCCCGCGGCGTTCCACTCGCGATTGCAGCCGACGACGGCACACTGTACTTTCCCGCCGATGGCAATCAGCAACTCAAGGGTCTGTTGAACGCTCGTGTCCGCGCCTCGGGCACCATCGTGGAAAGGTCCGAACCGATGGAGCTCAAAATGCCGGTCGGGGACAAGAATCAAATGGTGGTCCGCGTTGAGGGTGGCTACAAGCAAATCACCCTTCAAACGCTTGAGAAGGTCTCACCCACACAGCACCGCGGCGCTTCGTGATCACAAAGTTTGTCGATCACGATCGCCGCAAAGAGTGAAAATCGACGCGGACGGGGAATTGTGGGCTGAGCTGGTCATTAACCTCGTGTCTTGAAGCAGGCGAAGACCGAGCACGCCAGGCTCAATAAATAGCGCACGCAAAGAATTACGACTGGTCCCATATTTGGCGGGCAACCCGGAACTTATCCGCTCGTGCTCCATACGACGCACTTATCCAAGGTAAATAGCCTGTAAATTCTGATTCTGATCGAACTCAACTCATGACGCGCAGGGAGGAAATCGAACTCTCGAGACCCTTTCGAGCCTAACGGTTTTCGACACCGTGGCGATAAAATTGGGATAAAAGAGACATGCATTCGCCGTCTTTGAGCGAAAGAAAAATCTCCGTAACTTTAACGTTTTCAAGGCGGGTGATTGCGCCCTTGCTCGCCGGTAAGTTGTTGACAACTGAAGGCGGTGTTCGGCTCGTTCTGGGTGGTTTGGGCACAGTTGGCAGTTTATTGGGATAAATTGGGATAAAGACATTTAGGTCGTCGGACAGAGTGCGTGGGAAATTCGAAAGGACGACATTCGGGGCCCTAGCTTACAACCGCAGGTTAGTGCAGCCTCAAGATGGAAATGCGTTCATCCGAGGCTGTTGGGCGGGCTGTTGCTTTGCTGCAATGTTAAAGACAACTTCGCTTGATGGGTGCCAGAGAGAGAGAATGCTCGTCGAAGGATTGGACGCGACAAGAGCTGCTCTCGAAGTCGGCTACGAAAGCACGAGCCAGTTTACGGGCGAATAGAAGCGCCTCTTCGGTGAACCACCCAATGCGGGATGTCAAAGCGCAGCATCTCGCTGGTTCTTCCACAGCGAGAACCCAAGAGATGTGATTCCCAGGATTTCCTTACGTAGCCTTCTTTCCAAAAATTTCTTTCAATCCTGCTTGCGCTGTTTCGGCGAGTCTTTCCGGACTGAGCTTTCGTCCCGCAGCCATGAGAGCGGCTTCCCGAATCGTGTCATCGACCTTGCCGAAGAGCCTCTCGGGCGCTCCTTGCAGTTCGGCTATCCGCCGCGCATGGAGTTTCGACGCAAGATGGCTTCGGAAGAGTTTTTGCAATTCGTCCAGATTTTCCGAGAACACCTCGATCGTATCGTGCATGTACAGCAGGTCTTTGGCCCTGTCTTTGTAGACGCGTTGCTCGTGGATGAGGATTTTTTGTGCCAAGAAGCTCGCCGGATTGGCTACCTGTACAGTCCGCTTCGGTGATAGCGCGTAACCGTTTTCCTCGCCTAACTCCACCTTCCATGGAGAAATTAGCAAAATCTCGATATAGCGAAGCAACTGGGACGAAACGCCGCCCACTTCCTTCGTTGCCTTCCGCTTTCCGCTCCGATCGTATTCGCTCCCTTCGAGTGGCGCGAGAAACTCCGCGTAGAAACCTCCTCCTTTTCCGTAGTGATAGTGCGTTGCCGGCGGACGATCCTCTCCGATGAACTCTTCTTCGAAGCCGGCTTCCAGCAGCCGTTTGCGTACAGTCGATTCTTCCTTTTTGAGCTTGGGTGGTACGGCCACATCGCCATCCAGTGTCGTCAGCGGAAGATAGTCAAGTTCCCTCGCGCGGGGATCGAGACGATACAGTCGATGTGTCCATCCCCCGACGAGAACGACCTCGCCGAGCCAGGGCTCAATCGCGACGATGAATTCCGAAAACGCCTCGAGTTCGGGATCCTGTTCGCTCATGGGTCGGATGATTCAACTGCGGAAGACAGAATTTTTCTCCAGATAAGATCCGCCTGTTCCTCACCCCGGGACGGATGCTGTCCGACATCGAGCCAGGTCTGGAGAATGTCACTCACCGGCACACCGTCTTTCCGGACAACTCCACGAAAAACGCTCTCGCGGTTCCCCGGAATTCGCACAAAGAGGTCCGCTTCTCTTTCCTCGGCGCCGCCCGAAAGGCCCAGGTCCTTCAGAACTTCCGCGTTCAAACGCTCCAGATAAAGATATGGTTTCACCCCGTGCACAAACCCGATGCCGAGCGCCTCGGCTGCTTCGAACAACCCGAGGCACAAACGCGGCCGCGGCGACGAAAGCTGATCGGCGAGATTCGGAGAGGGCATCTGTTGGTCCGACTGGTAGGAACGAAGTGCGCTCCCGAGCGCCTTTTTGCCGCGGTGAAGCACCCAACGCATCGGGATTTCCAGAACGCGTCGCTGGCTCGCAGCAAGCCATCGGTTCATCAATTCTCTCAACCGAACTAGCTGCAATACTCCCGGACCAGATTCGAGAAAGCCTTCTTTCGAAAACTCCTCGACGAAACGAAATGCGCTCATCACGGAAACACCAGCTGCTTCCGCCAGTTGGGATGCTCCCTGGTAGCGGCCTCTCGGGGCCGACAAATACGCATCGGGAATTCGAGGAGCCAGAAGGACCTTGAGCATCCATTGGTTCAAATCGGAAAACAGCTGCGGCGCTCGCACTTTCGGAGAACGGAGATCGCTCTGCGGACGCCTCGCTGAACTCAGCGACTCCAATCCATGGCCTGCGAACAATCGAAGGCCATCGAGGTCCAGCAATCCAACTGCGACTTCTGGGGCCCGTTCCCTTACAAATTGCTTCGCTTCCTCGGCAACGGAATCCGGAATACGGTTTGCGCCCACAATCGCGACGGGGACTGGGTGACCGGGGATGACGCGGGAATAATGGACCGCTTCCAGTGCGGCTTGCGAGAGCAAGGGAATCACGCGATCCTTGCGCCCCTCCGAAGCCCGTTTTACCTCTACGACGAATTTCTTCCCGCGTCGCGACACGAGGAAGTCGGGCGCAACATTCTTCTCGTGGGGCTCTTCGAGAACCTTCCAGCCGTCGTCACGGAACAGGTTGGCCACGATCCGCCCGAGTTGGGCCTCGTTGTCGACCAATGGATTTGGGCGATGGCCTGGCATTATTTTACCATGGCCACGTTAATTACCATGGCCACGTTAATTATCATGGCCATGATATATCTTGTAAGCCCTCCAGTCAACTCATATTAAGGTTGGGTGTCAAGCCTCGTTAGAAATGTCCCCTTCCTTACCTCATTAGAAGTGTCCCTTTTCTTTTGATTTGCTGTTGTCCTTGGGGTGTCCGCCGGAGCGAAGCCCTGCGCCGCGGTTTGTGCGGCGCGTTT
>Ga0307477_10002106_pt1 | contig 15693 bp, 12 predicted proteins | sample atmos_gasesECM2C_FD_203316 | JGI IMG/M metagenome (GOLD analysis project Ga0307477, IMG submission 203316) | Hardwood forest soil microbial communities from Morgan-Monroe State Forest, Indiana, United States - atmos_gasesECM2C_515 | ecosystem: Environmental > Terrestrial > Soil > Temperate...
TCAATAACACGCGGAGCTCTCGGTCTAAGCGGCCGGCCCGACGCTCTCGGCTCGGCGATCGCTGTAGGCGACGCCCCGCAACAGGTAACACAAGCGCCGCTTGTCCCAGCCGTGCGGGCCGGGGGGCGGGCGAAACACGTGGCGTGCTACCAGCGTGAATTCGATCGTTTGATGCCAATAGCGCTCCGGCAAGCGGATCGGTAAGCGGTAATCGCCGACCGAGAACGTCTGGACCGCAACGGGTCGCCCATCGATTTCAACGACGATTTGCTGGCGCTCGAAGATCCCATCCGGCAGCGAAACGTCGAGCTCCAAGAATCGCCCGCCGCCCGGCGGCATCATGTAATGCAACCGTTTGGTCGCCCAGCCGTCGGCATACCAGCCCTGGCATTCGCGAATCGTGTGATGCATGAGTTTGCGGCAAATGCGCGCTACGATACTCTGCAGCTTCATGCCTAGCCACGAAAACCGCCCCCGGAAGACGTTCGACAGCCATTCATTCCAGACGCGCTGATACGTTTCAAGGCCATAGATGATGTAACCGGGCGGGAAGCGGCGCTTTCCGTGCCGCCGCATAATCGACGCCAATTCGCCGAGCCGCGTCGTCCCGCCGGTCGAGGTCTTCGCCTCACCATACTCGCGTATCGATCCCATGTAATACGGCAGGTAGCGCAGCATGAAGCGCTTGCCGATCCGCATTAGAATCTCCCAGTCTAATCCGTAATGAAGATTCTCGTCGAGAAAGCCGACTTCGTCGAAGACCGTGCGCCGGAAAAACGCGGTCTGCTGTAAGATATAGTCCGACATGTAGACCAGCTTCCAGAGATTGAAGGGCTCGGTCACCGCGAAACGCTGCTTGACGTTGCCCTCGGCGTCGATCTGGTATCCCTCGCCGTAGACTGCCCCTAGTTCCGGTTCCCGCAAGAGCGCTTCCACGGCACGCTCGATCGCGCCCGGGAGCAGCACGTCGTCCGAATTCAGCCAGGCGACGATCTCGCCGCGAGCGCGCCGGAAGCCCTTGTTGATCGCGTCGGATTGCCCGAGATCCTTCTCTGAAATAAACGTGAGCCGATCCGCATAGTCGGCGCAAACTGCGGCGGTTTCATCGTTCGAAAGCGCGTCTAACACGATATATTCTACGTTCGGATACCTTTGCGACAGCACGCTCTCGATGGTCGCTCGGATGAAGCGGCCTTGATTGTATGACGGCGTTACCACCGTCACGAGAGGAAGGTCCGGTCGTTTCAGCGGCACGGCCGGCAGTCGCTCTACGCTACTTGGTCGCGAAGCCACGATGTGCGATCCAGTCACGAACGAAGCGAAGAGGATGAAATGGGTTTCGCAGAACGCCGAGCGCAAGGCTCAGCAACACCTTCGGCCAGCTGCGCCGCGACGCCTCAAAGTACTGGTCTTTCCGATCGAACAGGAAGCTCGTGTAGCCGTACACCCACTCGTACGGCACGTATCCGTAGCGGCGGCGGAGGACTCGCATGGTCTCTTCGTACGCTTCGCGCCGGAAGCCCAGCGTCTTGTTGCCCGGATGCATGCGAGAGTGAGCAAGCCGGCGATCGATCTTGGCGAAACGCGTCACGCGGCTCAGCCGAATCCAGAGGTCGTAGTCGAGCGCGTAGTGGAGCCGTGGATCGAGGCCGCCGGCCGCGGTCAGAGCCGAGCGCCGGACAAAGGCCGCCGGTTGGCATATGAAGCAGCGTCGCGCCAATGCCATCGCGTCGAAACTCTCGACCGGATAGGCATCGATGGGGCGGCCTTCCTCATCGATGTGATCGGCCTCGCCGTAGACGACGCCGGCATCGGGCCGTCCTCGGAACGCCTCCGTCACGGACGCGAGAGCACCCGGGACGTAAAGGTCGTCGGCGTTCAGCCAGCCGACGATCTCTCCGCGCGCGAGAGCCAAGCCACGATTGAGTGCCTCCGCCTGGCCGCCGTCCGGACCCTGAACGAGCCGAATCCTGGAGCCGAATCGGCCGAGAATCTCCAGCGTCCGATCGGTCGAACCTCCGTCGACCACGAAATATTCGAGCCGAGGGTAGTCCTGCGACAGGACGCTCTCGATCGTCTCTGCGACGAAACGCTCGCCATTACGGACCGGCGTGACGATGCTGATCAGCGGGAAGTCAACCACGTCGCCGGACGGAGCCGCGCAGTCGGCCGATCTCCCGATCTTGTCGTTCGAGCACCTCGGACATTTCGGCGAGCAGCGCGGCACGCTTTTCGGCCTCGGCGCGCGTCGCGTTCAGCGCTTTGTCGAGTTCGCGCATGCCCTGCAGCCGCTCTTCGGCGACGCGGCGCAGCTGCTCGAGTTCACTCAATTCGGCTTCCCTCGCTGCCAGAGTAGCACGGAGTTTGTCGATCATCGCGAGACGCTCCTCGGCTTCGGCTTCTCTGTATGCGAGGGTCGAACGGAGCTCCTCGATCGCCACGAGACGCTCCTCCGCGGCATGCTGAACGTCGACGATAGCCGATAGCCGCTCGGCGGCGATCTCTTCGAGCGCTCCGATCCGCGTGTCGCGCTCCGGGAGGGCCGTCCGAAACATCTCGAGCTCTTTGCGCATCTCGTCGACCTCTGCGTACAAACGATCGATAAGCTCTTTTCGGCGAGCGGCCTCGAGCACGATCTTGCCCAGGGGTCCATCGGCGATCGAGGCGCGAAGGCTTTCCGTTACCGCAAGTCGCTCTTCTGCGACGGTTTTAAGTTCCAGCATACCGGCGAGGCGTTCCTCGGCGACGCGCTCGAGCGCCGCGATCCGCCCCAACCGGTCCTCGGCGGCGCGCGCCAACAACGCGATTCGCGCGTCTCGTTCCGCGATACTGTCCTCGGCCGCTTGCCTCTGTGCAACCAACTGCACGTCGCGTTCGGAAACGAGTTCATCGAGTTCGGCCGTACGCTTCAGGCGGTCCTCGGCGATTTGGTGGAGCCTCTCGACCTGTACGTCATGGTCGACGACGACGCCGCGCAGCATCTCGACGTCATCCCGCAGCGCTTGCGCTTCGGCCGTCAGGCCCTCGATGAGCTGTCTCTGCCGGCCGGTTTCGCGCACGGTTTCCCGCTCGAGCGCGATGAGTGCTTCCATCCGGGCCGCCCGGTCGGTCTGCGATTCGCGGTAGCGGCGCGCGCCGTCACCGATGACCTCGAGAGTCTGCGGAGCCAGCCGCGCGATCTCGATCGTTCGCGCGGGAGCTTTGGGGGCTGCGACGGCCGCATGTAGAGCCTTCAGCACTTGGTCGGCGGAAATCGCCTCAACGCAGATCCCGTGACCGAAAGCGCAATCCCAGAAGCAGCCGAAGCACGGCAGCGGGTGGACGACGCCGATGCTGCCAGGGGCCCACGGAGCATACATCGGCCAGGTTCCGCCCCCAAAGACCGTAACGCCCGGGACGCCATGGACCGCCGCCAGGTGAGCCAAGCCGGTATCGTTGCCGAGATAGCCCCACGCGCCGGCGAGCAGCGCGCGCAGCTCGCCAAACGTAGCGCCGTCCCCGGCGAAGACGTGGGGCTCGAGACCGGCCGTGCTGCATAGCGCTGCGAAGGCCTCCAGCGACGAGCGCTCCGAGTCGCTCCCCGCGATCACGACGCGGCCGCCGCGAGCATTGCTCGCCGCTTTGAGCACCGCGAGAAAGCGCTCGGAGGGCCAGCGCTTGTAGGGCGTACTCTCAGCCCCGGTCGGGAAGCAAACCAGATACGAAGACGCGGCTAGACCATGTTCTTGCAGAACGCGCTCTGCCTCCGCAGGCGGCACGCTCCAGCGCGGCATCGCCGGGTCGCTCGCCCCGAGAAAGTTGAGCAGCCGGCGGTAGCGTTCGAGCTCGTGCGTCCCGGCATTCGCGTCGGCGTAACGTTCGAAACGCGGCACGCTGAGCTCGAGGCGATCGCACAGCACGCCGACGAGTTCGCGCGGATAACGAACGCGCCGTAAGGTGATCGATCGCTTCGGCCGCAAACGTGCGGCCAAGACGAACGTCAACCAGGTCGGACGCAATTCCGCGCTGACGAACGTGTCGAACTCTTCGCCTTTGAAGGCTTCGAACGCTTGCTCCAGATCGTCAAAGAGCGAAGGGCTTGCGACGTCACACTTGTAGGGGTCGAAGGACAGTGGGATCACGCGATCGACCAGCGCCTCGACCGGCGACGCTGCGACGAATGGCGCGACGACATCGCGAACGACCAGTGTGATTCGCGCGCCCGAAGAACTCGCGCGTAACGCTTCGAGCGCCGCCGAGCTCAGGACCATGTCTCCGAGCCCCCCGACGTGCAGGATTAGCACATCGACGTTTGTAGGGTTGGCGGCTATCGTATCAGGCGGGAACGACCGCGCCGCGGTTCTGAGTTTGCCCGTACCAGTCGATCGTGCGCTGTAGCCCGTCGCGTAACGACGTCCGGGAGCGGAAACCGAAGCATCGCTCGGCTCGGCTCGTGTCGAGTTTGCGGCGGGGCTGTCCGTTGGGCCGGGTCGCGTCCCATACGACTTCCCCATCGTAACCGACGATTTCATTGATCAACTCGACCAGTTCGCGAATCGAGATTTCTCGCCCGCTCCCGATGTTGACCGGTTCGCCGTCGTCGTAGCGTTGTGCCGCGGAAACCAGGGCTTCCGCACAATCCTCTGCGTAGAGAAACTCGCGAGTCGGCGATCCGTCGCCCCAGCAGAGCGTGCGGCGCAAACCCGTCTCTTTGGCTTCGATCGCCTTGCGGATCAGCGCCGGGATGACGTGCGACGATCGCAAATCGAAGTTGTCGCGTGGCCCGTACAGGTTGACCGGCAACAGATAGATCGCGTTCATCCCGTACTGCTGACGGTATGCTTGGCACTGCACCAGAAGCGCCTTCTTCGCGATGCCGTACGCCGCGTTGGTTTCTTCGGGATATCCGTCCCAGAGCGTCTCCTCGCGAAACGGCACAGGCGCGAACTTCGGATAAGCGCAGATCGTCCCCACGACGATCGTCTTCTGGACCTCGTAGCGTCGCGCGTACTCGATCAATTGAATACCCATGACCGCGTTCTCGTAAAAGAACCGGCCCGGGTTCTCCTGATTGGCGCCGATCCCGCCGACGACGGCGGCGAGATGGAACAATACTTCGGGGCGCGATTCGCGAAATAGCCGATCGATGGCGTCGGCGCGCGTCAGATCGTAGTCTTTCTTACGTGGAAGGATCAGATCCGTAACACCCTGGTTGCGCAGCGATTCGACGAGAAACGACCCGAGAAAGCCTCCGCTACCCGTAACGCAAACGCGTTTCTTGGTCAGATCGAGGCTCTTGGGAGTTCCGTTCATCGTGTAAGCCGATCGCCCCATTCGCGGACGGTGAGGGAGAGAGCGCATCGAAGAGAGCGCGATACGCACCTAGGACGTGTTCCCAGTTATACCTGTTCAACACGTGCTCCTGTCCTTGCCGCCCCAGCGCCTGGCGCAGCTCCTTATCAAGCAGGTCAAGCGCCACTTTGAACTCCTCGGGCGAATCGTACCACACGCCGCCCTGCGCCCGCCGGCACTGCCCCACCAGAACGCTCGAGCGCGCGTTGACGAGCACCGGTTTGCCGCAAGCCCAAGCTTCCAAGACGGCGAGCGAGAGGCTCTCATACTGCGACGGCATCACGAGCAGATCGCAGGCCGCCAGCGCATCCCATTTCATCCGCTCGTCGATCTGTCCGGTCAGGATCACGTCACGATGACGCGAGATCGCCGCATGTTCGCTGCCGGCCAGCACCAACTTTTTTGGGCTTCGCTTGCCCTCTCGATAACGCGCGAAATCTTCCAGCAGCAGGTCGATGCCTTTCGATTTCTCGATGCGCCCCATGTAGAGTACGAACGGTTCTTCGATGTGGAAGCGTTTGCGAAAACGTTCCGGATTGCGGTCGGCGGGCGGTTCGATACCGATTCCGATGATCTCCCCCCGGATCGCTATGCCGGGGAATCGACGCCGAACGAATTCCCGTTCTTCTTCAGAACTAAAGACGAGTGCCCGCGGTAAGCCGAAAATTCGCTCCCACATCGAAAGGTGGATCGGCCATTCGTCGTGCGCGAAAGGTACGAGCACCGCTTTCGCCGCAACGTGCGGCAAGCCGAAGTACGTCGTCGCGTAAAGATAGCCGAAAAAGATGACGACGTCGTACAGCTCCTGGTAGTCGCGCAGATAATCGAAGAGCTGCGAACTCATCGGTCCCTGAGCTTTCATCCACGCTTCTTGATGGTTGAGCGGCGCCTGAGCGAGCTGGTGAGCGAGGTCGCGCGAAAGCCGATCGAACGTCACGGGATTTCGCGGACGATCGACGGGGAAGCGCCGAAGGCGCACCCCGCGAACGTAGGAATAACCGTCGGGGTAGTGATTCTGCCAGGTCCGATAATCGAGCGCGCACGTTGTGAGAACCTCGACATCGCACGTGGCGCTCAACCGCGCTGCCACTTGCAGACAGAGAGATTCCGCGCCCCCGACAATTTCGTCGCCGCAGCGTTGAACGACGAAGGCAACCCTCCGAACCATCGGACTGCCTTAGCCTGCTTCCACCCGGACCCTTCCTAGTAACCATCCCAAACGCTGGTACTCCGGCATCTCATCGGGAACGAGGGCAGCGCGGCGCGCCTCCTGCGCGGCGATCACGGGAGAACGCAGGTCGGCTTCCCGTAACAGCAGCTTGGCCAGTGCTGCAATTCGCACCAGATCTTCCTTGCTCTTGAACAGCACTCCGGCCTCGCCGAGAAGTGCGGCATTCTGCGCCGTTGCGTACGCGAGAATGGGCACGTCGAACGACATCGCGTCGAGAAAGTTGCTCTGCGAATGGTTGCTTTCGCTCATCGACCAGAAGAGGGTCGCGGCCTGAAAGGCCGCAGCCAGAGCGCTCGCATCGTCCGGGGCGAGGAATCGCACGCGCTCTTGCAGCTTGTAGTCCTCCATCATTTGAGCGAAGTCGGCATGATAGCGGTTGCCGCGATCCAACGCCCCCACGACGATCAGTCGCGCGTCGACGTCGAACGAGAGCAAAAATGCGAACGAAGAAAGCAGCTGCTCGCAGCAACTTTCTTCGCGTATCGCTCCCGCGAACAGACAGTTCAACCGGCCGTCGTTTAACTCGGCGAGAAGAGCGGGGTCCGGTTCGACGTCCCAGCAACGCATCGTCAGCGCGAAAGGTAGGATCTCAACGTCGCGAACCCCCAACTCGCGCAGGAAGTTGGCCGTCGGTTCGTCGCCGGCGTACGCCAGACGGAGCCACGGCGCCAATTCGGCCAGGGCGTCGGTGGCTTGTTCGAAGCGCGCCGCATCGTAGAATAGGACGACGTCGCCTCCGAAGGCCAGCGCGCGCTCCAAGTCGCCGGCGAGCGGCGAGTGCAGCGCGAGAATCGCCCCCTCGGGTATCGGACCCCGGTTACGAGGCTGCGCGTCGATCGTCGTCGCGCAGTCGTGTTTTCGCAACCACTCGTCGATCGTCAGCGCTCGACGCACGCAGTCGTCGGTCAAATCCAGCGAGGGTACAATGTGATAGACGTGACCGCGCGGTCCAGCGCGCGGTTCCTTCAGTTGCAGCGCCGTCTCGTACCGCTCCATCACGCCTTCGACCGTCGCGGTTTCACGATAGTACTCGTTGCCGCGCCGACCGAGTTCGGCGAGTTGGGTCGCATCGAACGCATCGACCCGGCGCATGACGTCGGCCCATTCGTTCTTGGTCGTCGCCAACCAGCCGCCCTCGCAGCTACGGACCGCCTGCGCGGTCGAGATGCATTGCGCGTTCACGGCAACCGGGCGCTCACGCGCCCAAGCCTCCATGACGACGCGAGAGAAACTTTCATTATAGCTGGGCTGAAAGAGCGCGAGACACTGATCGATGAGCAGATCGCGTTGCGATTCCGAAACGACGCCCAGATCGACGATGCCGTGCGTCTCATCGTGATACGAGGTCGTCCCGACTCCCGCCAGGACGAGCTTGAGCATGGTCGCGTAGTTCTGCCGCCGATATGAAAGGAACGATTCGATCAGCAAGCCGACGTTCTTGGTTTCGTCCCGTCGCCCGAGATAGAGAACGTAGCGTTCGCGGTGCGGCGCAAATTGGCCGATGCGACCACCCGTCTGGGCGGGCAGCGGCTCGTCGATCCACTGCCCAACGACGTAGCTCTTGTGACGAATCCCCGGACCGTACAGATGAAGAGCCAGCTCGAGTTCTCCATCGCTGTTGAACAAGAGCCCCCTGGCCTGGTGGAAAACGCCCGCGACTTGGGGGACGAAAGCGTAGCTCTCGTGGTGAAGGCAAGGCTGCAACCATGCGCGGTCGCGCACCAGCGGTAGCCCGGTGAGCGTTGGTCCGTAGAGATAAGGCAGAAAAATCAACGCGTCATAGAAGCCGCCGTGTTCGCGCAGATGCTGGAGCAGCAAGTGCGAGTTGATATTTTGCTCGAGGAACGCTTCGACGTGCAATTTCGGAAGCGCCGGGCGCCGCTGACCGATCGGTTGGCTGAGGAAGAACGCATTTGCCCGATCGAAGGCATCGCGATCGCGGCGATCGACGCCGAAACGATGGACGTCGACCCCGGCTTCGAGCGTCACGCCGGCCGGAAAATAATCGGTTCCCCAGTCTTCGCTTGGCGCGCGAGCCGTTGTGGTCAAGGCATCGACCTGGTGGCCGCGCGCGGCGAAGCGTTCGGCCAACTGTCGCGCCTGCCGTTCCGCACCACCGGTCAGGTGCTTGCCGTACCACGGAGTGACGACCGCGAGTTTGGCTATAGCCGAGACTCCAGCAACTCGATGCGGCGTTCGAGAAGGCGAACTTCGCGTTCGAGTTGCCTTACGCGTTGCGTCAAGTCGTGGTCTAGCGCAACGACCTCGCGCAAAGCTTGGATAGCGGCGAAGTTGACGTGTCGTTGGTCCTTGAAGAGATACGCAAGGGCTTTGAGCAGAAGCCTTTGTAGCCAAGCGAAGCGGTTGAAGGGGAAGACTTGAAAGCGAGCAGACCACTGCGTGCGGACTTCAGCCTTCGCCTGAGCCGTGTTGATGAGTGCCTCGATCGAACCGAATCCAGGCCCTTCGTAGACCTCGCCGTCGTAAACGAGCGGCTCGAATCCGACGCCGCGTTTTGCAACTTCCTGTTGAATTCGTGACATCAAATCGTCGACGTCGATGGCGGGGTTATTTCGTTCGATCACAACTTCGTGCCCACGGCTCGGATTCGCGCCGGGGGAAAGCGCTCCCCTCCCCGGCAACGTGACGGCAATGAGACTTTGGACGCCGCTCGTCGCGCTGGCTGCGGCGGTGCTGTTTTTCGTCGCCTTGAGCGACGCGATCTACGAAGCGACGTCGCCCTCGGCGTTCGCCTGGCACGTTGTGTTACGCAAAGCGTACAGCGTCGCCGCGTTCGCGCTGGTCGGGTATCTTTTGCGCCGCGCCCTGGCCGAACACGGAAAGACGCGCGTCCCGGCAACCTGCGTGTGGGGAATGGCGGCCTACAGCGGTGCGATCGAGATCGGGCAGGCGCTGGTCGGTTCTCACGAAGGCCTGCTCTGGAACGGTGTCGACGTCTTGTGCGGAGCGCTCGGCGGCGCGCTCGCCTGCGCCGATCAGATCTTAACGGGCCGGCTTAAACGCCGGCCAATTCGCGAACGGCCGCGGCGTTGAAGTACGCCGCCTGCGGATGGTGCATGACGATCGCAGCCGTCGACTGCTCCGGCACGATCTGAAACGCTTCGGTCAATTCCACGCCGATCGCGGCTTTCGCGTCGAGCAGCCGCCAGACGATCTCGTGTTGATCGAGATCGGGACAAGCGCCGTAGCCCCACGAGTAGCGCTTTCCACGATCGGCCTCCAAGCCGAGTTCGGCACGAATGCGCCGGTGCATCCAATCGGCCGTCGCCTCCGCCGCTTGCACCGAGAATCCGTGGAGATAATAACTGGCGCTGTAGTCGCCGACGCGTTGTAGTGCGTCGATGCGTTGGCTCACCTCGGGGCCGACGGTAACCACCTGCACTGCGATCACGTCACTCGCGCGGCCCTCGTCGGGTTCTTGCAGATAATCGGCGAGCGAGAGATGCTCGCCGCCGGACTGGCGAGGGAAACGAAAGCGCGCAATCTCGCGCGCAGGGTCGTTCGGATCGTACACGACGACGTCGTTGCCCGAACCGGCCGCGGGAAAATAGCCGTACACCGCGCGCGGCTGCAGCAGCGCCTCGCGCTCGGCGCGCGCCTCTAATTCGCGCAAACGCGGCTCGAACTCGTCACGCACCAGCGCGTCCCAGGCGACCCCCTTGGTATTGGCGCCTCCCCACGAAAGCCGATAAAGGCTCCGAAGATCGAAGCACTTCCAGAGTTCGCGTACGTCGACATCGTCGGCGATGCGCGTCCCCCAGAACGGAGGAACCGGCGGCGCGGCAAACGCTAAGAACTCGCGCCCCGTGCGGCCGGAAGCGGCGGGCTGTACGGACGGGCGCTTCGCGTCGCGTGCGCGTTCGGCTTCCGTTCGGATGCGACCGACGAACTCTTCGCGGCGAGCAGACGTCAAGGCATCCATGACGTCGAGACCTTCGAACGCATCCTTGGCATAATAGACGCCGGGCCCGAAGTAGCGCGTACCTTCTTCCAGAAATGAAATGCGGCGTCCGAAGTCGCGGTTGATCGCGGCACCGCCGACGAGCACCGGGTAGTTTAACCGGCGGGAGTCCTGCTCCGAGACGCAGATCGGCATCTGCTTCGACGTCGAGACCAGCAGCGCCGAAAGTCCGATCGCGTCGGCTCCGACCTCGACCGCTTTGTCGAGAATCGTATTCATCGGCACTTGCTTGCCCAAATCGAAGACCGTGTAGCCGTTGTTCTCGAGGATCGTGTGAACCAGGTTCTTACCGATATCGTGAACGTCGCCAAAGACCGTCGCCAGAACGATTTTCCCCTTCGCGACACCTTCAGTTTTTTCCAGGAATTGCTCGAGGTGAGCGACCGCTTTTTTCATCACTTCGGCCGACTGCAAGACGAAGGGCAGGATCAATTCACCCGAGCCGAACCGGTCGCCCACCTCTTTCATCGCCGGTAACAAGATTTCGTTGAGTACGGCGACCGGGTCGCGTTCGAGCAAAGCCTCGTCGAGTTTCGCTTCGATGCCGTCCTTACGCCGGCGCAAAATCGCGTTGTGGATGCGTTGCGCGACCGGTTGTCCGGTGTCGTCGTCGAGCACCGGGCCTGCCGAAGACTTGACGTCGCTCGCTTCGAAGTGCTCGATCATCCGGGCCAGCGCGTCGGGCCGCCGGTTGAAGACGAGGTCGTCGCAGAGTTCGCGTTCGACTGCATCCAGCTCGCCGTAGGGCGTGATCTCCTTGGCGTTGACGATCGCCATGTCGAGTCCGGCCGCGACGGAGTGGTGCAGCATGACGGAGTTGAGCGCGGCGCGAGCGTGCGCTTTGAGCCCGAACGAGACGTTCGAGACGCCGAGTGACGTAAGGACGCCCGGCAACCGTTCCTTGATGAGCCGGATTCCCTCGATCGTCTCGATCGCCGATCGGTCGAACTCGGGGTCGCCGGTCGCAAGCGTGAAGGTGAGCGTGTCGAAGATCAGCGCGCCCGGCGGCAAACCGTATTCGCCGACGACCATCTCGTAGATGCGCTCTGCGACCTCGAGCTTGCGCGGTCCGGTCTTGGCCATCCCCTGCTCGTCGATCGTCAGCGCGACGAGCGCGGCGCCCGCTTCGACTGCGAGCGGAACGATCTGATCGATCTTCGTGCGCCCGCTCTCGAGATGGATCGAGTTCACGACGGGGCGGCCGGCGTAGATCTTGAGTGCCGCCTCGACGACCTTCACTTCGGTCGAATCGATCATCAACGGCGCTTCGACCGATTGCGCGAGCCGCTTGACGATCGTCGCCATCTGCTGATCTTCGTCGGTGCGTTCGGTCAAGGCCGTGCATACGTCGAGGATGTGCGCGCCGCCCTCGACCTGCTCTCGGGCAAGCAACGTGATCTCGTCGTAGTTCTCGTCGAGCAGAAGCCGCTTGAGCCGGCGCGAACCTTGGGCGTTGATCCGCTCGCCGACCAACAACGGACTGCCGTCCTGTTTGAGCGCGGTCGCCGTCATCGCCGACGCCGCCAGCTGCAACGGCTTCGGTTCGGGCTTGCGTCCGACGCGGCCGCGCGCGATTTCGGCGAACGCGCGGATGTGCGCCGGCGTCGTTCCGCAGCAACCGCCGATCGCGTTGACGCCGTAGTCGCGGATAAATGATCCGAGTTCCCGCGACATTTCCTCGGGAGTCTCGGGGTAGATGGTTTCGCCTTTCGGGCCCATCAGCGGCAGACCGGCGTTGGGAATCACCGCGACGTAGCAGCGCGAGTTTTCGACGAGATAACGCACGGCGTCACGCATATGCGTCGGCCCGGTCGAGCAATTCAATCCGATCACGTCGATCGGCAGCGCGTCGAGCGTCGCGCAGACGGCGCGGATGTCGGTGCCTAAGAGCATCCGTCCGGTGACGTCGAGCGTCGCTTGCGCCTGAATCGGAACGCGCCGCATCCCGCGCGCGAATTCGCGCGTGATTCCGGCGATCGCCGCCTTCATCTCCAAGAGATCTTGGCTCGTCTCGAGCAGCAACAGATCGACGCCTCCGTCGACCAGCGCGCGCGACTGCTCGCCGTAGAGCGCGGCCAACTCGTCGAAGGTGATCCGCGACAGTGACGGATCCGACGAGGAAATCAGCATCCCGGTCGGGCCCAGCGAACCGGCGACGAATCGCGGGCGGCCGTCGCGCGCGAAGAGGTCGGCCTCGGCACGCGCCAACTCGGCCGCGACACGATTGATCTCGAGGGTGTGCTCCCCTAAACCGAACTCATCGAGCTTCAGGCGAGAACCGGTGAACGAATCGGTTTCGAGGACGTCGGCGCCGGCCTCGAGGTAGGCTCGGTGAACGCGGCTGACGATCTCCGGCCGCGAGCGCACCAGCGCCTCGTTGCACCCCTGCTGTTGAGGGCCACCGAAGTCGTCCGGCGCCAGCTCCAGCGCCATGAGCTCGGTTCCCATCGCTCCGTCGAAAACGAGCACGCGGGTGGCGAGAGCTTCGAGATAGGGGTCCATCACCTATTAGCTTGGCCATTTTTCACGGAATCCGCCCTAACCAGTGTCCACAAAGCAGTGTTTCCCAGTATAATGGACACATGAAGCCGCCGGTTCGGTTTGCAAACCTCGATGACGCGATCCGCGGCGAACGCGAACGCCTCGCCGGCCTCGGCGCCGGCGCGGCATCGCGGCGCGAGCTTGCCGTGCTCGATTTCGAAGAGATCCACGCCTCCTGCCGACAGGCGGGCTGCACCTTCGACGAACACGTCCTGAAATCGCTTCTCGACCGCGGGCTGGCGTTGGGGGAGCGGCCGCTGCGCGAGTACCTCATCGCGGTCGGCTATGCCGAGGCCGCGCGCTTCGTCCAGGCTGCCGAACCGGCTCGCGCCGGACACCCGCTCCTGCGACAAGACGACATCGTCGAATTGCACGCCCGTGCCATGCGGCTCCAGCCCGAGGCTCGGCCCGGCGCCTGGCGGGCCACGACGATGCCGGCGCTTGCAAGCGGGATGGTACCACCCCCATTTTGGCTGGTGCCGAGGGAGATCGCTGCGTTCGTCGACCGTTTCGGGATGGGTGTGCCGGAGCGTATGTCGCCGATCTCGTTCGTGGCCGAAGCGCACGAGCGATTCGCGCGCATCCACCCCTTCAGCGCCGGGAACGGGCGCGTCGCACGTCTGGTGACGAACCTGTTGCTGCGCAAATTAGGGTATCCGCCCTTCATCCTCCGCCCGCGGGAACGGGGCCCCTACCGCGCTGCTCTCGCTCGCGCCGATGCGCGCGACCCCTGGCCGTTAGCGACGCTCATCGCGCGGTCGGTCCTCGCCGGCTTGTCGCGACTGGTCGCGGCGACTGGAGCAGCGTCGGCGTTGCGGCCGCTGACCGAGTTCGCTCGTGCGGGCCGGCGTGACGCTTTGTACAAGGCCGCGCAACGTCAGCGCTTACGCTCCGTCCGCAAGGGCCGCGCGCTCCTCACCACCGACACCTGGGTCGATGAATATCTCGCCGAACGCTCTCGCAAGTTGTAGCTCGCACTTACACGAATGAAGGCAAGTCCGTCGCTTCGCCAAACTCTGTGCAGCTCAACATGTCAGCGATCGTCGAGACGCAGAGCCTGACCAAATCGTTCGCCGGCTTCAAAGCCGTCGACGACGTCTCGCTTGCGATCGAGGAGGGGACGATCCACGCCATCATCGGCCCAAACGGCGCGGGAAAAACGACGTTCTTCAACTTGCTTTCGGGGTTCATCACGCCCACGGCGGGGACGATCTGCTTCAAAGGACGCGACATCACCGGAATGGATCCGCCCCGCGTCGCGCGGCTCGGGATGGTACGCAGCTTTCAGATCAATAGCATCTTCACCCATCTTACCGTCCTCGACAACGTCAAAGTCTCGCTCGAATCGAAAACCGAGTTACCCTCGCGCTTCTGGCTGCCGGGCTCCGCGATGAATCTTTTGGAGCCGCGCGCGCTCGAACTGTTGGCGGCCGTCGGGCTCGAACGGGAAAGAGACCTGCTTGCCGTTCAGCTCTCGTACGGCCGCAAGCGCGCGCTCGAACTCGCGATCTCGCTCGCGCAGGAACCGGAGTTGCTCCTTCTGGACGAACCGACCGCGGGGATGGGCACTGAGGACATCGGACGCATCTCGCAGCTGATCGGCCGCGTTGCAAAGGGACGAACGGTCGTGCTGGTCGAGCACAACTTGAGCGTCGTCGCCGATCTTTCGAATCGCATCACGGTCATGCAGCGCGGAAGAGTCCTGGTCGAAGGCACGTACCAAGAAGTGCGCACCGACCAGCGCGTGATCGACGCGTATCTCGGTGGAGGAGCGGCGGCGCATGCTTAAAACCCGCGACCTCAACGCCTACTACGACGAGAGCCACGTGCTGCGCGGCGTCGATCTCGATGTGCTGCCGGGTGAAGTCGTGACGCTGGTCGGGCGCAACGGAGCGGGGAAGACGACGACGCTGAAGTCGATCATGGGGATCGTCCGCCAGCGCTCCGGAGAGATCGTCTTCGACGGTCAGCCGATCATGCGCTTGACTTCCGACAGAGTCGCGCGTCGCGGCATCGGCTTCGTCCCGGAAGAGCGCGGCATCTACGCGACCTTGACGGTCGCCGAACACTTGACGCTCCCGCCGGTCGTCGGGAAAAACGCCTGGCCGCTCGAGCGCATCTACGATCTCTTCCCGATTCTCAAGGAACGCGGCCATTCGATGGGCACGATGCTCTCCGGCGGCGAGCAGCAGATGCTGGCGATCGCGCGCGTTCTGCGCAGCGGCGCGAAGTTGATACTGCTGGACGAGCCGACCGAAGGACTCGCGCCGGTCATCGTCAACGCGATCGGCGATCTGATCCTCGAGATCAAGAAGTCCGGCGTGACGATGCTCCTGGTAGAGCAGAACCTGCGCTTCGCGACCCGTGTCGCCGACCGTCACTACCTCATGGTCCACGGCCGCATCATCGAATCGATGACCAACGCCGAAGTCATTGCGCGCGAGCAGGATCTGCTCGCTCATCTCGGCGTTTGATTTTGCGCGAGGCGGGGCGACGGGCCGTTCTCGACCCCGGCTGCGGTTCGCCATCCGTGGCGAACCTGGCCTGATTCTTTGCGCCTCCTTCGCCTCCGGCGACCGGCGCAAATTCAGACGATCTCGAACGGCCC
>Ga0307477_10002107_pt1 | contig 15684 bp, 14 predicted proteins | sample atmos_gasesECM2C_FD_203316 | JGI IMG/M metagenome (GOLD analysis project Ga0307477, IMG submission 203316) | Hardwood forest soil microbial communities from Morgan-Monroe State Forest, Indiana, United States - atmos_gasesECM2C_515 | ecosystem: Environmental > Terrestrial > Soil > Temperate...
GCTCCAGCTGTACTGCCAAGCCCTGCCGCAATGTGCCGTCGAACACGGGATCACCCGTCGTGTTCGTAAAATCGGCGACGACAATTGTGTCTTTGTCGGTGAGCTTCGGCTTGCGATGGAGATAGAAGTACGCCAACGTTGCCACTGCCAAGGTCGCGGCGGCAGTAGCCGCGACGACCAGGTTCTTTCCCAGAGAGGTGCCAGTGAACCCACGCGCAGGGATTGGCCGGTGGGCAAAATCGTGAGTCCGATATTGACCAACCTGCGTCTCCGGTTGACCGACCGGTGCTATAAACCGATATCCCTTCCCACTGACGGTTTCAACGAACCTAGGTTGTTCAGGATCATCCGTTAGGACCTGCCTGATTTTGCGAATCGCCCCGTTGATGCTGTTGTCCGTGTCCAGGAAAACGTCCTTGCCCCATATCCGCTCCACGATCTGATCTCTGGTAACAAGCTCCCCACGATGTTCGACGAGAAACAGCAGCAGCTCCATGGGGGTGGGTTCGAGCTTGAGCACGCGCCCGGCCCGGCGTAGCTGGTACGCGCGCAGGTCGACTTCAAAATCCTCGCCAACCTTGAGACAGTCGTGGACCTGCCCCTGCTTCTGCGTCATGCATGGCTCCCTTGCAGGATTTTCTGCAGTCTACACGACTTGCCACGCTACAACCAACCCGCGCCTTTTCAATCGCTTGCAAGCACAGGAAAAAATAAGCGAATCAACAGGCTTTCACTATTGTTCGGCCCAGGAGTCTTACAGCATCTTGTCGCTGCGACTGGGTGATTGTGGGAGCAGCGAATTCCTTGCAGCGCATGTTTCAGCAGGCGGGGGCCGCGGCGCCACAAACCTAAATCTTTTTTGGAGGTTACCTATGAAGTTCCGCAAGACGTTTCAGACACGGTTTGTTTTCGCCGCGTTCCTCGCGGCCGTCCTGGGCTTCCCTAGCACTGTTCAGGCACAGCAGAACTGGAACGCTACCGTCGGGGGTCAAAGTGCAGACATGTCCAAGCAGGCGGTTGCGTTTCTTCCCAGCGAAATCTGGATCCATGCCGGCGACAGCATCACTTGGACCTTCAATAGTGGAGATATTAACACCGTCACCTTCTTAACGCTTGGGCAGGTCTACCCGTTTGATGATACGCAGGGATGCCCTCCGATTACATCCAGCGGATCGCCGTTCGATGGCTCCTCTTGTGTCTCCAGTGCGCCTTTGGTGTCGGGCCAAACCTATCAGGTTATCTTCCCCAAGGCAGGTAACTATGAAATCGTCTGCCTGGTACACGGGCAGATGTTCGGTGTCATTCACGTCCTTGACCCGATCTTGCTCCTGCCGCACGACCAGGCATTCTATGACCACCAGGCTAAGGAGCAGTTGAAAGCCTTACTCGAAGACGCGGATCTCCATCAGCATCACGCCGAACATCAGCACTCGATTGCCGATATGTTCTCCGCCAAAGTAACCTCTCACACTAGGTCCGTAACCGCAGGAGTCGGGGAGATTGCCGCCACCGCCGGCGGACAACAGTCGTTTTCCCTAGTGCGCTTCATTAACGGCACGGTCACGATTCATGCTACCGAAACCGTGGAGTGGACCAATCTGGATCCGGAAATCGGTCACACCATCACCTTCGGTACCGTACCGCAGGATCTTTTCGATCCATCGTGCAGTCCCAACTGCGTTGTCAGCACAGATCCGGACGGTGCGCTCCACGCGACGATCACCAGCACGGAGCAAAACGTACACTCCGGGCTAATCGCGGCTCTACTCGAAGATGAGCCAAGTGTCCCGCAAGGGCCGGTCTCTCCACCGACACGGTTCCGCATTACGTTCACGAGGCCAGGAACTTACCCTTATGTCTGCGCCTTTCACGACAATCTGGGCATGCACGGCACCGTGATTGTATTGCCTTGAGGCCACCAGGCCGTGCAACGCACGCTTTGCCGGACAGACATGCGGCTCAATCGTAGCTGTTCCGATGCAACCGAAAATGATCCAAATGCGGCTGCGTCTCAACATCGGTACCGAAGCAGCTGACGCAGCCGCCATGAGAAATGCACTGGCAGAGAAGGCAACAGTAACAGGTCGCAGATGTCAACCCTTGTGATCCCATCAACCCGCACGCGATCCTGGTTGCGCCCAAAGCGCTTCCTATTGGGTGTCTTCGGACTGATGCTCGCTTACGTCCTCTATCATGATGAGAGCTTCCTGGTGCATCCGAAAGACCCCATATGGCTCCACTACGTGTCCTTCAAGTGGTGGCTTCTTCCACACGGCCTCGCAGGCGCTTGCGCCATTCTGCTCGGCCCGCTGCAATTCTCCGAGCGGCTTCGACTACGCTATCGAAAACTCCATCGTGTACTCGGACGCATCTACATCGCGGGGGTGTTCGTTGCTGCGCCGCTCGGCGTCTATATCCAATACTTTGAGGAACGGCTGGGCGATTCGCGATCTTTCACCGTGGCTGCGGTCGTCAATGCTGTCTTGTGGATGGGGACAACCGCAGTCGCGCTGGCTTTCATCTGGAAAGGGAAGGTCCAGCAGCACCGGCAATGGATGACCCGCAGCTTCGGGGTCGCGTTGGTGTTCTTGGAAGGGCGAGTAGTCGGAGGCATCACTGGATGGGAGAATCTCGGCAACAGGGCAGATGAGACGATTGTTTGGGCCTGTCTAGCGTTTTCGATCCTGTCGGCGGACCTGGTTCTCCAGTGGCAAGATTTGGCGCACAGCCACTCACTCGATCCAACAACCAGCGGGCATCCGCAAAAAGCGCGTGAATAGACCAACGACCCAGGAGACTCGAGCTCGAACTCTTGGCACAAACATCGGTCAAACGGGCCACAGGATAACTCTCCGCGTTCTGAATGTGTGGCTGGCTAACCGGACATCTCAAGTAGCAGTCAATCTGGTTTGCGCTAATGTGGCGTTTTGGACCGTTCGGTAGTGAGTGAGCATTTCGACCACATTGTCACGGAAGGACCGCCCGTGGATCCAGTTCCATCATCGTTTGTCGTCGGGCGACCAACACGGAGGCTTCATCTCTGTAAACACCAACGCCCCGTCGGCACCGCGCGCCAACGGGGCGTCATGCACATTGCGGACTAGGAAATCGGCAACCGGTCCATGCCAACATGGCTTCCATTTAAGCTGCTGTCCAGGTACAAGGTCGTGTTGAGCGCCTTCACATACACTGCTTCCACACTGCGGCCGTCTCCCGCCTTCCGCACCATCAGCACGCTCTGGCTCGCCGCTCGATTCGCCGGCACTTCGTGCACGTGGATGTTCACATTCTGTCCGCTGCCATGGAGGGTAACCACTCGGCTCGTTCCCTCCGACTTGACGGAAACCAAATACTTTCCCGCCTTCAGATTCTTGCCTTCACACTTTACGTCGTAAGGTAGCGAAACTTTGCCCTCAAAATCGGCCTTCGCCATTTTCGCGCCGGCGTGCTGCAGCGGCTGCACCGCGACCGTCTCTTCGGCTGAAAATGCGAAGGAGTCCGGCATCACTTCAGACTGCGCGCGCGCCGTCGCCGGCAGCAAGCACGCAAATCCCAAGACCACTGCGAACATCGAAACTTTTGCCACCGTGTTAATTTTCATAGCGGTCTCCTTTTTCCCTTGAATCTTTGAATTCGAATTCTTCATTTCGTTCCCCATGACACGCGCAGTTTCATCCCAAACTGGAAATCGTTAAATGCATGGGAGCTTCTTTGTTGGTGAAAGGAAGGTAAAGCCGTAACGTTCCGATATCGCGCTACTTATGCTAGTTTGCCCGGGCTGACTTGAGTTCCGCCCGTCCCCGGGGTACACTCCATTTCCCAGATTCCCCCCATGTCCGACGAGCTTCCGCATGAAGATGGACTTCGGTTCGACGCCTACCATGTGGATCTTCGCACCGGCGAACTCCGCAAGCACGGTCGCAAAATCCGTCTCGCTGGCCGCCCCTTCCAGGTTCTCGCCTTGCTGCTGGAACGTCCGGGCGAACTCTTTACTCGAAAAGAATTGCAGGAGCGCCTTTGGTCCGCCGACACCTTCGTTGATTTCGAGCACGGCGTGAACGCAGCGATGCAGACGCTCAGGCGCGCGCTTTGCGATTCGCATAAGAAGCCGCGTTTCATCGAAACGCTTCCGCGCCGCGGCTACCGTTTCATCGCCGCGGTGGAAAAAAGTGGATCAAACGCCGCACCGCCGCCGTCTCCGCTTCAGCACAAGCAAGCAACCGCTGCCGCTGCTCGCTTTGAATGGGTCGGACAGATTGTGACCATCCACGACGAAGCAGGCCGCAACTTTGTGCTGCTCCCCATCACTGAGGAAATTCTTGACGAAATGTACGGTTTGGAAACGGCCAAGGACGATCTCGGGATTTCTCTTCTGGTCGCAGCTGAAAAACTTCTCTTGGTCAACTGCGGAACGAGAGTGCAAATCCTCGACGCCAGTGACTCGGCCGTCGGCTGTAAGGTCCGAATCCTCGGGGGGCAGTTCGTCGGCGAAAAAGCTTTCGCGCCCCGCGCCTATCTTTCAGGACTTCCGTAGCGCGGCGCTGTCATCTTCATCGGCTTCAAAACATGTCATCCCAGCGAGGCGCTTAATCTTCCTCTGGCGGTTTGGTCGATCAGGTCCCCAACAAGTTGATCTGCAATTTCTGATAGCCGTGCTCGCGCGCCCACAGGTCTAGAGGTATTGTCGCCAGCTCGTCCACGATGGGTACGGCGAGACCTGTCTTCGTCAAATCGATGGTCTTCAGGTATGCGTGGCATGTGTCGCAGACATCCACGCGCACGTGCGCGATTTCCGGCGCCGAATAAAACGCCATCTGCGGCTCTCTTTCTTCACCACAGGCTGGACAATAAATTCTCCGAAAATTCCACTCCTGCGCACACAGCATGCAAATCAGAGACTTCTTGGCTCCGTCGCCTTCGCCGCGCAAGACACCCACGACAGGTTTTCCGCCGCACAGAGGGCAAAGAGACGGAGTTCCGTCGAGATTCAGTGGAGCACGGCGGTTAGCGAGAAACTCGGCGTAGGGTTGAAGAAAAATCCAGGCCAGCAGCCGTTGCGAAGCAATTACTTCTTCCGCGTCGTGAGTTCCGTGTTCTTCTGTCGCACTGACCTCTGCCGGCGATTCCGCTTCCGCTTGCCAAAAATCTTGCATGGTCCGCTGCCATGCTGCTGCGCCCTTCTGTAACAGGCCGCCAGCGGCCAGCGAAAGTGGCGTTGGAGCAATCTGCTCGATCGCTGATAGAAAACCAGGAAATTTCGGGAGTAGGGCGAAGAAATCCAATTCGCCCCGCAACGGCGCCTCGCTCAAGGCTTTCGGCGAAGCCGGCAGGGTCTTCTGGATCTCCTCATAAAGACTCTTCTGGAATGTCGCGAGGCGCGAGTAGAAACGCAGTCCTTCGGCCGCGAATGGATAGGTTGAAGTTAATTCGTTGGCACGCCGGATTCGGCGGTCCCACTGCGGTACGGTCATTCGTTGGGTCGAGCTCGACCGGTGACCTTGTAATACCATGTACGATGGAAGGTCCAGGCCCAGGCGCGCGTAACCGTACCGTGAATCATGGAACCAAAACTTCCTTCTTCCAAGAACGTGCTCATGTAAACATGAATCAAGAAAAGGCCGATGGTGATTAGCGCCACACTGGCGTGAATGAGGATCGCCACGTAGCGCAGGATGTGGATATTCCACGAAACGGCTTCGACGTACCATAGCACAAAGCCGGAGAGCAGAAGGAGGATCGTGCTGCCAACCATCGCCCAAAAGTAGAGTTTCTGTCCCCAGTTAAAGCGTCCGACAGGAGGGAGTTTGTCGTCGTCATTCTCTACGTACGCTTTGATGTTATCGGCCCACACGCGATCGTCGTTATCCACTTCCATATCGCCGCCCCAGTGCAAGAACATCAAGAACTGAGACACGGTGAAAAAAATACCGAACCAGGGATGCCAGAATCTCGCCGTCGGTCCGCCGCCCACAATCGCGGCCATCCAGTAAAAGTAAGGCGTCCAGAAAGCGAGGCCGGTAATCAAACAGTAGCTATATGTGATTGCGCCAAACCAATGGTTCACGCGCTCGACCAGCGTGTAACGCGGGATGAGTTCCTGGTCGAAGGCGGTGGTGGGTCGAGAACGTCGTACTGTATCGGTGGTGCTCATGAAGGGTTCCGGTCTTCCGGCGGGATCGGTTCTTCCTTCTTCGGCCCGAATCGCATGTAGTGCAACGCCAAGCCGACCAGTCCTCCCACCATGGCCAAATTGCCGAGCCACTTCAGCGGGCCTTTCCACAGACGGACCGACAGCGGGATGTGCGGATCTTTAGGCAATCCACCGTACAGCTCCGGATTCTTGGCGTCGTGTAGAACGTAGATTACGTGCGTCCCGCCCACTCCGGCCGGATCGTACACTCCGGCATCGGGGAAGCCGGATTGATGGCGAAGTTGGTCCGCTCGCGTTTCGGCAAGTTCCTTCATTTCCGATTTGGTCCCGAAATGCAAGCAGCCGGTGGGACACGCCTTGATGCAAGCCGGTTCGAGCCCTACCGATACCCGGTCGTTGCACAGCGTACATTTGAAAACCTTGCGCGCCGTTGGACTGAACTTTGGAATATTGAATGGGCAGCCGGTGATGCAGTAGCCGCAACCGATGCAGTGTGCCTCCTGGAAGTCCACGATGCCGTTGGCGTACTGCACGATGGCTGCGTCGGCCGGACACGCCGCCAGGCAGCCTGGATCTTCGCAATGCATGCACTGGTCTTTGCGCATCAGCAGCATCATGGTGCCGTCGTCGCGCTCGTGTTCGTTGAACTTGATCAGGTTCCAGTAATTCCATGCGGTTTCCGGCATGGTTTGGTAGCTGTTGTCGAACTTGGTTTCGCTGAAGGTGTAGCCGTTCCATTCCAGGCAGGCTACTTCGCAGGCTTTGCAGCCGATGCAGGTGGTGGTGTCCACCAGTTTGCAGACTTGATATTCGCGATTGAGTCCCGCGCCCGGAACGGTGCCGGCATGGCCTGAAATTCGGACTATTTCGGTTGACGCCTGGCTCATCGTTCGCTCCTAGGCCTTTTCGATCTTCACCAGAAAGCCCTTGGACTCTGGGGTATGGGCATTTGGATCCGTCACCGCCGGCGTAAGGAGATTCGCCGGTGTGCGGGCATTCCTTCCTTCATCTTCGTCGATTCCGCGAAAGCCCTGATGAATCGGCAACCCAATCTGATAAACCTTCTTGCCGTCGATCATCATCGGCTTTAGCCGGCGCGTCACGAACGCTTTCGCGATATAAGTTCCACGCGCGCTGATGACTTTGATCTTGTCCGTTCCTCGAATTCCTTTTTCGTTCGCCAGCTCGACTGGAATTTCCACGAACGGCTCCGGAATCAACTGGACGTTCATCGGATTGTTTTTCGTCCAGTAGTGATACTGCTCCGTCAGGCGGTAGGTGGTGCACACGATGCTGTACTCCTCCGGGTCGCCGAACTTGTCGTACGGAGTCTTGAACTTCTTCACTAGCGGATTGTTTGATTGCTGTGGATGAAGGAGATTCTTGGTCGGGCTTTCGATTGGTTCGTAGTATTCCGGGAACGGACCATCCGCCAGCACCCCGATAGGAGCGAACAATCGGCCCACGCCTTCCGGATTCATGATGAACGGGCCCATGTGATCCTTCGGATGGGAGTCAGGCTTGAAATCCGGTACGTCGTTGCCGGCCCATTTTCCGCTTGCCTGGTTCCACCAAATTTGTTTGCGGGTTGGATCCCAGGGTTTGCCCTCCGAGTTACAAGAAGCGCGGTTATAGAGCACGCGTCGATTGGCCGGCCACGACCACGACCAGTTGGGGAAAACTCCCATGCCGGAAGGATCTTCCGTGCCGCGCCGCTGAATTTGCGCTCCTGCTTCGGTCCAACAACCGGAGTAGATCCAATTGCCGCACATGGTCGTGCCATCATCTTTGAGCCAAGCGAATCCAGGCAACTGCTGGCCGGCTTTAATGACTTGTCCCGTAGCAGGATCGGTCAGGTCCGTAAGCGCTTTGCCATTGAGTTCCATAGCCACCTGGGAAAGGGGCGGATGCGCCGCATCCGCATAGGGCCAATTCAGATTCAGAATGGGATCGGGAAACTTGCCTCCATCCTTCTTGTACAGGTCGCGGACACGCAAGAAAATCTGCGCGATGATGTCCTGGTCGAGCCGCGCTTGTCCCGGAGGCGGAACTGCGGCATATTTCCAGGTGACCCAGCGCGCCGAGTTTGTCATGCTGCCATCTTTTTCCGCAAAGCCGGCGCACGGCAAACGGTAGACCGTGGTGCGGATGGTTTTCTGTTCGTCGGTCGTGATCCCCGGGGCTTTCCAGAACTCGCTGGTCTCGTCCGGGTAAATTTCGCCTACGACCAGCCAGTCCGCCTTTTTTAGGGCGTTGATATTTTTGTTTGTGTCGGGCCCGATCATCACGCCGTTCATTCCGAAGGCCATCATGCCCTTGACCTTGCCGTTGTACATATCGTCCCAAATGTGGGTCCAGGAGTAATCGCGGTCCACCTTCGGCAGATAATCGAAAGCAAATCCATTTTCTTTTGTGGCCGCGTCCCCGTACATCGATTTCATGAAAGAAACGAAGAATTTTGGCGTGTTCTGGTAATAATTCATCGAATCCCAGGGCGTGGGTTTTGACGACGTTGGCGTGATGCGCTTCAGAAAGGTCGCCAAGTCCGCGTCGTTTGGAACCGGGGCTTTGAGGTAGCCTGGCAGGCTGTCGAACAACCCGGCCATGTCCGTGGCCCCCTGAATATTTGAGTGACCGCGCAGCGCGTTCACGCCGCCGCCGGCTCTTCCCACGTTGCCTAGGAGAAGTTGAATCATGGCGGCGGTGCGGATGATTTGTGTTCCGAAAGTGTGCTGCGTCCAGCCCACCGCGTAGATGATCGTCGCAACTTTCTTCATGTCGCCGTCTTTGCGCACGGATGTAAACATGTCGACGGCCTTCAAATACTGGTCCTTGGGAATGCCGGTGATCCGCTCGACGGTTTCAGGCGTGTAGCGCGAATATTGTTGCTTCATCAACTGGAAGACGCAGCGCGGATGCTCGAGCGTCAGATCGTAGGCGACGTTTGGCGGCAGCCCAGGAGCGGGCGTTGCTCCTCCCATCTTGCCCGGCACGGGTTCGGGCGCATGGCCAGTCGCTCCAGCGGACCCTTGGCCGCCGGAACCGCCAACTCCTTCGTAGGTCCAGGTGGATTTATCGTAGGTACCGCCAGCGGAATCAAACCCCGAGAACAATCCATCTTCAGGCAGCTTGAAGCCTTCCTTGACGATGAACGCAGCGTTCGTGTAGTTGACCAAATACTCTTTCGCAATGCGGTTGTTCTCGATGGCGTAGCGGATCAGCCCGCCGAGGAATGCGATGTCGGTTCCCGCGCGAATTTGCAAGAAGAGGTCTGCGGTGGCGGATGTGCGGGTAAATCGCGGATCTACGGAAATCAGCTTGGCGTTGCGATTGCGCTTGGCCTCCATCGCCCACTTGAATCCGCAGGGATGGTTTTCGGCCGGATTCCCACCCATGATCAACATCATGTCGGTGTTCTTGATATCGATCCAGCCGTTGGTCATCGCCCCGCGTCCAAATGTTGGTCCCAAACTTGAGACCGTGGGGCCGTGTCAAACACGGGCTTGGTTTTCTAAATACACCAAGCCCAGACTCCTCATGGTTTTTACGACCAGGTAATTGAACTCATTTGTGTCGGTGCAGCCTCCGATGAACGAGATTCCCTCGCAGCGATTGGCGAGGTGGCCGTTGGCGTCCTTTTCGATGAAGGTCTCATCGCGCGTTTTCTTGGTCCAGCGCGCGATCTCATTGAGCGCGTCGTCCCAAGAAATATCCTGCCAGTCAGTCGCGCCGGGCCTGCGCACTTGCGGCTTGGTTAACCGCCGCGGGTTGAGCATATCCTGCTCGAGCGAAGAGCCTTTGGGGCAAAGTGTGCCGCGATTTGTCGGATGATCGGGATCGCCCTCCACATGGATTACTTGGGGTGTAACGTTCTTAGCCTTGTCGCCAATGGTATAAATAAGGACGCCGCACCCAACCGCGCAATAGGGACAGGTCGACCGCGTCTCGCTGGCGCGCGCGATCTTCAATTCCTTTAGCTGAGCGTAGGCAGGCTTGAGGTCAAATCCGAAGATCGTGGCGGTGATCCCGCCGACCGCTGCTACTTTGAAGAAGTCTCTACGGGACGTCTGCATTAAGCGACCTCCGCATCCGGTCCGAGCTTCCTACTTATTAGGCTTCGGCGAATCATTTGTCAATAGTTTATGAAATGGAAGGTAGGCGCTACTGGTGGAGAATGGTGAGACACGGTTTCCCGCCCTCCGTTCAAGGACAATTCATCCCCAGTTAAATTTCTTAAGCGGGCGCGCCTGAGATTACAAACGTGTTCATCGAATTCCTGTGGAACCTTTCCATATCGTGTTGCTGCTGTGTCAGGTTCCTTGGATTTGGGAACGTCCACACATACGCAGGCAAAATATTCGCCGCCACTAGTAATCAAAATGCGTTCTTTCATTGAACTTTAGCCGGTATGATTTGGAGCAGCATAGGCAAAGGAGCAAACCGGTCCGATGAGGGAGAAGATCACACTGAACGTGAACGGCCAGCAGCACCTCGTGGAAGTCGATCCAGAAACGCCACTGCTGTTTGTTCTGAACGACGAACTTGGGCTGCGTGGACCTCGATTCGGATGTGGAATGGCCCAGTGCGGAGCCTGCACTGTAATCATGCGCAGCCAGGTCGTGCGGTCTTGTGTCATGCCGGTAGGTACCGTTGGTCAAGGCGAAATCATCACGCTGGAAGGCTTGGGCACGCCTGCGCAGCCCCACCCAATCCAGCAAGCGTTTATTGAGGAAGGAGCGGCCCAATGCGGGTTCTGCCTCAGTGGCGTAATCCTGACAGCGAAGGCCGTTCTCGATGTAAATCCCGATGCCTCTGATCAGGAGATTCGGGATGCTTTGGGTGGCGTTTTGTGCCGCTGTTTCGCGCATATTCGAATGTTGCGGGCAATTCGAAAGTATGCCGAGGCAAGACGAATATGATTCAGTCCCGGCGTTACTTTCTGAAAAGTTGTGGTGCCGTGATTGTCAGTTTCAGTTCTGGGTCGGTGAGTCTGCTGGCCGCGCAGAGTCAAGGACCGTTCGGCACCCATCTTTCCCACATTGATCCGGGGAAGCTCGATTCTTGGTTAGCCGTCGGCGACGACGGGGTCGTCACGGCATGTACCGGGAAATGTGATTTCGGGCAGGGAATTCTTACGGCTCAATCCCAGCTCGTCGCCGAGGAGTTGTGTGTTCGGGTCGCCCGCGTCAAGCTCATCCAGTGCGACACATCTATTTGTCCGGATCAGGGAACCACCTCTGGAAGTCAATCGACTCCGACGAACTTTAACTCAGAAAATCTCGCACTCGCGGCAGCCACCGCTCGGGAAGCCCTGTTGAGTCTCGCTGCGAAGAAATTAGCAGAGCCGGTTGAGAATCTCACGGTGGCGGACGGTGTTATCACCGGAACGATGGGGCGCCACGTCAGGTACGAGGATCTTATTGGAAACAAGCATTTCAATCTCCCGCTGAGCGCGACAGCGAAGCGGCGATCGGCTGCGGATTGGACGGTGTTGGGTAAACCAATTCCTTCGCTGGATAGAACCATCCTGATGACCGGTCAATTTGAGTTCGTTCACCATGTCCGCGTAGCTGGAATGTTGCACGGGCGCGTCGTGCGGCCGCCGGAGATGAGAGCGACGGTGGCCCATGTAGACGAACAATCGGTGCGAAATATTCCAGGTCTCGTGAAGGTAGTCGTCCGCAAGGATTTTGTCGGCGTCGTCGCCGAGACGCAATACCAGGCAACATTGGCGGCCCGTCAATTGGCGGTGCGGTGGAATCCCGGCCCGGAACTCCCGTCGCATAAGGATTTCTTCGACCATCTCCAGAAGCAGCCTGCCCACGAAGCTCTCAGCGTTGACTCCCAGGACACGGACGCTCGGCTCGCTGACGCGAGCAGCATCGTTCGGGCCCGGTACACGTATCCGTACCAGATGCACGGATCAGTAGGCCCCTCGTGCGCGGTGGCCGATGTTAAGCCGGAGAGTGCAACTGTCTGGTCGGCAACACAGTCGGCTTATCCGACAAGAAGCATCGTTGCAAAGCTTCTGAATATGCCGATGGATAAAGTACGTGTCATCTATGTGCGAGGATCGGGCTGCTACGGACTGAATGGCGCCGATGCCGTGTCCTTTGATGCGGCCATACTTTCCCAGGCGGTGGGAAAGCCGGTCCGCCTGCAGTTCTCCCGCCGAGACGAAATGATGTGGGAGAACTTAGGCTCAGCGTGCACGGTGCAGCTTCGTGCCGGACTTGCGCGTGATGGACGCATCATCGCCTGGGATCGTGAGGACTGGGTCGCTTCGATGGGGAATCGACCGGGCTACGATCAGCCGGGGAACGTTATCACCGGCGTGCTGTTGGGATACGAACCCGAGTTGCCTGAGCCCCGCTCTGCCACGCCGCCTGCTGGCAAGTTTCGCAACCGCAGCAACACGGTGCCATCCTATTTCGCAGGATGCATTGCTGGCAGCTGTGGCGGCGACGGAACCATCCGTAGTGAACGGGCCCTGACTCATACCGTACGTTCGCCGTTTTTCACCGGGCCACTCCGCTCGCCTTTGCGGATTCAGAATACGTTCGCCAACGAATGCTTCATGGACGAGCTCTGCGCGCACGCAAACGCCGATCCTGTGGCTTTCAGGCTGCTCCATTTGCAGAACTCACGAGTTATCGGCGTTCTCAAGGCTGCCGCCCAAGCAGCGAGTTGGCAGGCTCGTTCCTCACCGAAGGCAGGTGTCTCTCGGGCGGGAACGGTAAGCGGACGTGGTATCGCCTGCGTTGCGTATGAAGGAGACAATGGCTATGCTGCGCTTGTTGCCGAGGTCGACGTAGATCTGGAAACAGGAACGGTCCGGCCGCGGCGCTTCGTAGTTGCGTTGGACTGTGGTCCTATCTCCAACCCGGATGGTCTGCGAAATCAGATCGAAGGAGGCATCCTGCAAGGGATGAGCCGCAGCTTGGTTGAAGAAGTTACATGGGACAACAGGCGTGTGACCTCTGTCGATTGGGAGACTTACAACAGTTTGTATCTTGATTACGACATGCCCACGATCGAGACGGTCTTTGTGACGCCTCCCGATGTGCCCGCCACCGGTGCGGGAGAGACCGCAATCACAGTAACTCCCGCCGCGATCGGAAACGCCATCTTCGACGCAGCCGGTGCCCGTCTGCGGGATCTGCCGTTTACTCCGCAGCGTGTAAAAGCTGCACTGGTTGAGAGTGCCCAAAGAGGCGAGAGGGTATGAAGCATAGAAAATCCATGGGGTCGCTCTTCGCCGTCGCCGCAACCTATTGTTCGCTATCGCTGCTCATTTTGGTACCCGTTCAAGGAGTGGAACATGCTGACGCACAACTCGGTCGCGACGATGTCGGCGCCGCTGCGGCTTTCGAAGCAATTGTTCCGGTACTTCGCCACCCTCGCTGTATGAATTGCCACTCCGGTGGAGACTTTCCTCGTCAGGGTGACGACAGCCATCGCCACACCATGCAGATTCGCCGTGGAGACGGACATGGAATAAATCCCGTCAGATGCAGCAGCTGTCATCAGGATCACAATCTCGTGGGCTCGCACATGCCCCCGGGAGCGCCCGGTTGGCATCTGCCCGCTCCCGCGATGCCGATGATCTGGGAAGGGTTGACGGACCATCAACTCTGTGAACTGCTCAAAGATCCCCAGCAGAACGGTCATCGTACGGCCGAGCAGATTGTGGAGCATATGCACACGCCGCTCGTACTCTGGGGTTGGGCCCCTGGCAACGGCCGCGCTCCAGTCCCCATGCCTCAGCATGAGTTCTTTGCGAAGGTCCAAGAATGGGCTGCCAAAGGAGCGGCATGTCCCACGGGCGCAAGTGCGGGAACGGCACCCGGACACATTTCCAGTTCTGTTAATTTCGCACAACGAGCGATCAACTAGGGGATGTTCATGTCATCGGAATCATTGCGTCCATTGCGGGTTCTCCTGTCGATTGGAGCAATCTGCTCGCCTCACGCCGCGCGATTGGAGCAAGATCTCGCCGGACACTGAAAAGATTGAGGGAGAGTGATCCCGCGACAACTGCGCCACGATGTGCTAGCTTTTCTTTGTAGGACAAAGCGAGAAATCGATGGACGTTTTTGAAGAAATTGTGCGGATTAGGAAGATCGGCCAACGCGCCGCCCTTGCGACCATCGTCCACACAAACGGCTCGATTCCGAGCTATGAAGCTTCGCGCATGCTGATCCGCGACGACGGCTCAATCCTAGGTACCGTGGGCGGCGGCTGCGTGGAAGCCGAAGTTTGGGCCGCGGCGAAAGAGGTAATTCAAAGCGAGCGCACCCGCAAGATGACCTTCCATCTGAACCACGAAGCTGGCTACGATTCCGGCCTCATTTGCGGCGGCACTCTGGAGATTTTCGTGGAACCAATTCTGCCCCAGCCGATGCTTTATATTTTCGGCGGTGGCCACATTTCCGCGGCTTTGGCGAGCGTCGCGCATCAAGCCGGATTTTCGATTGGAATTGTGGACGATCGCGACGCATTTGCGAACGTCGAACGGTTCCCCACCTCCTCGGAAATTTATACTTCTTACGAGGACGCCTTCGAAAAGATCCGGCCTAATTCCGCGACCTACATTGTCATTGTCACTCGCGGCCACAAAGATGACATGCGCGTGTTGTCCTGGGCAGTGGAAACCGAATCGCGGGGCTTTGCTCCTCGCTATATCGGAATGATCGGCAGCAAGCGCAAGGTCGCCTCGGTTTATAAGGCATTGGAAATGGCCGGAGTGTCGCCAGGCAAGTTTGAGCACGTTCACGCACCGGTTGGTCTGGATATCGGCGCGCTGACGCCTGAGGAGATCGCAGTGAGTATCACCGCCGAACTCATCGCCGTTCGGCGCCACGCTGTGAATCTTCCTCATAAATCCGTAAAACTTTCCAAAGTCGCAAGCTCGCCACAAGACTGAACCAGCATGCTCGCTGTCGCTATCCTGGCCGCCGGTGAATCACGGCGCATGGGCCAGCCCAAGGCGCTGCTTCGCTATCGCGGGAAAACTTTTGCCGAGCATCTCGTTTCCGTAACACGCCATGAACGCGTCGGCCTCACGCGAATCGTGCTGGGAGCTCAAGCCGGGGAAATTCGCAGCCGCCTTCCGCTCGATGCCACGTGGATTCTCGAAAATCCGAATTGGCAACAGGGGCAGCTTTCTTCCATCCAGGCTGTGATTCGTAGCCTCCCTGGCGAAACGGAGGGACTGATTCTGTGTCCCGTGGATCATCCCTTGATATCAGGATTTCTTGTCGCGCAGCTCATTCAGGAATTTGATTCAACCGAAAAACAAATCGTACTGCCTACCTACAAGGGGAAGCGCGGACACCCCGCGATTTTTCGCGTTTCGCTGTACGGAGAATTGCTGGCCGCTTCGCCAGAGGTCGGCGCGCGCGAAGTGGTGTGGGCACATCCAAAGGACGTGACGGAAGTTGAAACCGACGAAGAGGCCGTCGTGCTCAATTTGAACGATCCGGAAACGCTTGAGAAGGCTATCCGTTACTGAAGACAACAAGCGAGTTTCA
>Ga0307477_10002108_pt1 | contig 15683 bp, 17 predicted proteins | sample atmos_gasesECM2C_FD_203316 | JGI IMG/M metagenome (GOLD analysis project Ga0307477, IMG submission 203316) | Hardwood forest soil microbial communities from Morgan-Monroe State Forest, Indiana, United States - atmos_gasesECM2C_515 | ecosystem: Environmental > Terrestrial > Soil > Temperate...
TATGAGCGGCGTCGCGACCGCCCTCGCGCCATCGGGGCGTATACGCGCTTCGTCGACTTCTGGAAGGACGGGGACCCCGAGCTGCAACCTACGGTGCGAGACGCGCGGCAACGGCTTGCGCGACTTGCTGGGGAGCACTAGCAACGAGGCTGCGCAGGGGCGTCGATGAGGCGAAGGCGCCGTCGTCGGGATGCGGGCCGATACCCGCTTCCAGGTCTGTAACCCTCGCGGCGGCGTCGACCGGGCGCTGCTCTGGGCCGCCAAAGGGATTCCTCCGGTCTTTCCTGAGGCCTCTGTGTCACCTGTCTTACTGGGGCTCTTGTGCGGCATGGCGATCGGGCTGCTGATCGCATGGCTGTACTTCTTGAGTTGGAAGGGGCAATACACCGCGGCAATTCGCCAAGACGCGGTAGAGCGAAGCCAGGCCGTCACGGCCGGTAAGGTTCACGAACAGCTATTACCGTACCTCCCCGAGTTCCCCTACAATCCCAAGGATGCCCGGTTCCTGGGTAGTCCGGTTGATCTCATCGTTTTCGACGGCCTTGCCGAAGGGCAAGTGCGTCGCGTGGTGTTTCTTGAGGTCAAGACAGGCAGCTCGACCCTGACAGTGCGCGAGCGTCAAGTGCGGGACGTGATCGAGGCGCACGAAGTAGAGTGGCTCCTCCTGCGGGTCGGCCAGCCCTCACACGGCGAGGGCTGAGCCCGCGCGCCGGGTTGCGCCGCGTCCGCGGTCACGGGCGAGCGTCAGGGGCGCCCGTGGCACAGTCCACGATGCACATGGAGAGGCGGGCCGGACTCGCTCGACGCGCCCCAGGCGGTCGGGGAGCGTCAGGCATTCGGGCGACTGCATGGCTCCACCGAGGTAATCCTAAGCAGGCTTCATGTCCTCGCCGCTGATCTGCAGGTCAAAGCCGTTCGGGTCCCTAATGTGAAAGCTGTTCTCCGTGTCGGGTCGCGGATGCAGCCCGCGACGCTCCAACTCCGTTTGTACCGCGTGCCTGTCCCAATTCGCGACCGTGTACGCGATGTGATCGACTCGCGGCGGCGTGATCCCATGAGGAGCGTTCCGGGGAATGACAAACGTATTCGTGTCGCCGATGATCAACCTACACTGGGTGCCTGAGTCCCCGACTACCCTCATGCCCAGGAGGTCGGCGTAGAAGTCGCGCGTCTTCGCATAGTCCTTGACCTGGTATGAGATGTGATTCACCGCAATCGCGCGGAGCCCGTCCACGGTTTCTCCCGACCGTGCAGTGGGGTGCGCCCTGGCTGCTGCGAGGAAGGCCAGGCTCTTGATCAGCTCGCGACGCGTCATCCTTCCGTGATCACACTCATCGAGGAGTTGAGCAATCAAACGTTCCATCTCTTCCTCCACAAAGACGTCCGTACACCCACCCGGTGGTTGCGGCCCGCGCAGCGCGGAGGGCCAATCCGAGCACCGCTCGCCTGCGGGCTTCTTCTTCGAAACTTCCTGATCTACCGGAGCGTATCTCCCGCTAACCCCATGACCGCGCCTGTTCCGCAACGGAGGGCACATGAGCTCGGCCCGCAATCCAGGAAGAGTAGTTGGCTACTGGTATCTGCTCCTTGTTCTGCTAGGCCCGCTGCGCCTCATCTACATCCCCAACAAACTCTTCGTGTCGGGCGACGCGGCCGCAACGGCCAGCAACATCGCCGCGCACGAGTGGCTCTTCCGATTCGGCATGCTGAGCGACTTGCTGGGCGGCGTGGTCCTGATCTTCCTAGTACTGGCGTTTTACCGGTTGTTCAAGGGGGTCGACCAACATCTCGCCGTGCTCCTCGTCATTGTGGGTGGCGTGATGCCCGCCCTCATCAACTTCGTGAACGTGGTGAGCGATGCCGGCGCCCTCATGGTCGCGCGAGGCGGGGGCGGCGACTTCTTGTCCGTCTTCGACAAGCCGCAGCGTGATGCGCTGGTCATGCTGTTCCTGCGCCTGCATCACTCGCAGATTGTTGCTGCCGAGATCTTGTGGGGGCTCTGGCTCTTCCCGATGGGGGCCCTGGCGTACAAGTCGCGGTTCCTGCCGCGGTTCCTTGGCGTGTGGCTGATCATCAACGGCGTCGCCTACGTCGTCCTGAGCCTCACGGGACTATTCCTTCCGGATTATCAGGACAAGGCGTTTACTCTCTCTCAGCCCGCCCTCTTTGGAGAGCTGGCGATCATGTTGTGGCTCGTGGTCAAAGGCGCGAACCCGGGGTTGGAGCAATCGAGAGCTGCCCAGCTTGCATGAACCGACCGAGCCGTCCCTACCTCCGGAATTGCTCGCAACGGTGTGCGAGCTCCCGCCCGCCATCTCCCTGTAAGGCGGGTGCGCGACCAGCAGCGTGAGCGGCTCCGTCTAACGGGATGTTGATCGTCTATGCCGTGGTATTAAGCGAGAGTCGTCTACGCCAGCCGCGATTCGAAGGGCCTTCCGCTCCCGCGGGCGCTACCGCCTTCTCCAGGACCTAGTGTCGGCCAGCGCTCGCCAGCAACGTCTGCGTTGCATCTGAAATCGCAACTGCTCTAACAGGGGCCGCCGGTGCGAATCACTGCCAGACCGACGCCTTCTTGGCCCATGGGCTGTCCTGATACCGCTCGGTGAAGGCGCGCGCTGTGTCCTTCAGCGACGCCCCGTCACCCGTCGCTTTGTAGGACGCGACCCCGGCCCAGTAGAGGGCCTCCGCTGCCGCATCGGTGCGCGGTAGCCGCTCCACAATCTCTCGGAAGCTCCGTTGTGCGTCGACCCACCGCCCCTGCTTGAAGGCCATATGGGCCAGGCCGAGCATCAGTTGCGCGAGGAAGTCGTCCGCGGGAAGAAATCCTTCCACACGGTGGCGCTCGACGCCGTCGGCGTCCAGTTCGAGAATCGTCGGGGTCCAGGGCGCGCCGTAGCGCTCGGCGTAGCGCTTGAAGTCCGCCGGGTTCTCTTTCACGTGCACCCGGGCGGGCAAGAAATGCTGGTTCACGAAGCGCACCACGCGTTCGTCCGGCCACACCTCGGCATCCAGCCGAGCGCAGCCGTTTCACATCGGGGCGGCGCTGAAGTCGAGGAGTACTGGTTTCTGCTGGGCCTTCGCGTCCTTCAGCACCTGATCAACGTCACGGCGAAATTGGATTGGCATCGTCTGCTCGCTGAGGATGTGACTTCGCTCGAAAGATACTGGATAGTCGGGGACGCTGATTGGGCTCCCTGGAAACCCTCGGCACCAGCCAGCATCGACCAGCAAAGCCCCTGCTGTTACAACCGTTGTGACAATCGAGGTCCCCCGAACTCCGCACTCTCCATCGTGATCAGCTTCATCGCCCGCGGGCGCGACCGCGAGCTCCGCGCCGGTTCGCAGGGAGTCATGGCATCCGTCCCCGCAGAGGCAATCTCGCAGTTAGTTCAGTCGGCCGGTGCTACCCTGTGTCCGCTTCTTCGCGTCCCGCTGCCAGAGCACCGTTTCCTACACCCTAGGACCTAGTTCGCGGCTACTCCTTCCGTGGGATGGTCGCCTACTGAACGCACCTGCAAGTTGAGTGTTGGGAGGCGGCAGGGGGCGATCACCGGCGGCCGAAGCGCTCGGCCAACGATGGTCAATCACCGTCGTCGGGACGTGGGATGGAAGTGCGGGTCACTCCACCTACGTCCACGCGATGTTCTTGGGGAGTTGAGGCGTGGGCGACACGGCTCTCGGTTCGGAACGGAAGTCGGGTTGCTTAGTCGCGTTCCTCCACGGTCGTTGACGGCAGAAGCCACCACATCATAACGAAGCGAGGGAAGGGCGCATCGCCTGCTACAAGGAGAATCGTTCGAACTTGACACTCGTCCGATTGGATGGAGTAGCACGACGAACTCGCACAGCTCCAACGCGAGGATCTCCTCGCCGCGGCGCGTGAGCGGTGCCGTCCGAACCCAGCCGACGCGGCCTTCTGGCGGGCCGTGACCTCGCGTGCGGGAAACGTTGGCGGCGATCCTCGGACGCTGCCCACCTCACAGGAGCCTCTCGATGAGAATGACTAAGAACCTGGGAATGCTGTTGTTGGGCTGCTGGCTCATCGTGAGCGGGCTTATACCCCTCCTCAACCTCAGCTTCTCGGGACTGGGCACTCTTATGGCGATCGTCGCCATTGCAGCCGGCGCCTTGATCCTCGTGGGCCGGTAAACGCGCCAGCGCTCTGATACGCCGTTACGAAAGCGCAGTGTCTCTGAAGGCCACGCACAATTCGAGACCCGTGCGTTCTCCTGCGAGTCCTTTGATCCGGAGGCAAAGCCCGTGTCGCTGCCGTACTCACGACTCATCAGGCTCGGCATTGTGATTCCCGCCCTGCTGGCGGTGCCACCCGCCGCCGTATTCGCACAGTCCCCTCCCGACACAAAATTGATGAACCGCGCTCAGCGTGCCGGCGAAATCGTGGCCGAATTGGTGCGTGAAGCGGACCACTCACCGCCCCAATCGCTGTTGAACAAGGCGATCTGCGTGGCCGCCGTGCCCGAGGTTGTGCAGGTCGGATTGGAGGTCGGGGGAAAGGTCGGATTCGGCCTCGCGAGCTGCCGCACCCCCAACGGATGGAGCCTGCCAACGTTCATGGCACTGAAAGGCGCTACGTTCGGGCTCCAGATCGGCCTGCAGTCGGCAGACGTGGTGTTGGTCTTCCTCAACAAGAACGCCCCACGCCTGATCGGCTCCAGTTCGTTCGACCTCGGCGCCCAGGCCTCGGCCGCGGCCGGGCCAGTGGGGCGCAACCTGTCAGCCGAGACCGACTACAAGCTGAAGGCGGAGATCTATTCCTACTCGAAGACCAAGGGCTTGTTCGCAGGAATCGATCTCGCGGGCACCAAGTGGGAAATTGACTCGGACGCGAACAAGGCGGTGTACGGCGGGGCGCGGGCCCGTGATGTGTCCGACCTGCTCCACACCGGTGGGGCCGAGGGCCCGGCGCTCGTACGGCCGTTCCTCGAGAGTCTGGAAAGGAACGTCGGCCCGGGGAAGCCCTAGGCGAGGGCACAGCACCGCGGTCCGGCGCGAGCGTGGCGCCGGGGACGACAAGCGGGACCGACAGGTGCATCACACTCTCCATCATCCGTTCACCGTCGACGCCGACGTGAGCAACGGGTTCGAGCGCGATCCGCGCGTCGAGGGATGGCCTGCATGACTCGCGCGTGGATGCGCGCAGTGGTTGTTGAGGCGTGGATTCTTTGCGGTTGTGAGGGGCAGAGGTATCAAGCGAACACAGTGATCAAGGACGAGCACGGACCAGATCACGTCCTCGGCTAAGCGACGGAGGATCTGCGTGCACACGGAGAAAGGTTGGAACGAATGACTTCACGGACGGGCAAAGGGTGGAACGAATGACCTCGTGTCCGCGCGGGCCTTCTCCTAAGGATAGCGCTGGGGGGTACAGTGGACCTGGCGAGCTGCTGAGGGTCCCAGCAGCCCCCTGTTTAGGAGCCCGCCCGGAAGCGCAGGCCACCATATGACAGCCCACAGGCAACTCTTCCTCACGTTGTTCTTCTTGTATGGAACATCCCCAGCCCTTGGTGCTCAGGTGCTCCTCAATAACGGAGACCGTCTGAGCGGCGCGATCCTCAGGGGGGATGGTACGACGCTGACGGTTGCAACGGACGCCATGGGGTCCGTCGTCATCCCGTGGTCCGCCGTGCGCCAGATCGTCTCCGACCAACCCCTCTACGTGGTGACCGCGGAGCACGGTTCCCTGAAGGGCCCCGTTACCATTGAGGGCACCGACCTGGTTGTCGCCACGGTCGGAGGGCCGGTGCGCGTCTCCCTAGCCAGCGCGCCTGTGCTCCGCTCAGTTGCCGAGGAGGGCAACTTCGAGCGGGCCCAGCATCCGGGATTGCTCGAAGGGATCACGGGCGGGTTCAGTGGCGGCTACACCCTCGTCCGCGGCAACAGCCAGGCCACGACTCTGTCCCTGGGGTTCAACGTCGTAAGGAGCACCCCAAGCGATCGGACGTCCTTGTACTACGCCTCGCTGTACGCGGCGGATCGAACAGGGACTACAGCCAATGACGAGCGGGGAGGGATTCGCTACGACCGTAACATTGCGGGGCGCGTGTTCAGCTTCGTCAGCGCGGACTTCGAACACAACGCGCCGCAACTCCTCGACTTGCGACAGGTGTACACCGTTGGCCTCGGCTCCCACATTATCCACCAGGACATGACGAGGCTCGATCTGCTGGGCGGCGTGAACTACACTCGCGAGGCCTATCTGCCCACACCGACCAACAACCTGGCTGGCGTCACGCTCGGCGAGGACTTCGCCCTACGCATCCGACACGGCGCGGCGCTCACCGAGCAGCTGCTCGTGTACCCAAACCTCACACAGAGCGGCCAGTATCGGGCCACGTTTGACCTGGGCCTCGTGACCAAAGTGAAGGGGTGGCTGAACTGGCAAGCCGCGGTGAGCGACCGCTACGTGAGCAACCCGCCGCCTGCGACGATGCAGAACGACTTCGCGTTCACTACCGGATTGAACGTGACGTTCAGTCGCTAAGCAGCGGGCAGAGTTAGGGACCTAGACCGACTCGAGACCCGCCTTACGCGTCGGCCTCGATGATGTTGCCAGCTCCAAGGCGGAGGGATCGTGACGGGGGCTCGCCTCCGTCTTTCCGTAAGACGCGTTGGCGTTGATGTTGCCCCTGGGCGGCAGCGATCTCGGCGTCCCGCGCCTGCATGGCCGCGGGTGACGCTCCCGCGCGGCGCGAGTGCGCGATCACGCCACTTCACTGTCGTTCGCGCAGCGCGACGGCCTGACGCCCAGTGCGATTATCGTCGTGGCAGGACACGTGCGGTCAGCGCGAAGGCAAGGCCCGATCACGAGGTGCGCGGCTTCCCTTTTCCCAAACGTTTCAGCAGGACCGGACGCGGGTCGGTCAAGCGGCCGAGCTACGCGCCTAACATCGACCAGTTCACTTGTGAGGAGCGCCTGTCTGTTACAACCGTTGTAACAAATCCGTAAGCGATTTGGTAACCTCATGCGCCAGCCGCGATTCGAACGCGGGACCTTCGGCTCCGGAGGCCGACGCTCTATCCAGCTGAGCTACTGGCGCGTCTTGTGAGGCAACGACCTATATCAACGACTTCTACGAGTTGCACTATAGTCGCCAAAAAACAGTGTCAAGCGGCGCCCCGGAGCGCCGCCAGCCGGTCCTTCAGTGTATCCTCGAACGCCTCTATCCGGTACTCTACCTCTGAGGCTCGGTGCCGTACCGGGGCCGCGGTGAGCACTTCGTGACGACGCTCGCATCCGTCTTGCGACTGTGCGTGGATCTAGTGTAGGGCCCTGGTTTCGCCCCTCCGCGTTACGAGTCCGCGATCCCAACTGCCCAGAGCTGCGCTGGTACGGTCTAGAGCTCGACGTCGATGAGTAAAGGCGGTACTCTATGTCGTAGGGCGGCAGCGAACGGTGCGTCGCGACCACCAGCCCACCGCGGATGCTCAAGAGACTCGACACCTTCGTCACGTTGTCGACGGCGCCAGCGTGACCCTGCCCGAAGGGCGGCTTCATGTCCTCACCACCGCTTCACTTACTGGTGATTATCGATCACCACGCCACGCGTATTTATGCAGTCGAGAAGCCCCGCGATACCAACCCCAAGCGGATCGAGCCCTATGACCCTCACGGGTATCAGCGCCATCTCGTCCACCGCTCCGAAGGGCACGGCACTGGACAACGCGCACCTGAGGAGCCGTCGTATTACGAAGCCGTGGCCAAGACGCTCGCTGGAGCCGATGCCGTCCTCGTGATGGGGCACGGTGCGGGGAAGAGCAGCGCGATGGATCACTTGGTCACATATCTCAACACCCACCATCCGGAGACGGGACGGAAGATCGCGGGGGTGATCCGGGTCGACCTGCAGGCGCGAACCGATGCTCAGCTCCTGGCTGAGGCGCAACCCATCCTAGCATCCTGGCCGGGACCCGTTCCGCGCTGACGGAGCGCTTCTCACTCTCCTAGTGGGCGAACCTTCGTTGCGTGGCCGGGCCCAAAGTTGGGGATCTCGCACGCCCGGCGCGGATCGCGAAGAAGCCACGTGATTTCCAGGGAGGTCCGATATGTGGAAGACACGACGTATGACGCATGGTGGGTTCGCCTGCGCTAGCACACTCGTGGTCGGCCTTGCAGTTATGACTCCGTGTTCTGCGGTCGCTCAGGCGGATATCACCGTGAGCGCGCAGTCCTTTCGTTGCATTCGGAGCGGGACCAAGGTGCGCAACACGTACATCTGGAACGCAGATCCCAAGTTGCTGGCGGAAGCCATTCACATCCTGCGGGACAGCGTGTCCAATGTCGAGTATCCCGTTGGCACCATCCTCCAGCTGATCCCGGCAGAAGCGATGGTCAAGCATCCGCGCGCTCGGTTCCCGGATACGAACGGGTGGGAGTTTTTCGCGCTGGACCTTTCGGCGCAAGGCACGAGGATCAAGGCCCGTGGTGACTCCGTCGTGAACTTCATCGGGGTGACGTGTCTCAGCTGCCACCGGGCCGCTGCGACCTTTGATTTCGTGTGCGAGAAGCATCACGGCTGCGCCCCGATCCCGGTGGATGACAAGATGATCGCTGACCGCCAAAGCCAGGATCCGCGGTGCCCTCCGGCTGCGGAGGCCGGAAAGAGAGGGGGCAGGTGACCGTCGCGGCCTGCGCAGTCGGGCCGGGTAGTGAGAAGATTCTGTGGTAGGCAGCGGCGTACAACCCACGAAGCCACGAACCGCGTGCGGGTTAGCCCGCGTCGAACGGTCCCGTTGAGGCCGCTACGACCTCTCGTGGTATCGGTGACAACACGGGAGCGGACGAATCGCGCGAAGTGACGGCGCTCCGGCGGTCACGGTTCCCGTCTTAGGGCTAAGCAGTCCGAGTCCGGGGCGAGCCTGCCAGCGCGGACTGAATGCGCAAGAACTCTCCCACGTTTTCCATCGTGAGGAGCCCCACCAGCGCACCGCGATTAGTCACAGGCAGCGTGTGACAGTCGCAGGACTGCAGTCGCGCAAAGGCCGTGTCCAGCATGTCGGCCCCATCCACGACCTCGAACTCGCGGCGCATGATGTCGCGCACCCGCCACTCGGCCCCTCGCTGGGCCAGGGCCTTGAGCACATCGCTGCGCAGCAGTACCCCCGCAAGGCGGCCCCCATCGATTACCGGGAAGTCCTGCTGCGACCCCCCGCGGATCAATTCGAGCACGCGTTGCACCGGGTCATCCGGCGCGACGGTCTGGAAGTTGGTGAGCATGGCGCGGCTCACCGGAATGCCGCTCAACGCGGTGCGCATTTGCGCCATGCTCGCCTCCTGGGCCGCGCCGATCCAGACGAAGAAGGCGATGAAGACGAGGAACGGGTTCGTGAACAGACCGAACAGGCCGAACACCAGGGCCATCGCCTGCCCGACGTGTGCGGAGATTTGCGTGGCCCGGACATAATCCATGCGCATCGCCAGCAGCGCTCGCAACACCCGACCGCCGTCCATGGGGAAGGCGGGGAGCAGGTTGAAGACCGCGAGTGAGACGTTTACGACGAGGAGTCGCTCGAGGAATGGACCACCGGCCATGGCGAGCGCGGAGAGCGGGCGCAGGGTCTGCGAGAGGAGGAGCCAGGCATAGAGTGCCACCGCGATGACGACGTTTACGGCGGGGCCCGCGAGCGACACCCACACCTCCTCACGCGGATTGTCGGGTATCCGCTCGAGCCGGGACACGCCACCGATGGGCAGCAGGGTGATATCGCGGGTGCGGATGCCATAACGCTGGGCAGTGAGCGCGTGGCCGAGCTCGTGCAGAACGACGCAGGCGAATAAAGCCAGGATAAAGGCGACTCCGGAGAGCGCCGCCGCGCTGCCGCCGGCTAGCCAATACGTGCCCCCGACCCAGGCGACGAGCAGGAAAAACGTGGCGTGCACATACAGGCCGATCCCGGCCACCGTTCCGAGCTTCCACGACCATTTCATCTTGCTACGCGGCTCCAGCCGAGCTACCAGGCATCCCAGTCGACGCTCGTCGTACTAGTCGCACGTCCGCGCCCACGGCACCAGGTCGAGTCGCTCGAAAGGGATCGGCTTCCCGCTGCGCTCACACCGCCCGTACTCCTCCGGCCTCTTGTAGAGCCGCTCGAGCGCTGCGTCGATCTCGCCAAGCTCCGCCGTCTCGCGCGCGGCGTTCAGGGCATCCACCTCTTGGTCTGCGGTGTCCGTCCCCTGGTCGGCCAGATGCACGTGAAAGGCGGAGAGGTCTCCCGAGTCCTCTTGAAGCGTGTCGTGGGTTTCGCGATGGTAGCGCGCGAGTGCATCCGCGACGCGTGTTCGCTCCTCGAGCAGGCGAGCCTCGAGATGTTTCCGTTGTGTCGGGGTCAGCGCCATACTCCCTCCTCGGTTGGGAGATAGCCGCGCGCCGTGGGAGTCGCAAGCATCGCGAGGCTACAGCAGAGCGCCTACTGGCGGGACGATCACGATGCCATCACCGGGCCGACCACTTCACGGGGGGTGGGGATGGCTTGGTCGTCATGGGGTAGGCAGACTACAGCATGATGAGCCCGCGCCGCAAGCCGATTATCTTCCCTCTTTGTCCGACCGCCCGACCCTTCGACAAGGACCGAGTATGTGTCGCAACATCAAGACCCTGGCGAACTTTGCCCCTCCCGCCACCGACGATGAGATCCGGGCCTCGGCGCTGCAGTTCGTCCGCAAGCTGAGCGGGACGACGCGGCCGTCCCGCGTGAACGAGGGGGTCTTCAATCGGGCCGTGGACGAGGTGACGCTGGCTGCCCATCGTCTGGTGCGCGAGCTTCAGACCAGCGCGCCGGCACGGAATCGGGACGAAGAGCGGCGCAAGGCGCACGAGCGGGCCCTCAAGCGGTTCGGTCCGGTGTCGGAGCAACCCCGGTCCTGATCGCGCCGCGCGCATGCCGCCCTGTCACCAGATCTTCCTGCTATCCCCCGCCAACTCCGCGGGCAAGCGCGCGGCGTTGTTGCTTCGGAACGACGGCCGCTCGGCCTTGGCCCAGCGTCTGCGATCCGAGGGCGCGACGCTCGGCGAGATCTACACCTTCATGAGCGGGCTCTATTTTCGCGGCAAGCTGGCGTATGCGTCCGCGTTCGCCAATCCCCCGGCCGCGTGCGGCGGCATTCACGTCATCGTGCCGGGCCTGGGCCTCCGTTCTCCCGGTGCCATGATCGACCGCGACCGGTTACGGGCCATCGCCCGGGTGCCGGTCGACCCAGACGATCGGCGGTACGCCACCCCGTTACGGCGCGACGCCGCGCTCCTGGCCGAGCAGCTGCACGGTAGAGACGCGGCCATCTTGCTGGGCAGTATCGCGACTCCGAAGTACCTCGAGCCGCTGACGGCCATCCTGGGTCCGCGTCTGCACTTTCCGCAAGAATTCATCGGCCGAGGGGACATGAGCCGCGGCGCGCTCATGTTGCGATGCGCGGACGAAAGACGCGAATTGACGTATGTCGCGGCGTCACCTCAGTCCTCCTGAGATGGCGCCCGATCGCGAAATGGTCGTGGTCGCCGGCCGTGAAATCGCGATCTCGAACCCGCGGAAGGTGCTGTTCCCCAAACCGAGATACACGAAGCTCGACCTCCTGCGGTATTACCTCGCTGTCGCCGAGGGGGCGCTACGCGGGGCGGGGGGCCGACCGAACGTGTTGGTCCGCTACCCCAATGGGATCACTGGGGAGTTCTTCTATCAGAAGCGGGCGCCCGAATCTCGCCCCGCGTGGATCGAAGTCGTGACGCTGCGCTTCCCCTCGGGCCGCACCGCCGAGGAGGTGGTGCCGCGCGACGCCGCGGCGCTCGCGTGGCTCGCCAACCTCGCCTGCCTCGAGCTCCACCCGCATCCGGTCCGCGCCGAGGACCTCGAGCACCCCGACGAGCTGCGGGTCGACCTCGATCCCGTACCCGGTATCAAGTGGGCGCAGGTTCGCAAGGTGGCGCGGGTCGTGGCCGCCGTGCTGGGGGACTTCGGGCTCACCGGATGGCCCAAGACCTCAGGAAGCCGTGGCCTGCATGTGCTGGTGCGGATCGAGCGCCGCTGGCCCTTCGACGACGTACGGCGCGCGGCGCTGGCATTGGCGCGTGAGGTGGAGGGGCGCGCGCCCACGCTCGCCACCAGCAAGTGGTGGAAGGAAGAGCGGCAGGGCGTGTTCATCGACTACAACCAGAACGCCAAGGACCGCACGGTCGCCTCGGCCTATTCGGTTCGGGCGACCCCGGACGCGCGCGTCTCGGCGCCGCTCACGTGGGACGAGGTGGACGCGGCGGACCCTGCCGATTTCACGCTCGCCACGATGCCGCGGCGCTTCGCGCAGCTCGGCGATCGCCACGCTGGCATCGACGACACGCCCGGCGCGCTCGAGCCGCTGCTCGAGCTCTCGGCGCGCCACGAGCGCGAGGGGCTGGGCGACGCGCCGTGGCCGCCGCACTACAAGAAGCAGGCGGGCGAGCCACCGCGGGTGCAGCCTTCACGGGCACGTGGCGCTCGCGCGGCGAAGCATCCGCTGATCGAGATCGGCCGCGCCAAGCGCAAGCAGGACGCGCTCGCCGGGTTCAGACGTTGGAAAACCCGTCACCCGAGCGCCGCTGCCCACCTCGAGCCCGCCGACGTGCTGGTCGACCGGATGCGGGGGCGCTCATCCCTGTGGACGCGTATCCGGGTGAACCTACAGCACGTCCCGGCCAAGCTGCGACCGCGTCAGGAGCGACTCGACCCGGACGAGCCAGGATGAAAATCGCTACCTGGAACGTCAATGGCATTCGCGCTCGGGCGGCGCAGGTGCACGAGTGGGTGGACCGCGATGCCCCGGACGTCATATGCCTGCAGGAGCTGAAGGCGACGGCGGAGCAAATCCCCGCCGAAAGCAAGCTCCCTGACTTTCACGACTACTGGCATGGCCTGAAAGGCTATTCGGGCGTGTCGCTGCACGTCCGGCGGGGGCTCTTCGGGTCCGATCCCGTCTTCAGCCACCCACCCTTCGATGTCGAATCACGCGTCGTGCAGGCAGAGTTGGGCGATCTGATCATCGCGTCGGTCTACGTCCCGAACGGTGGTAAGGACTACCAGATGAAATTGGCATTCCTGACGCGTCTGACGGACTGGGTGCGCCGGCTGCATGCGGACAAGCGCGCGCTCGTGGTGTGCGGCGACATCAACATCGCCCGCACCGACATGGACGTGCATCCGAAGGAGCGAAAGCTGAATGCCGTCGGCCAGCGGCCCGAGGAACGGGCGCTATTCGAGACGCTCCTCGCCACACCGCTTGTGGACGTGGGGCGCGCGTTCGATCCCGCGAACCCGAATCTGTTCACCTGGTGGGCGCCCTGGCGGAATCTGCGCGCCCGCAACATCGGTTGGCGGCTAGACTACGTCCTCGTGTCGCCGACGCTCGCGCAGCGCGCCACGAGTTGCATCGTCCGGGCCGAGATCGGGACGAGCGACCACGCTCCCGTCGTTATGACTTTGTAGGGGACGAAAAGACCTTGGAGAGCTCGTAGGGAGGCGTGACCTCGAGCTGGTCATAGCGGCAGTCCCGCGGTCGCTTGTCCGGCCGCCAGCGTAGAAAGGTGGCGGCGTGACGGAAACGGTCGCCCTGCATGTGGTCGTATTTGACCTCGCACACTCGCTCGATGCGGAGCGGCTCCCACGAGAGGTCCTTGCCCGCACTCCAACGGCTTTGGCCGCCCGGCATGCGGGCGCCCGCAGCCTCTGCCTGGGTCCACCCCCGCCAGGGATGCTTCTCGAGGGCCTTCTTGCGGAGCGGCGCGAGGTCCTTCACGAGCTGCTTCCGCATCACCATCGTGAACGACGACGTAACGCCGACGTGCTGCAACGCGCCGCGGGTGTCGTACAAGCCGAGCAGTAACGAGCCGATAGCATCCGTCCCGGTCTTGTGCCACCGGAAGCCGCCCACCACGCAGTCGGCGGTGCGCGCGTGCTTCACCTTGATCATTGCGCGCTTGCCCGGCTGGTAGGGCGCACCGGTCGGCTTCACGATCACGCCGTCCAGCCCGGCGCCTTCGAACCGCTCGAGCCACTGCGCCGCCGTGCTGGGATCCCGGGTCACCGGTGTCAGATAGAGCGGTGGGTCCACCCGGGTGAAGACCTGCTCGAGCAACGCGCGACGCGCACCCTGGGGGGCTGCCATCGTATTGCGCCCGCCGGCCGCCAGGACGTCGAACGCCACGAACGACGCCGGGGTCGCCTGCGCCAGCTTCGCCACGCGCGAGGCCGCTGGATGTAAGCGCATCTGGAGCGCATCGAAGTCGAGGCCGTGCGGAGTCGTGATGACGATCTCGCCGTCGATCACACACTCTGCCGGCAGCTGCTCGAACAGCGCTTGGTGCAGCTCCGGGAAGTAGCGGTCAAGCGGCTTTAGGTCCCGGCTCTGGATGAACACATCGGACGCGCCGCGGAACACGATCGCCCGAAAGCCGTCCCACTTCGGCTCGTACAGATAATCGCCGCCGGACGGCAGCGCGTCAGCGAGCTTGGCGAGCATCGGCTCGATCGGCGGGGTGATGGGGAACGGTGTCGCGCGACGCCCTGCGCTCATTGCTGCAATGTACGTATAGACTGAGCGCAAGCGACCAGCGGAGCCTACCGGCAGTGGCCGACACTTCAAGAAGGGCGCAGGACCGTGGACAGGAAGAGCCTGGGTCCGGGGGCCGGGTCATCTGGTGGAACACCCCGACTGCCGCGCCGTACAAAAGGCAACCCAACGCCCAGGAGACCGTATGAAGCGCCTAGCGATGCTCGTTGCCGTCATCCTTTTCACCGCCCGCGGGGGTGCGGCGCAGGACACGTCGCACGCCGCGGCGGCAGCCCCAGCCGCGGCCCCGGCCGCAGCGCCCCCCGCCGCGGCTACTGTGACCGATGCTGTCGTGGCTAAGTCAGTCCTGGACCGCGAGCCTCAAGACACCGGCACAGCGTTCCCCGCCGACGTCGGGCAGCTCGTGTGCTGGACCAAGGTGAGCGGGGCCGCGGGTGCCACGCTTCATCACGTCTGGTTCCACGGAGACACCCAGGTCGGCGACGTCGAGCTGCAAGTGGGCGGCTCGCCCTGGCGCACCTGGAGCCGGAAAACCGTGCCGGCCGATTGGACAGGCCCATGGCACGTCGAAGTGCGCGATGCTAGTGGGACGGCCCTCAAGCGGATCGACTTCACAGTCGGTCAATAGCTCGACGACGTGACGTCGCGCGGCCAATCCTAGAGGCCGTGGTGCTCTGGCCCTCCGAGGTCGGCCGCCGCCCGGTGGTGATTCCTTGGGTTGAAGCGCGTGCACTCGGGGCGTCGCTTGCGATCCGGTTTTCAGCGGTTGTCGTCGGGTGCCGGGTGCAGGGAGTGTCCCGAGGGGCGCGTCAATCAGGATGCGTGGCCCCTCGGGGAGGCGCGGGCGATCCCCAGGCACGTCCCCCGTCCTGAGGTACCCGATATCTATGCACGTGAATTGCGGTACCCGGCCGGGGGGACTCGCCCGGGGACGAGAGCCCCGCCGGACGTGGCTCAAGGCCCGGGGTCTCGGAGACCGGTCGCTCTAGGTTGCGGCAGTCCATCATATAGGCTTCCACAAGCTCTCGCAAAACGACGACGGCGCTCGTCCAACGCGCCGCAACAACCCCGCGGCCCTCTCGGGTGCGCGTGATGCTCTCGCCTCCGGATCACTAGATGGATACCGCCATTCCGG
>Ga0307477_10002109_pt1 | contig 15682 bp, 18 predicted proteins | sample atmos_gasesECM2C_FD_203316 | JGI IMG/M metagenome (GOLD analysis project Ga0307477, IMG submission 203316) | Hardwood forest soil microbial communities from Morgan-Monroe State Forest, Indiana, United States - atmos_gasesECM2C_515 | ecosystem: Environmental > Terrestrial > Soil > Temperate...
AGAGCTATTCCCACGCTCATGACTTCTCTTTTTTATGTGGAGGTAAAACCTGTTCTTAGAACTTTTCTCCGTGGCGCAACACTTCTGCCGGGCCATCCACCGAAAACTCCTTAGTTTGGTCTGTGATGTCCTCGCAGAAGATCGGCCCTGGTCCGGGGTCGCCGATCTTTTTGTATCCCGCCCATGGGTTGTCACGGAACGGCATCCCCGGTATGGCGGGGAAATATTTTAGCGTTTTCAAATGTGCTAAATGGCGACCTTCAGCCGCACTCTCCGCGCGCACGATAATCGGCTCGGGGCTCCAGAGCTTCCATATCGGGTTTGCGAGATCGCTCGGGGTGAGCTTCCAAATGCGCATCATCACGCCGCTGTTCAGTGTAGCGGGGTCAATAGTAGCGTCAGGAAGCTTTCAACTTTCTTGCTGGGGGTGGTGCCACGGATACTTTGTGGGTTCCGCAGGGCTGTAGCCGCTGCCTTACAGCGGGTTTGACTGCATTGTGAGCAAACCTCCGGTCAGCCTCTCGCCGTGCCGAGCATGTCCAACAAGGAGTAGCGTGCGACCGGCGTCTGGGTCGGAACTCGGGGCGAGTTGCCTCATGATGAAATCAGGTTTGCTCTCGATCGGCGACGTCGATCAAACCTGTGGGTGAAGATCCGCCGATGAACCTTCGCAGACGCTCTTAGCACGCTCCTGCGTTGGCCGACCTGGAGAAGCTCCTGACGCAGTATTTTACGCATCTCTTCGCCGACAGTGTCTACAATGGCCCCAACCTGCGTCGGGCAGTCGCCAAATTCGCCAAGTGGACCATCGAGATCGTCAAACGCGCCGCTGACGCTGCTGGCTTTCAATTGCTGCCGCGCCGCTGGGTCGTCGAACGAAACCTGGCTTGGCTCAATCGCAACCGCCGCCTGGCAAAGGATTTCGAGGCTTCGATCGCGAGCGCCAAAGCGTGGGTTTACATCGCCTCGGTACAGCTCCTCATCAGGAGATTGGCGTGACCAATACACAACTCTATAAGATACATTACAACCCTCACGATTAAGATTCAGACACCTAGTCGTAGCCGTCAATCTCCCGCTGCTAGGCTTCACGGACCGACGACGTAGAGCGTTACCGCCTCGCGGCTTATGACATAGCGGCGACGGGCTGCGGAGTATGCCCTGCACATTCATGACCGGCGTTACGCTTACCCCGGAATTTGCTGCACGCGCAGGTCTTCCGGCCATTCTGCCGGATTTTCGCCCCTGGGATGCTTGATGCTCGGCCAAGCCGTTCGGTTCGAGCCAAGTTGCTTGACGAAGAGCTTGGCTCCGGCGGCATGCACTTGATCCCGCAGGTTGCGGACCCAATCCGGCTGCGTCGGCCGAGCTCCGGCGCCGCTCTCGCCGCCGCAAATCACCCAGTGAAGCTTCCCGAGCCATGGGGCAAGGTCGACCACTTCGAGCAACGGTTCGACCGAGAGGAAGCGAAGCGCGGCCGGGATCCCCGCAAGGTGCGGGATGCGGCGCGCCGCCTCGAGGTTGTTCTCTACAGTCGTACCGAGCCAGACGTTCGGCCAACCGTGGTCCCAATCGGGCGGAAGCATCGTAGGCGCGTTCTGCGGCCGTTTGCTCAAAAGCACCCAGATAAGCGCCGGGGTCGCGCGGATCAGATCCCACAGATCCGTGCGCCAGGCCGGCGGCGCGTGATTGTCGAAGATATCCGCCATGCTCGCGCAAAAGACGCGGCGGCGCTCGCCGGCGGCCAGGGCGTCGCGGTTCCAGCGAAGGGGCCCACGCCAGTACGCTTCGCTCGTGCGCTTGCGTTCAGCGTGCACGTCCCAGAGATCACGCCCTTCATTGTCGCGCCAGCCGAACCGTTTGGCGATCGCGGCGGCGTAACATCGATCGCAGGCCGGGCTCACTCGCATGCATCCTATCCATGGATTGAACGTCGCGTGAGCCCAGGCGATTTGCGTAACGGCTCCCACTAACCCTCCCCACCGCCAGCCTCGTTGCTATCATAGGCATCACAAAATAGGCAAAATCGCATGGCATATATTGCCGCGATCGCGGCATCCGGAAATGAGGCCGCAGAAGCCAAAGTGCCCATGGCCGAAACGCCCTGTCAAACCTGCTCTGTTCGGTCACGGATCTTCAACTATGAGATGAATCTTGCTGCTGATTTGCTGCAGGTGCAGCCATCTGTAACATCTAGAACAACTGATGATTGTAATGGAGCATGGCCAATACGGGTGCCGGCGGTTACGCCGCGGCTGGCAGTCGTCCGAGAAAATCCCCGAGCGCGCGGTTAAAGGCGGCCGGCTGATGCAGGTTGGAGGCGTGCCCGGCATCGGGGATCGTCGCCCGCACGGCACCCGGGATCTTGCGCGCCATGTAATCGGTTGCGGCGAGAAAATGCGTGTCGTCGGCGCCGACCAACACCAGGGTCGGCACGGCGATCTTGTCGAGTTCGGCGATGATGCGGGCGTCGGTCTGGGCCAGCATGCCGCGCGCCGCGCCGGCGAGACCCCGCGCCGAGCGATGCTTGCTGGCGCGTACCTCGTCGCTCTGTCCAAGGGCCGCGAACCCGCGCGCCTCGAGGTCGAGGGCTCGTTGCTGCGCCCGCTCGTTCCACGCCCGCCGGGCATCGGCGTTGCGAAAGCCCGGCCCGGTGTCAAACAGCATCAGGGCTCTGACCATCTCGGGATGGGCGAGGTGGAAGGCGAGCGACATATAGCCGCCGAGGGAGAGACCGCCGATGATCGCGCGGCCGATCCCGCGATGGCGCAACAATGCCGCCATGTCCTCGACCGTCAGCGCCTCGGAATAGGCCGCCGGGTCGTCGGGGTCGTCCGTCTCGCCATGGCCGCGCATATCCCAGACGATGACCCGGTGGTGCGGGACGAAGGCGGCAATCTGGCCGTCCCACATCCGGCAGGTGGCGCTGTAGCCGTGGCTGAGCAGGATCGCGGGGCCATGCCCGTGATCCTCGTAATAGATCTTGACCCCGCCGCGATCGAGGAAGGGCATGCTCGGTCTCCTTGCGCTTGTCACCCCCTCCCATTCCCTCCCCCGCGAGCGGGGGAGGGTTGGGGTGGGGGTTCAGCGGAGCGGCGAGAAGGAAGCCGGGACCACCAACATGTTCTCCTGCTTCAACATCATGTTCGGTCCGCCGCTGGAAGGAGGCGGCCAGATGCCCTTGGCTCTCGCCTCCTCGCGAATGCGGAAGCGGTCAGCCGCATCCTTGTAGGCCCAGATATGACACCATTTATTGAGCCCGCCGAGCTCCGAGTACCAGGCGCCGACCAATGGCGAGAGTTTGGTACGTTCAGCGATATGCGTGCTCCAGCGGTCAATCACACCGGGGATGCCGCCGGGTTTGAAGGTATAGATGCGGATCTCGTAGAGATTGCCGAGTTGGCGCGGCTCGAGCGCCGGCGAGAACGGCGCCGGCAGATAAATATCGCTCTGCAGCTCGACTTCGAACTCCCTGACATTCGGCGGCCAGCCCTGCAGCTTGGTCGCCTCCTCGCGCAGGCGGGTGCGCGCGGCGAGATCGTCATAGGGCCAGACATGGATCACCCGGTTGAGCGGGCCGACTTCGGTGTGCCAGAAGGCGGCGAGCGGCGAGACCTTCGCCCGCACCGGCAGGGCCTGTCCGAACCGTTCTTCGAAGGTGGCGACCGTGCCCGGCTGCAACGTGTAGGTGCGCATCTCGATGATCATACGGTTTCCTCCGTTTCGGGGATCAGCCGGGCGACGCTAGACCCTGGCGACCGCGTGTCAAGCACGCCGTGCCCGCCGGCCGTCGGCACTCCGGCGGAGAAGACCGTCGTCAGTAGGCCGACGCCTGGGCGGTCCGGACACTTCCACCCATCAAGTAGACCAGATGCTCGACGGCCGCGCGTTGCTCTTTCGAGGGTCGCGTCTCAGCCGCTATGCTGTTGCCGATCCGGGGGCGCTCATCCAGAAAGTTCCAATACCCGAGCCGTCGGGCGCATTGCGGAGCCGCCAGAATGCACCACAGCCGCACCGAGTTGACATTGGTGATGTTGTTCTCCAGCTCCTCGACATTGTTTACAAAGACCGGATACATGCACCAGTAATTCTGATAATTTTCGAACTTAGGTAACTGACGATTGACCAGACCCCGAAAACACATTTGCCCATCATATGAAATGAAGAATTGAGCAAATGGATCGATATATTTGACTCCATCATCGATGAATCGAATGGTTTCGAGGTAGCCGCGCTGTCCGGGAAGCGGCGGTCGTTTGGCAAAAGCCTCGGAGTTGATGGCTGCCAGATCGACCTTGTCGAATATTGGCGCCTGCTCGGCTTCGAAGTATTGCGGTGGTATGGGCGAGCACGCCGCCGCCAAGACCGCAGCGACCACCCGAAGTAACGATTTTACGCTCATCTGCACGACCTCGTGCTCAACTGGGAGTGCTCTATGGGAGATGCAATTTACCCAAATCCGAGATCCGACGCCACAAGACCAAGGTCCACCGAACGGTTATTCGAAAGGGCTTCCGCTCGGCCTACGCGGGCCCGAGACCGAGGAGACGGCGCGCCGAGGTCAGGTGCGGCCGGTCGACCATTTTGCCGTCGAGGGCGAGCGTCCCGGCATCGGGGTTTTCGGCGAACGCCGCCACGATCTTGCGCGCCCAGATGAGCTCCTCCTCGGTCGCCGAAAAGGCTCTGTTGATGATCGGAATTTGCGCCGGATGGATCGCCATCTTGGCAGTAAAGCCCGAACGCCGGGCGGCGGCACACTCGGCAGCCAGCCCCTCCTCGTCCCGGAAGTCGGTGTAGATCGTGTCGATCGGCGCGGTCTCCGCCGCCACGGCCGCCACCAGGCAGAGCGATCGCGCCAGTCGATAGACATCGTCGTAGATCCCGTCCGGCCGACGGTTGTGGCCGCCGAGAGCCGCTGCCAAGTCCTCGGCACCCCAGGTGATGCCTTCGAGCCGCGCCGACACGCCGGCATAGCCCCCCTGAGCATGGCGGGCAAGCGCCAACACTGCCGCAGGTGTCTCGGTCGCGATGGCGATCACCCGGATCGCTCCGGGCGCCAATGCGGAGGCTGCCTCCAAAGCCGACAAGTAATGATCGAGCGTGCGCACATCCTCGGGCAGGCATTTCGGCAGCACGATGCCGTCGGGTCTTTCCGGCACGACCGCGACGAGATCATCGAGCGCCGCCTCGCTTGTCAAAGGGTTGATGCGAACATATCGACGAAAACCGGCCGATCCGCTCGAAGCGAGAAAAGCGCGCGCTTGGCTTCGCGCCGTCGGGCGATTTGCCGGCACCACCGAATCCTCGAGATCGAGGATCAAGGCATCGGCGCGGAATTGCCGGGCACGATCGAGCTTGCGCTCGCTGTCGGCGGGGACGAAGAGCAGAGAACGCATTCATCCCTCCGCCGGCCGGCATTTCATCAGGCCGGCCCGTCGACAGACCGCGACAGTTTCGCCGCGCTGGTTGATGCCCTGATGCTCGAACTCGACGATGCCGGCGTCCTTGCGCGACTGACTGCGCCGCTTCGCTCGCACCACGGTGCGTGCTCGCAACGTGTCGCCGTGGAAGACCGGCTTCGGGAATCGGACATCGCTGATCCCCAGATTGGCGACAGTCGTCCCGAGCGTCGTTTCGCCGACGCTCATCCCGATCACCAGACCGAGCGTAAACAGGCTGTTTACCAGGCGTTGGCCAAACTCCGTTCGCTTTGCGAACTCCTCATCGAGATGAAGCGGCTGCGGGTTCATCGTCAGCGAGCAGAACAGCACGTTGTCCATCTCGCTAACGGTGCGGCTCACCGGGTGATCGAAGACTTGCCCTTCTTCAAATTCCTCGAAATACAACCCCGTCATCGGATCGACTCCTTTTTCTTGCCTCCCGCCCCGCGGTGCCGCACTGGTGCGAGGGAAATCGAACGCCGCGCTGGAATCCCGCTCGACCGGAGTTACGGAAAAACTTAGCATGCCCGCCGTGCCGTGGAAGGATCTAAGGCGGCCTCAAGCGGTCGCCCGCGGCGGCAAGACGGGGCGGGAAGCGGTTGCGAATGGATATTGATCGACTGATCGCTGAATACGGCACGTATACCTACCTGATCGCGTTTATCTGGACCTTCCTCGAAGGCGAGACGATCGTTCTGTTTGCCGGTTTTGCGGCGGCGCAGGGCCTGCTCAACCCGATGCTGCTGTTTGTGGCCGTTTGGCTCGGCAGCTTCGCCGGCGATCAAGTTTATTTTTGGATCGGCCGCCATTTCGGGCTCGGGATACTGCACCGATTTCCACGATGGCGATATGGCGTGGAATCAGCGCTGCGCTGGCTGGAGCGGTACAACACCGGGTTCATCTTGTCCTTCCGTTTTATCTACGGCGTGCGCAATCTTTCTTCTTTCGCTATGGGGCTGAGCGCCATCCGCTGGCAGCGCTTTCTGTCGCTGAATCTCCTCGCCGCCGGGCTTTGGGCGACGAGCTTCATCGCCGTCGGCTATTTTCTCGGTCACGCTTTTCGCGCCGTCCTGGGCCATCTCGTCCGCTCCTTCAGCCTCGTCATGCTCGGCGCCTTTGTCGCATTCGCCGTTGCCGTTTGGCTTGCTCACCGGCTGCAGAGGCGGCGTCAGCTAGGAGTTCCAACGGGCCTCAAAGTCGTGATCCCGCCCCCCTAAGGTCGGCGGTCGGCGGAGGCGGTACGCTCGCCGATTACCGAAGAACGGCAACCGGGCTGCCGATCGCCAGTTGCAGAGTTTCTGCCGCCCGGCCGGAATTGACAGCAATCTCCACTAGGCCGTTCGAGTTCTCGTACCAGAAGGCCTCGCCCGGCGGGACGTCGGAAAAGGTGCGCGCGTGCCGCAGCACGCGCCCGGATACCGCGAGCCGCGCGCCGTTTTGCAGCAGGTTCGCACGCAGCCCCGTCATAGCGTTGCCATACCGGTCGACATAGACAATCTCCGGCAGGTCGTCGGGCCAATCGGCATGTCGGCCGATTTCGGGGGCGCGCGGCTCTTGGGTAGGACGTTCGCCGCGGGCGAGCCGCCCCGCTACCGGGGCAAACAGGTCGCGCCCGTGAAAGCTCGCGGACAGCGTCTCTGGGCGCCACAGGATCTCCCAACTCCGCGCGCGCTCGGCGCGGCGCATGACAAGTTCGAACAAGCCGTTGTCCGGACCGACATACCAGCGCCCGTCGGATTCGGCGATGACCGGAGGGCGCGGACCACCTACACCCGGATCGATTACCGCGAGGATCACGGTGCCAGGCGGAAACCAAATCCCATAGGCGGCCAGCAGATAAGCGGCAGGCTTGGGCCTTCCCGCCGGTGCATCGGCGAAGAGTTCGACCACCGGAACCCCGGGGGCTGTCCGGTACAGGACTGCCTTGACTTGACCGGTATAGGGTCCCTCGAGACCAAAATCGGTGAACAACACGATCATCGGGAAGCCGCGGGGGCTATCTAGTCCGGATCCGGGATCCCAGAAAGTTCAGTGCAGCACAATTGCAATTTTATCGAAGTTTGTGTCATTGATGCCACAGTGTCTCGCCTAGCGCCAACAGCCATTAGATTTCCAAATTTTCAGTCAAGTTTTCGTTCGTATTCGATGCCAGGCTCAAAAGGGCACCATGATTGTCAATCGAAGGTTGGGCAACAGCGTCGTTTCGAGCCAAGAGAACGGCGTGCCTTTATTCGGATCTTGCCTGACGGAGGCCTGATCGGTGATCGAGTTGCTCTTGAAATTGGTCAACAGCTGGGTATCCTGCGTTATCGCAGTCGTTGATCGGGTTTGGGGGAATGCGATGAGGAAGTTGATGTTGGCCGCAACGCTGTTCGCTGCCGCGTCGTTCCAGGGCGCGTCTGCTGCGGACAAGCAGTGTTATTCGCCGGCGGATGTCGAGGCCGAGCAGGCAATTCTGTTCCAGACCAATATCATGGTTATCAGCTCGGCTTGCAAAGACACGGTTTACGGCGAGTTCCGGGCGCGCAACAAAGATGCGATCATCCGCTATCAGAAGGCGATGATCGACCACTTCCGCCGAACCGGCTCTCGCAACGCCCAGAGCGAGTTCGATCGCTGGAATACCAGCCTCGCCAATGAGATTTCGCTCAAGCAGGGCGCGGTTCCGATGGCGCAAGTCTGCCAGCAGGCTGCCGAGATGATGAAGCTGGCCAGCACCCTCGACGCCAAAGGGCTGCACGATTACGCGGTTGCCAAGGCGACGAGTGCCGCCGATTCGCATCCGCGATGCACCAAGTAGCGGGTTAAAAACGCACACTTGCCGAGTGGTCCCGGCACCGCGGGAAGGCGCGTTGCCAGGGGCAAGGGAGCAAATTTCGGCGCCGCAGGAGCCTCGACGATGCGCGCGGCGATGCTTATGTGGCGAGGGTGCTGACCGGCGTAAATCAATTCGGCGCGCTGCTGTCGGTGGTCATCGTCGACGTGGTGCTCGCCGGGGACAATGCGATCGTCGTCGGAATGGCAGCCGCCGGCCTCCCCATCGAACGGCGACGCCGCGTCATCGTCATGGGCATAGCCGCCGCCACAATACTGCGGATTCTGCTCGCATATTTTGCCGTGCAGCTGCTCGCAATCATCGGCATGACCTTGGCCGGCGGCGTACTGCTCCTCTGGGTGTCATGGAAGATGTACCGCGAGTTCCGCGAGATGCGGGTCGCCGAGCAAGCGATCGCAGCCGCGGGCGGCTGTTGCCAAAATCGGGTCGTTATCCGGCGGAAGAGCACGGGCCAAGCCCTCACCCAGATTGTCCTCGCCGATGTATCTATGTCACTAGACAATGTACTCGCTGTGGCCGGCATCGCGCGCGACCATTTCGAACTGCTGGCATTCGGGCTCGTCCTCTCGGTCGCGCTGATGGGCGTTGCCTCGACCTACATCGCGCGACTGCTTGATCGCCATTTCTGGATTTCTTGGGTCGGGCTCGGCATCATCACCTTTGTCGCGCTGCGGATGATCTGGGAGGGCTCGACTGAGGTCCTGAACCAGACCGCGGCTCTGGCGCCGACAGGAATTTAGGATTGTCGGAATCTCCCATCGGTCTCTCACCCACGGCTGCAAGCGCCGCCGCCCAGCACGCAGAACTTGGCGCAATGCGGGTGATTGAGCGGCACCGCTCCGCCGGCCTCGGCGAGAGTGCGGCCGAGCTCGAAGCGCGGGTCGTAAGGTAGCAGAGTGCAGGCGATCACCGCAGGGCGCGCGGCGCCCTTGCGTTTCACGACCATGCGGGAGGTCGCGCACATGACGCTCTCCGGCGATTTTCCGAGGATGCCCCAGCACGCTTCCGTGATCTCGGGAACATCGGCGGCCGGATCCATTTCGGGAAAAACCATTAGTGCGACCGGGTCGTCGGCATCGATCGCCACGCCGAGCTCGGCAAACAATCCGGCAAACCCGCCGCGGATCGCCGCCTCCGACTCCCCCGACAGCCGGCGGCTGGCGACGTGGAGCGAGAACCCGTTTCGTGCCAGCCAGACGAGCCCGTCGATGGTCGGCTGCCAGCTGCGCCTGCCGCGTTCCAGCTCATGCACTTGGCACCCGTAATGATCGAGCGACACGCGGATCGTCAGCCGGTCACCATGGCGATCCTTGAGCCTCAACAGCGCCGGCTGGCATTTGGCCATCGGCTTCATCGCATTGGTTAGCACAAGGGCGGCCAAATCCCGGGAGAGGACATCCTCGAGCATGGCCGGCAGCTCGGGGTTCATGAACGGCTCGCCGCCGGTAAACCCGATCAGCGATGTCGGCAATGCGCCCGCATCCACCTCGTCGAGATATTCGGCTACCTCCGCAGCGGTCAGATACACCAGTCGGTCGTTCTTGGGGGACGATTCGATGTAGCAGTGCTGGCAAGTCAGGTTGCAAAGTGTGCCGGTATTGAACCACAGCGTTTCCAGCGCCTTGAGCGCTACATGCGCACGCCTCTCGCCGTTGACCGTGATATAGGGATCCTGAAACTTACGCGGGTTGAGGTGAGACAGCATCGACGGTGCCATGAACGCGCCTCGGCGAGGGCGATTAAGCAACACTCGAAATCAATATAACACCTGACGCAGGTCCCTTGATCAGATCACATCGTTGTAAGGCGTCACGCGTGGTTGCGACCAGTCGCGCTCCTCGCTAGGGTATTTGTTTATGTCTTTCCGCTACGCAAGGCGGCATGGAGCACTCGATACCGCGGCACATCCGGCTGACTTCCCACCCGGGAAACGCCGGCCGAAGTACGGTTCCGCTCCGTTGGGGCGCCTCGGTTGCGGCCGACCGTGGACCCGTGGTCGCGAGCCCCGCAGATCCGCAGCGGCGCAACGCGATCGGTTCCTATTCCGGCGCTTATGCGATCTATCGCGCACTTGCCGTTGCGACGCGCTCGCTTGCGCGAGACCATCGCCCCGATCTGACTGGTACCGCGCCGGCAGCGCGGATCGGGCCCCACCCCCAATGGACCGAGGCGAGAAAAATCGTATCGATTGATCCTTGGGGTCATCTCGTCGGAGAGGTCTTCGCCGAACAGATGCGCGACGGCATCGACGTGCGTCCAACAATCGCAATAACTAAGGCGCGGCTTGCCACCCCTGAACTCCGCCCGCTTCTGGACGAGGGCAAGCTGCGGGCCGACGGGCAGGTGTTACTCGACAGCGGCGAGATCCGCGTCACCAAGGCGGCGATCGACCCGGTTTGGTATCTACCGGGGATAGCGGCGCGCTTCGGGGTCTCCGAGCCCGATCTCCGCCGCACCTTGTTCGAGGAGACGGGGGGCATGTTTCCCGAGTTGGTCACCCGCCCCGACCTTGAGGTCTTGCTGCCGCCGATCGGCGGCACGACGGTGTATTTCTTTGGCGAGGTCGAGCGTCTCGCGGAGTTGAGCACGGTGATCGCCTGCCGCGTCCACGACGAGTGCAACGGTTCGGATGTCTTTGGCTCGGACATCTGCACGTGCCGCCCTTATCTCGTTCACGGGATCGCAGTCTGCGTCGAGACCGCCCAACGAGGCGGGGTCGGGATCATCGTCTACAACCGCAAGGAAGGGCGAGCGCTCGGTGAAGTCACCAAGTTCCTCGTCTACAACGCCCGCAAGCGACAGCCAGGCGGCGACACCGTCGACAGCTATTTCCGCCGCACCGAGTGCGTCGCCGGCGTGCAAGATATGCGCTTTCAGCAGCTGATGCCGGATGTTTTCCACTGGCTCGGCATCCGCCGGATCGATCGGTGGGTATCGATGTCGAACGACAAGCGCGATGCACTTGAGGCCCAAGGGATCGAGGTGGTGGAGCAGCTCGCGATCCCGGATCGGCTGGTACCGCTCGATGCGGCCGTCGAAATGGAGGCGAAAAGAGCTGCCGGATATTTCTCGCCGTCGGGGATACCGGATCCAGGCGAGCCAAGCCGCACGAAAGGCCGTGCTCTCGGCGAGTGAGGCCGCAGCGCTGTTGAGCGCCGGCGCCGTGCGTGCCCGTTGCGAGATCGTGTCGGAAGCGGTGCGGCGCGGCGAGAGCCGATATTTTCGGCTCGTCCCGGCTCGGCTCGACGAGGCCGTCCGACGCGTGGTCGACGTGACCCGACGACGCTATCCGGATCTCGCTGTCCCCCATCATAGCCGCTGGCGACACTTCTCCACCGACGGAACAGACCGCGCCGCTCTTATCGCGCCCGGCGCCGACGCAGCCGAAACCGCACGGGCGCGGATCGATCTGACTATCGTCTCGGTTCTGCTCGATGCCGGAGCGGGACCGCGCTGGCGCTATCACGACGTGGCGACCGGCCAGATCCTGTCCCGCTCAGAGGGCCTCGCTGTGGCGAGCCTTCGCGCGATGCAGACTGGGTTCTTCTCCGCTGATCCTGCTACCCCATGGCGTGCCGATGCCGAGGCGCTAGCCCGGATTACTCCGGAGAGCCTCGCGCGTGCGTTCCAGCACGCCGGCGGGAACGAGCTCCTAGGTTTCGAAGGACGAGCCTTGTTGCTGCGACGACTGGGTGAGGTGTGTAGCGGGTCTCCCGCGCTCTTCGGTGCGCCGGCGCGTCTCGGGCGGCTCTTCGATCATTGGTCGGCGCGCGACGAACCGCTTTCCGCCGGCGAGGTACTTCGCACCCTGCTACAGGAGTTCGGGGCAATCTGGCCCAGCGGGATCAGCCTCGCGGGCGTCCCGCTCGGCGATTGCGGCCGTCATCCCGCCGCGCCCGGCGACGGGTTCGTGCCGTTTCATAAGCTCTGCCAGTGGCTCGCCTATTCGCTGACCGAGCCGCTTCAGGCTGGCGGCTTGCAGGTCGTCGAGCTGGATCGGCTGACCGGTCTTGCCGAATACCGCAACGGCGGCCTGTTCCTCGATTGCGGCGTCATCACACCCCGCGACCCGAGCCTTTTGTTAAGGCCACTAGATGCGCTGAGCGAGCCCGTCGTCGAGTGGCGTGCGCTCACGGTGACCTTGCTCGATCGCCTTGCGGTCCTCGTGCGCGAACATCTGGGCAAGAGCGCCGGCGAATTTCCGCTCGTCAAAGTGCTCGAAGGCGGTACCTGGGCGGCCGGACGGGAGATCGCATTCGAGCGGCGGCCAGACGGCAGTCCGCCGCTCTCGGTCGTCAGCGATGGCACTTTGTTCTAAGGACGCGATGATGCAACAACAATGGACGAGCTTGACCGTCGTGGAGCATCCGCTCGTCCAGCACAAGCTGTCGCTGATGCGTGACCGCAATACGTCGACCGCGGAATTCCGCCGATTGCTGCGCGAGATCAGTCTGCTGCTGGCATATGAGGCGACCCGCGAGCTGCCGCTGGCTGTGACCGAGATCGATACGCCGATGGAGCGCGCCAGCTTCCCGTTGCTCGCCGGCAAGAAGCTGTGCCTGGTGTCGATCCTGCGCGCCGGCGGCGGCATTCTCGACGGAATGCTCGACCTGCTGCCCTCGGCGCGGGTCGGGCACATCGGAATCTACCGCGACCCGCGAACCCTGCAGGCGATCGAATACTATTTGAAGCTGCCCGACGATTTGGCGGAACGCGACGTGATCCTGGTCGACCCGATGCTCGCCACCGGCAACTCGGCAGTGGCGGCGATCTCGCGTCTCAAGGAGCTTGCGGCACGCTCGATCAAATTCGTCTGCCTGGTAGCCGCACCGGAGGGGGTCGCCAAGGTTTCGAGCGTCTTCCCCGATGTATCGATCGTGGCGGCGGCGCTAGACCGCTGCCTCGACGAACATGGCTATATCCTGCCGGGGCTCGGCGACGCAGGCGACCGCCTCTTCGGCACCAAGTAGTCGGGCTGTTTGCCCCCGAGAAGGACTGCCGCTATTTCCGGGCTGCGCGGGCGCGGTTATTTGCAGCTGATGTGGGTCGTCCCGCGGGCCCGCGAGCCTGCTGACGATCCCCGCGCTAACGATCGCTTGCGAGCTCAGCACGCCCCACAGGGGAAAGCCGACGACGACCGCCGCCCCACAGGCTCAGCCTCCCGCCCCGCCTCCGACGGGCTGAGGCCCTGCGCGCCGCACCGGGGGCGGCGCGGATTCCACCTTTTGCTCCGCCGCCAGCAGCTCCTGCCGGCGGCCGAGCCACAGCGCGTTGACGAGCCAGAGCGTGGCGATCGGGATCACCACCAAAGCCACCCCCGCCGTGCCCAAACCCGCCCAGCGCAACAGCGCGACGGACCAGGCACCGACCTGATCTCCGGTGCGGTAGACCACGGTATCGATGAAGCTCTTCGCCTTGTACCGGTCCTCGCGCGGGACAACGGTGAAGAGGACCTCGCGGGTCGGTCGCGCAATCGCGTAATCGACGGCGCGGCGTAGCACCTGGAACACCGCCACCGCGGCAATCGTCGGCAGAAGGGCGAGCGCGCCAAACCCGATGATAGTGAGCGCCGGCAGAACTCCGAGCGTCAGGGCAACACCGAGCAATAATACGATGCGCCCGGTCAAAAACAGCTGCACGACGAGTGTCAGGACATTGACTAGCAGATCGACGCTCGCAAAGAACGCTGTCTGCGCCCCGCGGTCACTGAAGCTGCGGCTAACGATGCCCGCTTGCTGAAAATACAGGAAAGTCGAGGTGACTGCGAACAACAGCAGGAAGAGGCTGACATTTACAAGATACCGCGAGCGGAAGGCGTGGGTGATTCCGGCGAACACGCTACCGCCGATCGGCGCCTCCGCGCCGGCGACCGGCTGCCGATGCAAGGTCGGCGACAAGCGTGACAGGCGACCGACGCTGAACACGGCGACTTCGAGCAGAATAGCCGCCCCGAGGAGCAGGGCAATCGGCGACACATAGCGCGCCAATGAGGCGGTCAAGCTCGAACCGACGATTGCGCCGAACGTCGCCCCGGCGGCGATCAAGGCGAATAGACGCTTGCCCTGCTCGGGGCTGAACAGATCAACGTTCATTTGCCAGAACACGGAGACAACGAAAAGATTAAATACGGATACCCAGATGAAGAAGACGCGCCCGACCCAGATGCTCTGCTGCGCATCGGACCAGTAAAGCAGCGCCGCGAAGAGGACGATATTCACGGCGAAGAAGCGGTATGTGATCGGGATGAAGCGGCCGCGTGGCAGTTTTTTGACGAGATAGGCGAATGGGATGTTCAGCAGCAGCATGCCGACGAGCGTGCCGGTAAACAGCCATTGCAGATTGTTGACCCCGCCGGCGACGCCCGCCTGGTCCCGGATCGGCCGCATAATGTAATAGGACGACAATACCGAGAAGATATAGATCCAGCACCAGCCGAGGACCGGCACTTCCTCCAGTCTCACTTCGATGAAACGGCCGAGCACACGGTGGACCCGATCAGCCGTGCCCCGGCGTTGAACCGGCGTGGGGTTCGGATCGGTCAAGGGCGACTCAGTGGAGGCTGGCGACGATCTGCCGGATTTCTGCCGATGTATGCTCGCCGCCGAGCGGTGTTCCCGGAACGAGAAATTTACCCATCGAGAGCCCGCCGACGACAACCGGCTCGAAGCCGATTTCCCGAATCAGATTGGATGCGATTGCAAGAGCGTTCTGGTCATCGCCGGCGATTGGCACCCCGACCAGTTCGCCCGGGCGATGCGCATCCTCGGACAGCTTCGCGTAGTTGATCGCATTGAACGCCCGGACGATACGAGCACCGGGCAGCAGCTTCGCCGTGGCGAGACCGGCGCCTCCTTGCTGCTCGACCCATTTGGCGAGATCGTCGCCGTCGCGCCGCGCGATCGGGTTGCTAACGTCGATCACCAGCGCCTTCTTGGCCAGGGCTGCCGCATGATCTTTGCCGATTTGCTCCATCGCCGTGTAGGGGACGACGATCGCGACGACGTCGCCAAACGCGATCGCCTGCTCGACCGTGCCGGCTTGCGCGCGCGGGCCAAGGCCGTCGACGAGACCCTTTAGCTGCTCAGGATGGCGCGACGAGAACATCACTTGGTGGCCGGCCTTGACAAACGCTGTGCCGAGGGCACCGCCCTCACGCCCGGAACCGACCATGCCGATTTTTAGCGGCGCGCCGCCAGCCGTCTGTGCGAGAGCGGCCAATGGCGATGCCGCTAGCGCCAGTAACGTCGCGGTGTTCGCGGTCATGCGGAGAAATTCGCGGCGCTCGTGATCGACGAGATGATCCCTTGCCATGATCTCCATCCATCAGAAACGGTTGTTGCAGTCATCGGCGACGCGGTTGTTCTCTCAGAAAGCCGCAAGCCGGGGTCGGCCGGCAACACCTGGC
>Ga0307477_10002110_pt1 | contig 15678 bp, 11 predicted proteins | sample atmos_gasesECM2C_FD_203316 | JGI IMG/M metagenome (GOLD analysis project Ga0307477, IMG submission 203316) | Hardwood forest soil microbial communities from Morgan-Monroe State Forest, Indiana, United States - atmos_gasesECM2C_515 | ecosystem: Environmental > Terrestrial > Soil > Temperate...
TCTGCCGGACGAGGTCTTTCAGCTCTCGATAGACCTTGGGCGCGCCGGGGAGGTCGGCCTTGTTGACGACGAAAATGTCCGCGATCTCGAGGATGCCGGCTTTGCTGATCTGTACGGCGTCGCCGCTGGCCGGGGTGGTGACCACGAGTGTGGTGTCTGCGGTGAGCATCACCTCGAGCTCGGACTGGCCGACCCCGACGGTCTCGACGAGGCAGCGATCGCGGCCGCCGGCGTCGAGCAGGCGAATCGCCTCACGCGCCGCAGCCGCCAGCCCGCCCAGGTGGCCGCGGGCCGCCATGCTTCGGATGAACACGCCGGAATCCGTCGTGTGGCGCTGCATGCGCACTCGATCGCCGAGGATCGCCCCGCCGCTGAAGGGGCTCGAGGGATCGACCGCGATCACCCCCACTCGGTGGCCCTGAGCCCGCCAGCGCTCTATGAGCTGGTCCGCGATCGTGCTCTTGCCGCTGCCCGGCGGTCCCGTCACGCCGGCAACCTGCGCGCCGCCCGAACGCCCGCGCAATTCGCGCAGCACCGTCTCGATCTCGGGATCGCGATCCTCGACCATCCGGATCGCTCGGGCGAGGGCGCGGACGTCTCCTGACAGCAATCGTCCGGCGAGGTCCAGGGGCGGCATCTGCGCCGAGTGTACCGGCCTCCCGGCGGGGCGCCCGGGACGCCGCTGTCATCATGGCGACAGGTGGATCGCTTTTAATGCGAGCAATGCGCCCTGTGCGAAGGGCGCGTGCCTCGGCATACCGCCGGAAAGGCAGGCGCCGAATTCTTCTGGCTGTCGCGACAGTTCTTGGCTTCGCCTTATCAGGCGTGGCAGGGGCGTTCGTGTACTTCCTCCCTGCCATCGGCGTCGCGCTGGCCGATACCGGCCACACCATCCAGCGCACGATCGCGCCACCGCCTCCCTCGGGAGGTGTGTCTGCCTCGACACAGACCCCGCAACCCACAGCTGCGGCCCCAGGTCAGCCGTTCACGGTCCTCCTGCTCGGCTCCGACAACGACGCGAAATTCTCGAGCGACCACGTTCTGACCCAGTCGATGATCCTGGCCCGCGTCGATCCGACGACGGGCCATGTCGTGATGCTCTCGATCCCTCGCGACCTTTTTGTGCCGTTGGCCGGCGGCGGCACCGACAAGATCGACAAGGCCTATTCCAACGGTGGCGCCAGCGCGGCGGTGACCACCGTGGAGCGGGACTTCGGCGTCCACGTCGACCACTACGCGTGGATCGGTCTCCTGGGATTGGTGAAGCTCATCGACAAGGTGGGCGGCATCGATGTCGTCACCAGCAATCCGGTGCTTGACGACTTCTATCCGGCGGACATCTCGGGGTCAAACCCCTACGCGTACGAACGGGTCGCAGTGCTTCCAGGCCCACAGCACCTGGACGGTATCCATGCGCTCGAGTACGTGCGCTCCCGCCACGGAGACCTCCGCAGCGATTTCGGCCGGTCGCAGCGGCAGCAGCAGGTGTTGCTTGCACTGCGCGCCAAGGCGAAGCTGCTGGGCATCGCCGACCTCCCAGACATCGCCGACGCGATGGCGAACGACTTCTCGACCGACATGTCGATCCCCCAGGTGGCAGGGCTGCTCCCGATCGCCAGCAACGTGACGCTGAGCAACGTGCAGCAGGTGATTCTCGCGCCGCCCTACAGCTCGAGCGCGCAGGTGGGCGCCCAGGACGTGCTGCTCCCCAACTGGAACCTGATCCTGCCCGAGGTCCACAAGTTCTTCCCACTCGTATGAGGCGCGCGCTCACCACGCTGCTGCTGCTGGTCCTGATGGCCGGCTTCGGATTTGGGGTGAACAGGTTTCTCGGCACCAAGCGGCACGCGCAGTCGGCGCAGACGGTGGTTGCGGTGCCGTCGCAGACCAAGCCTGCATTCGTGCTCCCGGGCACGCTGTATCTCACCCAGCACGGCACCCTCTACCGGCTCAACGGCGGCGTCTTCACCGACCTCCACCTTCCGGCCACCGGGACGTGGATGCAGCCTTCGACTGTGCCGGGCTCGCAGAGCATCGTTGCGGTGCTGCGCAACAGCGCGTACTCGGATCTCTACCTGATCGGCGGATGGGGACAGGTGATCAGAAAGCTGACCGACAACGCGATATCCACCAGCACCATCCAGTTCAACCACTGGGTGTACTGGCCGAGAGTCGCGGCGGACGGCAGCACCATATATGTCAGCTACGACTCGCCGAAGACGAGCGACAGCTATCGGGTCGACTTCGCGGTCTGGACGGGCATGCTCACCAGCAAACCGACCGCACGAGAGCTGACCGTGCCGTACCAGTACACCGGAGGTGACGTCCAAGCCACGCCGCTCGCCAACGGGCAGGTGCTCTACGCCAAGTATCAGATCAGCGGCGCCAACGTCTTCTCGCGAATCGCGCTGCAGACGAGGCCGCTCGCCCTTCCCGTTTTCCTGACGGCCATCGACGACGATTGCAGTCAGCCCGCGGTCTCGCCTGATCAGACCCAGGTGGCGATGATCTGCGAGGGCGGGACTGGACTGCAGGGGACGCGGCTCGAAGTGGCGTCGTTGACGGGCACGAAGCTCGGGACGCCGCGGCTTCTGGTGGACAACTGTCTGTGCGCCGCACCGGCCTGGGCACCCGACGGCAGCGGTCTGGTCTACGACGCACCCGCAGACTCCACTGGGCACTTCCAGCTCTGGTGGATCGCCGGCGCGGCGGGACCGGCGCCGAAGCTTCCCAAAGAGGTGACGACCTCACTCGACCTGGACGCTCTTTCCCCGGCGGCCTGGCTCTCGAATCAGTAGAAGACGCTGGCGAGCTCGTAGAGCTCGCGCGGAACTTTGCGCTGCTCGCTGACCACGTCGGCGATCCGGGCCGGCGCGACCGCGCCGCACACGACCACCGGCATCCAGCCGAATCTGCCCTCAGCGGCGAGGTCGTACGCAGCTGCTCCGACGTGGGTAGCCCAGATCCGGTCGTAAGCGGACGGAGAGCCACCGCGCTGCAGATGTCCGAGCACCGTCGTCCGCGTCTCGTGCCCGGTGAACTGCTCGATGCGCCGGGTCAACCAGTCGCCCACTCCGCGCCGGCCCAGCAGCACGTGGCCGAACTGATCCCGCTCCTCGCCGGTCGGATCCGCGTCGAGTCCGTCCATGTGCACCCCTTCGGCGACGACGATGATGCTGAAGTCGCTTCCGGCGCGACGGCGGATGTCCAGGTGCGCCACGACCTCGTCGAGGGTGATGGGGAACTCGGGGATGATGACCAGGTCGGCGCCACCGGCGATCCCACCCATGACGCCGACCCACCCGGTGTCGCGTCCCATCACCTCGACGACCATGACGCGGTGGTGCGACGCGGCGGTGGTGTGCAGACGGTCGAGCGCCTCGGTGACGACGCTCACCGCGCTGTCGAATCCGATGCAGTACTCAGTGATCATCAGGTCGTTGTCCATCGTCTTGGGCACACCGACCACCGGAGCGTTCTGATCGGCCAGCCACGCGGCGACGCTCAGCGTGTCATCGCCGCCGATCACAACCAGCACGTCGAGCTCCGCTCGCTGCAGGTTCTCGAGAACCTCCTCACGACCACCGTCGCGCTTCATCGGATTGACCCGCGAGCTGCCGAGCAGGGTCCCACCGAGCTGCAGGATGCCTGAGAACTGCGGGCGGTCCATCTCGAACATGTCGCCCTCACCGACCAGGCCGGCCCAGCCGTTGCGAATGCCGAGAATCGAATCGCCGGCGAGCAGCGCCTTGCGTCCCACTGCGCGAATCGCGGGGTTGAGTCCGGGCGCATCGCCACCGCCGGTCAGCAGCCCGATCCTCACGGTGGCGAGCCTACTGGATCGGCAAAGTCAGATGTGCCCGACCCCGGGGTCGCCTGTGAAGGCGCGCTCTTCACTCGACCCGAGCACGACGACCACACCGCCGGGCCCCTGAGCCGCGGTCACGCCGGTCCTGGTCTGCACCGTCACCGGCACGCCGAAATACGCGCCAAGCCACTTCGCTGTCTGGGTGTCCTTCCCGCCGCTCTCGTCGATCACCTGGGTGGCGATCTGGCGCGGTATCGTGCCGCCGTCAGTCGCGTGCAAGCCGAGCATTCCGGTCACGTTCGCCCACCGTCCGGACGCGTCGTTGCGCCCCCCGCTCGCGTCGTAGAACGTCACGGGAGCGTTCTCGGGCAGCGCTGGGCCGCTGACGAAGACGTTCTGGACGAAATGCGAGAGCGACTGGTACGACCGGTCGTGCGCATACAGGTAAGCGGCACCGCAGCTCACCGGGTATCCGCATTCGTAGAGGAAGTTGGTGTCATCGATGCTGACGTGCTCGATGCTCGCGGAGCTGGCGTCCTTGACCCACCCGTAGAGCGCTTCCACGTCGCCGATGCTCAAGTCGGTGCGCACGTGATCACCAAGCGCGTTGAGCAGATCGGGAAGATTGCCGATGCCACCCACGCTCACCACCTTCTGCTTGAGCGCGGCGATGATCATCTGCTGGCGCTTGCTGCGCGCGAAGTCCGAACCCTCGCCGTTGTCTCCGTGTCGCGAGCGCGAGAAGATCAGGGCACGCGCGCCGTCCAGGTGCTGCATTCCGGCGCTGAAGTGCACCACCTTGAATCCGCAGTCACCCTGGTCGCATTCGCCGTGCGGGTACTGCGTGTCGGTGAAGCTGCGCTCCACGTTGACGTCCACCCCGCCGACGGAGTCCACGGTGGATTGAAACGCCTGGAAATCAACGCCGAGCCAGTGGTCGATGTGGATCCCGAGCAAGGCCTGCACGGTGGGATTGGCCACCGACGCGCCGGCGTCCGGCGCTGATCCGTTGGCCCGGCCCCAGCCCAACACCCCATCTGCGTACGCCTCATTGATGCGGCCGGAGCGGCTCTTGCCGTTACCGAGGTCGATGGGCACGAACCAGTCGCGGGGGATCGAGATCTCGGCGATCTTCGGCGGCCCGCTGGGTTCCGGCTGAATCGAGACGAGCATGATCGAGTCGGTCAGGTACGCACCGCTGTGGCCGCCACCACCGTAGCCGTAGAGCATGATGTTGATCCGCTTACGGTTCTGGCGCGCGACGTCGATCGACGATCCTCCGCCGCCTCGCAGAGCGCTCACCGCGGCGGAGATCGGATCCTGATGAAAGACGTGGCCGAGCGCGAACGCCAGCCGGACGCCGTACGTGCCTATCACCAAAACCAGCACCGCCGCCAGCGCGAGGGAGATTCGCTTTCCGCTGATCCCCCGCGGCAGCACGTTGTAGCTGGAGCGCCTGCGGCGCGTCATGGTTGCCATTCGTCAGTTGCGTGGTCGCTTCGAACTGTCCGGGGGCGAACAACCGTACGCCCCGACCGCCCTTCACTCGACGGTGCAGCGGTCTCCCGTTGTGGAACGTGTGCTGATGCGATGGGTTATGAACCGTGACCGAGCGCTAGGGTAGCGCACCAATTGGGGCGGTGGGCATGGGCGTGGCGAAGGGACGTGCCTACCTGCGATAACTGATCCCCGACATCACCATGCGCGCACAGCAGATCGACAGCCTCGAGGGCCCGGACGCACTTCAACTCGTCGAAGTGGCGGAACCGCGTGATCCAGAGCGCGTGATCATCGATGTCGCCGCTGCCGGTGTGAGCTTCCCGGATCTGCTGCTCAGCCGCGGCCTGTACCAGATGAAGCCACCGCTGCCGTTCGTGCCCGGCGTGGAAGTTGCAGGCACCGTGCGCTCCGCGCCGGCGCATTCGCGGTTCAGCGCCGGCGAACGGGTGATGGCCTTCACAATCCTCGGCGGTTTCGCCGACGTTGCCGCAGCCGACCCGTCGATGACCGTGCCAGTGCCGGCGGGCCTGACCACCGAAGCTGCCGGCGGTTTCATCATGAATTACTACACCGTCCACTTCGCGCTCGCGCGGCGAGCTCGCGTGCAGCCCGGTGAGACCGTCGCCGTGCAGGGAGCAGCGGGGGGCGTCGGGACCGCCGCCGTCCAGGTCGCAAGAGGCTTGGGTGCTCGTGTGATTGCGATGGTGAGCAGCACCGAGAAAGCCGAGATCGCGATGCGCGCGGGCGCCGACACCACCATCGAGCTCGACGATCAGTGGCAGGACCGCCTGCGAGCCGCAACTGAAGGCCGCGGCGCCGACGTGATCCTCGACCCGGTCGGCGGCGACCGCTTCGACGAGAGCCTGCGCCTGCTCGCTCCCGAGGGGCGGCTTGTGGTCGTCGGTTTCACCGAGGGACGGATTCCGTCGGTTCAGGTCAACCGGCTGCTGTTCCGCAACGTCACCGTGATGGGAGCTGCCTGGGGGGCTTTCCTCAGCGTCGAGCCGCAGCTGTTCGCATCGACCCAGCAGGCGCTCGACCCTATGATCCAAAACGGAACGGTGGCCCCGATCATCGGTGCCACGTACCCGCTCGAGCGAGCGGCCGATGCACTGCGCCTGCTCGACGCGCGCCGCGCGGTGGGCAAGGTCGTCCTGACGACCTGATCAGTCCCGGAGCAGATCGCGGGCGATCACCACCCGCTGAATCTGGTTGGTGCCCTCGTAGATCTGGGTGATCTTGGCGTCACGCATCATCCGCTCCACGGGATACTCGTTGACGTACCCGTAGCCGCCGAGTATCTGCACCGCGTCGGTGGTCACCTTCATCGCCGCGTCGGAAGCCAGGAGCTTGGCAATCGCCGCGAAATGCGTGACCTCCGGACTCCTGTCGTCGATGAGCTGCGACGCCCAGTACACGACCGCCCGTGCGGCCGACGTCTGCGCTTCCATGTCCGCGATCATGAACTGGATCCCCTGGAACTCCGCGATCGCCTTGCCGAATTGCTTGCGTTCCTTCGCGTAGCCGACCGCGTAGTCGAGCGCGCCCTGGGCGATGCCGAGCGCCTGCGCGGCCACGCCCGGCCGGGAGCGGTCAAGCACCTGCATCGCGATCTTGAAGCCGTCCCCTTCCTCGCCGATCCGGTTGGCGGCGGGAACCACCACCTCGTCGAGCTCAAGCTCCGCCGTGTTGCTGCCCCGGATGCCCAGCTTGCCGTGGATGGTGTTGGCCTTGAACCCCCTCAGGTGCTTCGCGTCCTCGAGCACGAACGCGCTCACGCCACGAGAGCGCGCGTTCCGATCGGTCTTCGCGAAGACCGTGATCGTGTCCGCGACACCGCCGTCGGTGATCCACAGCTTGCTTCCGGTGAGCACGTACTCCTCGCCGTGCCGCTCCGCCCGGGTCTGCATCCCGGCGGGGTCGCTGCCCGCGCCGGGCTCGCTCAGCGCGTAGGCGGCCAGCTTGCTGCCACCGGCGAGATCCGGAAGCAGCCGCGCTCTCTGCTCCTCGCTGCCGGCCAGCATGATCGGGTAGCCCCCGAGCGCCTGAACGGCAAGGATGAGCGCGCTCGTGGCACAGACCTTCCCCAATTCCTCGATTGCGATGTTGAGGGTGAGAGCGCTGCCGCTCAGCCCACCGTATTCCGGCGGAAAGGGCAGCGCGAAGAGGTCGTGGCGGCGGAATACGTCGACGACGTCCCAGGGGAACTCGCCGGTCTGATCAATTTCCGCGGCGCGCGGGGCGATCTTGTCGCGGGCCAGATCGCGAACGGTCTGGCGGATCATCAACTGCTCTTCGTTGAGCCGAACGTCCATGACGGGCCTGATCCTAGTGCAGCGTCCAGGGGATGGGTTCTTCGCGCTTCAGCCCGGCAGCCCGGCCCGACGCTGCCCGTCGAGAAGCCGCTTCGACGCTGGCGCGGTACCCTCTTGGCGCGTGACCGAAGCCCCCACACATCCCCCCCGCTTGTCAGAGCCGGCCGTCTTCGATGCGGCGTACTACGCCTTCCACTGTGGAACCTCGTATGAGCGCAGTGAAGGGTGGACGTCGTTTTTCGGGTCCGTGGCGGATCGGATCGTCGCCGATATCAACCCGGCGACTGCCCTCGACGCAGGGTGTGCTCACGGCTTCCTCGTCGAGGCTTTGCGCGACCGCGGTGTCCAGGCCTACGGAATCGACATCTCAGAGTTCGCCGTCTCCCAAGCGCGCGAGGACATGCGCGACTACGTGAGCGTGGGGTCCGTGCTGGACGACTGGCCGCGATCGTTCGACCTCATCACGTGCATCGAGGTCCTCGAGCACATGGAGTCCCACGACGCGGAGGCGGCGGTGGCCAACATCTGCGACCACACCAACGACGTGCTGTTCACGTCGACGCCGCTCGACTACACCGAAGAGACGCACATCAACGTGCGCCCACCCGAGCACTGGGCGGAGCTGTTCGCACGTCACGGCTTCATGCGCGACATCGACTACGACAGCTCCTACCTGGTGCCGTGGGCGGTGCGCTTTCGCAGGTCGCGCGAGCCTGTACCCCGCATCGTGGCGGGATATGAGCGTGAGCTGTGGCGCGCCCGTCACGAGCTTGACGAGCGAAACAAGGTCGTGCTCTCACAGGTGCGCACTGTTGACGAGAGCCGCGCCCGTGCGAAGGAGCTCGAAGCCGAGCGGGACTTCTACAGGATGTCGGTGGCTGACCGAGACGAGCGCGTGCGGGCGCTGGAGAGCCAGCTCGGATCAAGCATCAAGCGCATGCGCGTGCTGGAAGCGACCATCGGCACCCCGGGCGCGAGGACAGCGCTCCATCTTGCCGAGGCCGCCGGTCGGGGGATTCGCGCCGCCGCCCCGGCGCACACGCGCCGGCGCTTTCTGGTGCGGCGTGCCTGGCGAGCCCTTGACATTCTCATCGGACAGGGCCCCGCCGCGCTCATGCAGAGGCTGCGCGACCGCGGTGCGGCGCGAGATGCAGCAGAGATTGACGACGCCGAGTACAGACGGTGGCTCACGATCCACGACCCCTCTCCCGAACAGCTCGATTCCATGCGCATCGAAAACGCTCGCTGGGGCTACCGCCCGCTGATCAGTGTCATCGTCCCCGTGTACAACCCGGCGGACGGCTGGCTCGACAAGATGATCGCCTCGGTGCAGGCGCAGGTGTATTCGCAGTGGGAGCTGTGCCTGGCCGATGACCACTCGACGTCACCACAGGTGCGTTCTGAGCTCGAGCGCTGGGCATCCGTGGTCCCTGGGATCAAGGTTGTATTCCGCGAAACCAACGGAAACATCTCGGCGGCTTCGAACAGCGCGCTGCAACTGGCAACCGGCGAGTTCGTCGCGCTGCTGGATCACGACGATGCACTCGCTCCACATGCTCTGCATCGCGTGGTCGAGGCGCTTCAGCCCGACCGCGAAGTCGATCTCCTGTATTCCGATGAAGACAAGATCCTGCTCGACGGGAGGCGCGGTGAGGTCCATCTCAAAGGCGACTTTGACCCGGATTACCTGCTCTCCACGAACTATATCTGCCATCTCCTGGTCGTTCGGCGCAGCCTGGTCGACGACCTCGGAGGATTCCGCGAGGGCTACGAGGGAAGCCAGGATCACGACCTCGCCATCCGCGCCGCCGAACGCGCACGAGCCATCAAACACGTCCCTGAAGTCCTGTACAACTGGCGAAAAGTGCCGGGCTCGGCGGCGCTACGAGCCGAGGCGAAGCCCGCGGCGTGGGACGCCGGCCGGCGCGCGGCGGACGACGCGCTGCGGCGGCGAGGGATCAAGGGCCACGTGGACTTCGGTCGGTACGCCGGGCTCTATTCAGCGCGCTACCCGGTGCCGGAAGGCACGACCGCGACACTGGTCGTTCTCGGCGGGAGCGCGGAATCGGTGCGACGCTCGCTCCACATCATGCGCCAGAGACCGGGGTGCGACATCTCGAGCGTCGTCGTCACCGGCTGCACTTCGGAGCTGCAGGCGATTCGCGGCGACGGCATCACCGTCATCGTTGAGGAGGGCGAGCCGCGGCACGCGCACCTGCTGAACCGCGCAGCGCGCGAAAGCGATGGCCGGGTGATCGTCTTTCTCGACGGTGATCTGGTGCCCGTCGCGGGCGACGGCGGCTGGCTGATGCCTCTTGTCGAGCAGGCAGTGCGCCCCGAGGTCGCTGCCGCCGGCGCCCGCATCACCGCTGCCGACGGCTCGCCGTTGCACGAAGGACTTCACGTCGGAGGCACAGCCATCGCCGAGAGCATCGGGGTGCGCCTGCCTGTCATCCAGCGCGTCGCTGCGGTCAGCGCGTCCGCGATGGCGGTGGATCGCGAGACGTTCGAGAAGTCGGGAGGATTCGACGAGCGCTACAACATTTCTCTCCATGACGTCGACTACTGCGTCCGGCAGCGGCGCGAAGGTCGATCCATCATCTACACGCCGCTCACCGAGCTTCGTCATCAGACCTCATCCTCTCGCCCCGAGCTCGGTCACGCCGACGCGGCCGTCTTTCGCAATCGCTGGCCGGACGCGGAGCTCGATGACCCGTATGTCTCTCCATGGGTACAGCGGATCAGGCCGCTGGCCTTACGCGCGGAGATCTGAGTCATACCGACGCGGGTCAAGCGCGGCCGGGCCGTGTCCGAAACGCCGCTCGTGTCCGTGGTCATTCTTGTGATGCAGGACGCCGCCAGGCTGCAGCGCTGCCTCGACTCGATTGTTTCAAGCACCACCGTCGATCACGAGCTCATCGTCGTCGCCAACGGCTTGGACGCTCGCGATGCCGATCAGCTGGCGAACCGGGAGGACATCGTCCTGCTGCGTCTGGGCGTCAACGTTGGTTATGGCCGCGGCTGCAACCTCGGGGCCGCCCTTGCGCGAGGCAGGTACCTGGCACTCCTCAACGACGATGCGACAGTTGAGGCGGGCTGGCTCGAGAGCCTCCTGGCCACCATCAAGTCAGACTCCACCGTCGGTGCGGTGGGCAGCCGGGTGCTGTTTCCGGACGGGCGTCTTCAGGACGCCGGCGGCGTCCTCTGGCGCGACGGCGTCTCAAACCGCGTGGGACACGGGCTGGCGCCGGAGGATCCGGAGTCTCACGCGGCCCTGCGCGACGTCGACTACTGCTCCGGATGCTCGCTCCTGCTGAACATGGACACCTGGCGGGCTCTCGGAGGGTTCGACGAGGAGTATTTCCCCGCGTACTACGAGGATGCCGACCTGTGCATGAAGATCCGTCACGCGGGACTGCGCGTCGTCTACCAACCGCGGTCGACGGTTCGCCACGAGGAATGGGGCAGCACATCGCCGGCCTGGCGGCAGTTCATCAGCGAGCGCAACCGTCGCCGGCTGGTCAGCAAGTGGGCCAGCGACCTCGCGCTTCACGATTCGCGACCGTTCGAGGACGTCGGTCTGGCGGTCGAGAAAGCCGTTCAGCGCGCGCGCGGCCGACCCCGGCGGTCGCTCGTGGTGGCGGGCGACGGCGCCGCACATGCGAGCCTGCACACGATGCTGCTTGCCCTTGCGCGAACCGACGCGGTGGTGCTGTGCGCCTCCGCCGGCATCGCGAAAGCCCTCGTGTCTCGATACGGCGACGACCTGTCAGACGCCGGCGTCGAGATGGTGACCGGCGAGGCGGCGGCCGTTCTGGGAAGGCGCCATCTGCCCTTCGACCGCGTTCTGCTGACCGGGAACGCACCCTGGACACCTGTGGACGAGCACGGCCTTCGAGCTGATCACGCCACCAGGCAGGTCATCGACCCCGCCACGTGGAGCGAACCGCGGACGGCGGCGGAGATCACGCCATGACTGAAACGCTCGACGAAAAAGAAGTTGCAGAGGTCGCGTATCTCCGCATCGAGCTCGAGGCGGCCCGTGAACACCTGCGACTGCGCGACGAGTTCATCAAAGAAGTCGCCGCCCAGGTGGTGGCGCTCCAGCGCCGGGTGGAGGAGTTGGAGGCCCGCGCCGAGCAGTTCGAACGGGACGCCGCGAGAGTTGACCGCGTGCGTCAGGCGATGCGGCGCGTTCCGGGCGCGTACCCGATCCTTCGTGCGCTGCGCACCAGACGCAAGGCAACGCGCGGTTGACGGCCTTCGAGAACCGCGCAGCAGTCTGCATTCCATCCTCACCCCATCGTGGGTCGACGCGGCGCACATTGCTGTCTGTGTTTCGAGCAACCGACCCATCAGTACGCGTGCTGATCGTCGACGACGCGACGGACGACCTCCAGCCCGAACCGGAAGGCCGGAGTGTCGACGTCATCCCTGACAAGGGATCGTTCGCGCTCAATCTCAACGAGATGCTCCGGCGCACGAGCCCCGCGGACGTCGCGATACTCGAGCCCGGGTGCGCCGTCGGTGCCGGCTGGCTCGAACGCCTGGAGCGCGCCGCGGGTGACGACCCGAGCACCACGGGCAGCGCGACGGCGATGGCAAACGGCGCGCTCTTCCTGTCAGTGCCTGAACTGAACACGCCGCTTTCGACACTGCCGAGGGGCTGGCTCCTCGAGGATGCGGCAGCAGCGGTTGCGCGGTCCTCACAGCGGCAATATCCGAGCGCTCCCTCGGCGCTGGCTCACTGCGTGCTTTTCCGACGCGATGCGCTCGATCTCGTCGGCGACGCGGACGAGTCCCTGGACGATGCCACCGACGTCATCGTGGATCTTGCGCAGCGGATCGCCGGTGCCGGGCTCAAGAACATCGTCGCCGACGACGTGCTCGTGGAGACCGGGGTCGGCACGGCCCGGGTCGCCTCTGTCGCACAGTCGCTGTCTCTGGCCGCGCCCGCAGCCTTTCCGTCAGAGCGGGAAGCAGAACGGCACCCGTACCTGACAGCAGCCCTTCGCGAGACGGCAGCCGCGGATGACACCGCGCTGGCAAGAAGTCTGCGAACAGCCGCACGAGCGCTGGCAGGCATGAGCGTGCTGATAGACGGCTCGATTCTCGAGGCGCCGGTCACGGGCACGCAGCTGCACATCCTCGAACTCGCCATGGCCCTGGCGCATCAGCCGGGACTGCGTCTGAGATTGCTCGTTCCGGAACGGCTCGACCCGGAGGCGAGCGGATTTCTCGACTTGGCACCGAGGGTCGAACGGTGCTCTCTCAACGATGCGGCGGAACACGGTCCTGCGGACATCTATCACCGTCCATTCCAGGTTCATCGATGGGACGAGCTCGATCGCGCGGCGGGGCTGGGCAGACGGCTCGTCATCACGCATCAGGACCTGATCGGCTTCGACAATCCCACCTACTCTCCAAGTGGCGACGCGTGGGTCGTCTATCGCAGGCTCACCACAGAAGCCCTGCGTCGCGCCGACGCCGTGCTCACCTTCTCCAAACATGTTGCGGGCAGTCTGCTCCGCGCAGGTCTCAGCGATCCAGAACGCACGATGGTGGTCGGCATCGGCATCGACCACAGCTGGCATCAGCGCGACGTCACCCCCCTGCCGATTCCCGATGCAGGTTCTGTCAGGAGCCCGATGCTGCTCTGCATCGGCAACGATTTCCGGCACAAGAACCGGCTGCTCGCGATACGGATTGCCGAGCAGCTGGCGCAGACTCATGACTGGACCGGCTCCCTGGTACTTGCAGGCCAGCATCTCGGCTACGGCTCGTCGGCAGCCGACGAGGAGGCCTATCTTGCATCGCGACCGGAGCTTGCGCGGCGTGTGCTGCGGCTTGGAGTCGTGACTGCCGAGGAGAAGGCGTGGCTGTTCTCGAATTCGGCCGTCTGCCTGTATCCGACGACCGTCGAAGGGTTCGGGTTGATTCCTTTCGAAGCCGCGTCCTACGACGTCCCATGCCTGTTCGCGCCACAGGCCGCACTCGGAGAGATTCTGCCGCTCGACTGCGCGTTGCTCCGCTCCTGGAATCCTGAGCAAGCCGCGGGTGTGACCTGGCGGCTCCTCACCGAACCCGACCTCCGGCGTAGCCTGGTGGACGGTGTGCACTCAGCGGCGGTCGAGCACACCTGGAAGAAAACCGCCGATCGCGTGAGCAGCGCCTACGAGCGAGCTCTTATCATGCCGCCGCGCATCGCCAGAGTGAGTCGGGACCCGTCGACGCCGCTGCCTATCTGAGCAGCTCGCGCGCGATGACCACTCGCTGGATCTGGTTCGTCCCTTCGTAGATCTGACAGGCCTTTGCGTCGCGATAACGGATCGCGGCGGGATGATCGTCTGCCGCGGAATCCGGCGCACAAAGCGACACCGCTGCCTCGGCGACGGCCATGCACGCGTCGGTCGCATACAGCTTCGCGACCGACGCGTCGAGCGTCACGCGCTGACCGGCGTCGACCGACGCCGCCGCGTGCCGCGTCAGGAGGCGCGACGCGACCGTCCGCGCTTCCATCTCGGCGAGGGACACCTCGTCGACATCGCTGTCGCTCCGCGCCCGACGCCGCGCAGCGGCTACCGCCGCGTCGAGCGCGCCCTGCGCGATCCCCACCGCCTGCGCCGAGATGCCCACGCGCCCGCTGTCGAGCGCGGCCATGGCGACACGGAACCCGTTGCCCTCGTCGCCGAGACGGTTGGCGGCCGGCACGCGGACGGAGTCGAGGACCAACTCCCCCGTCCACGAACCATGCAGACCCATCTTCGCGAAGGGTGCACCGGCGCTCACCCCGGGCCACGCGGCCTCGACCAGAAAAGCGGTCACACCACGCGATCCGTCTCCGGTACGGGCCATGACCACGTAGAGATCGGCAGCGCCGGCACCGGTGATGAACGTCTTCACGCCGGTGAGCCGGTAGCCGTCACCGTCGCGCGTCGCACGCATCTGGAGCGCTGCCGCATCACTGCCGCCGGCCGGCTCGGTGAGGGCGAAACCCGCGAGCCACTCACCTGCAGCAAGCCGCGGCAGGTATCGTGACTTCTGGTCGTCATTGCCAAAAACGAGGATCGGCTCCGTTCCCACCGACAGGTGCACGTCCAGGATCACCGAGCTGCTGGCGCACTCGCGCGCGACCGCCTCGATGAACGCGGCGAAGTCCTGATGGCTGCCACCGATGCCGCCCAGCGCCGGCGGGGTCAGGATGCCTGCGAGCCCGGCCTCACCCGCAGCGGAGACGATGTCCTTCGGATGAGGACCTGATCCTCTCGCCATCGCCGGTGCGATCGGCCGGATGACATCGCGTGCGAACGTATCGATTCGCGCGTCGAGCGATGCTTGCGCCGCCGCGACCTCAGTCGACACGGACGATCGTGGCCTCGCCCTGCGCGATGCCACTGCAGATTCCCGCCGCCCCGTAGCCACCGCCGCGGCGGCGAAGCTCGTACAGCAGCGTCATCAGGATGCGTGCTCCGCTGGCTCCGATCGGGTGTCCGACCGCGATCGCCCCACCGTTCACGTTGACGGTCTCCGGGTCGACCTCGAGCATGCGCGTGCTGGTGATCGCCACCGCAGCGAATGCTTCGTTGATCTCCACGAGCGACAGCTTTCCGACGTCGACCGCTCCCCCGGTCTTGCGCAGCGCGGCCTCGATCGCGGTGGCCGGCACGGTGGCGAGATAGGGATGCTCCGCAGCCGACTCGCCATACGCGATCCACCGTCCCAACAACGGCAGGCCGCTTGCCGCCGCGCGTTCCTCGCTCATCAGGAGAACGGCGGTGGCGCCGTCGTTCATCCCGGGCGCGTTTCCTGCGGTGACCGTGCTGTCGCTGCCGAACGCGGGCGCCAGAGCGGCAAGCTTTTCCAGGGTTGTATCGGGACGCGGCTGTTCGTCTCGTTCCACCACGGTCCCATTGCTTCGCACAGCGCTGATCTCGTCGCCGAACTTTCCGGCAGCGAGGGCGTCCCGATACCGCATCTGCGAGCGATGAGCCCACGCGTCCTGCTCTTCCCGGCCGACACCGAGCTCCGCGGCAACCGTAGCGCCGTGAACACCCA
>Ga0307477_10002111_pt1 | contig 15677 bp, 14 predicted proteins | sample atmos_gasesECM2C_FD_203316 | JGI IMG/M metagenome (GOLD analysis project Ga0307477, IMG submission 203316) | Hardwood forest soil microbial communities from Morgan-Monroe State Forest, Indiana, United States - atmos_gasesECM2C_515 | ecosystem: Environmental > Terrestrial > Soil > Temperate...
TGAGGATACTCAGAAGTCCGAAGTTAATCGTCTTCGCCAATAAGGATGGCGGCAGCCAGCACGGTGGTCCATAGCCCGCGTTTATCGCCAACTGCGGATTGCGTGATGTTCATGGTGCGGACAATCTTGTTGGATATTCGATAGACTTCTTTTTTCTCATCCCAGGAAAGATCCGGATCGAATTCCACGTTTAGAGTGGTAGCCAGCATTTCGGCGGCGAGCTCTTCGGTATATTCCCCCGCGATTTCTTCGCTCTCGCCGAACGAATGATGTTCAGACAAATACCCGAACATGGATTTGTCTGCCGGCAAAGCGAGGCCAACTCCCGCGGCAATTAATCGATGCGGCTCGCGCGTTTGGTTCTCGCTGATTACGGTGAAGGCGACTTGCCCGGGCTTCAGGTGTTTGAGCCCTTCACTGCGCGAGATCAGCTTGCAGTAAGGAGGAAAAATCGAGGAGACGCGAACGATGTTGCACGCGGCAATGCCGGCGTTTCGCAGCGCGAGCTCGAAGCTCGAAAGCCGTTCGCGATGTTTTCCGACTCCCTTGGTGAGAAAAATCTTTTTCGCGACGAACGCCATGTGCCGGGTTGCGGTTCCTCCACGCGATTAGGTCGGAAAAATCTGATGCGCTCGGAAATTAACAAGCGTGCGCAGCTAAGTCAATGACTAATTGAGCTTTCGCGGATCGGTAAACTTATTGCGCTCGGAATATTTCAGGGAGGTTACAACTTATCTGTTGGTGTCGCGCTTACTGTCTTCGTCGGCGGCTTTTTCGACTGCTGCCAGGGCTTCGGGCGGCTCGATTTTCCAATTGCCATCAGCCAGGGATGGAACGGTTTTGGTGCGTTTCAGGTAATCCACGAGCAATTCGAAAATTTCTTCGTGCGATTGGTAAACGATTGGCAATCCCTGATAGACGGAATAGCCTCCGCCACCCGAGTAGCGATAATTGTTAATCGCAACGCGCAGTTTTTGGTCGGCGGAGAGGGGCGCGCCGTGAAATGTTAGATTGCGAATTCGCTGTCCCACGGGTTGGGTAAGGTCGATGGTGTAAGAAACACCCTCGGCGGAATCGGCGTTGTATCCCGGCACGCGCAATTTTTGTCCAGCGGGTACCGGCCAGGCCGGAAAAAAGCTCGCGGCGTGCTCGAGCGCATCTTTCAGTTGGGAGCCAGTCATTTCCACGGTGTAGAGAGTATTTTCGTAAATATAAAGCGCGGAAGCCTCGCGAATCGTCACCGTACCGGCTGGAATTTTCACGCCAGGGTAAAAAATCGTAGCCATGGAAACATCCGCACGTCCCGCATGGAGCTGAACTTTGTGAATTAAATCCAGCAAGGCCTCGTCCTGATAACGGCCGTACTCACCGCTCAGGGTTTTTTCTGATTTTGCGATCGGGGTATCTAGATATCTCTGCACTTCGGCCTGATAAGGTTCCATCAGTTTGGTAATTTCCGGATCTGGCGGGACCTGAGGAGTGACCGGGATTGTTTGTGAATGCTTGGATTCCACGTGCCAAGCGCCGCCGGCGTCTCGCGACATTTTTATATCCGCGCGCGAGAGCGACATGCCCCAGTTTTTCGGTTGGGATAGCAGAACGCCGTTGACAACTTTTTCGGGCAACTCTCGGTGAGTGTGGCCGAAGAAGATTACGTCGATTCCAGGTTCTGTCTCAGCCAGTTCCCAAGCCGCATTTTCAACGTCCGCAGGCGCTCGAGCGGGCGCGATTCCCGTTTGTGGATCTCGGTCAATTCCTGAGTGCATGATGACTACCAGTAAATCCACCTGCTTGCGAACTTCAGGAATCACGGTCTTGGCCGTTTCAACAATCGACTCGAATTCGTAGCCTTTGTAGTGCTCCGGGATTTCCCAGCGCGGAATCCCGGGGGTAACAAAGCCGACGACTCCGACGCGGATTCCTGCAAGCTCCTTGATGAAGTACGGACGGACGAATTGCACTCCATTTGTGTAGGTCTGCTTTATATTCGCCGCCAGCCAGGGAAAATGCGATTCGCGCTTGGCTTTCCACATTACGTCGAGGCCGAAATTGAATTCGTGATTGCCGACGGCCATCGCGTCATAGTACATCGCGTTGAACGCAGCCATTTCGGGATTTGGCTTCGTGGTATCCCTGCGGGCGAAGTAGTAGGCCAAGGGCGTGCCCTCGGTGGTGTCGCCGCAGTCGAGCAATAAGGTGTCGGGAGCGTCCGCTCTGGCCTGCTTCACGAGCGTGGCAATCTTCGCGAGGCCCAGATCGGCAGGGTGATTCGTGTAGTAATCCCAGGGCACGATGTGGCCGTGGGAATCGGTGGTATCGAGTAGCGTGATCGTTTTGGTCTGCGGCGATTGAGCTTTTTGGGAGGCTTGCGCCGTGCCGCCAAACCATCGAGCCCCGACAGTACGCTGGCGGTGCGGCGCATGGAAGAGAGTCGACGCAATTAGTGGAAGAGCGAATAAAAATGCGGCGGAGATTGAGCGGGAGATTCTCACCGATCCTCCGAGGATCTAGAAGTCAAAACAAGACGCCGACCCAAAGCCGGACGCTACGAAAGGATCTACCTACGATCCGGTCCAGCCGCCGCGACGGAAACTAAGTCTGGCCGATTGACTCGAAATAATAAAGAGGAATTGCGATTTTTCAGTGGGCGGCATTTGCACACCAAAACAAAGGGGACTCGGTTAACCGAGTCCCCTTGAGATTGCTAGATCCAATCCCGCGATGATCAGCTGATCAAGGGTAGTATCTGTATGGGTACGGATAAGGATACGGGTATCCGTAAGCGTACGGAGGCGGATATGCGTACGGATAATAAGGGCGCACAACCCGTCTGGGTCGCGGCTTCGGAGCGTAGTCTTGCGAAGTGACTGGTCTGAAGGCCGCCTGTCCGTGCACGGTAGAAACGGTAATCGGCGTCTCAAGTCTGAACGTCAGCAACGATTCCGGGGGAATGATTGTTGGACGGCCTCGCGTGAGAAGTACGCCTGCGATGCTGGCGACAAATCCAGCGCCAGCGCCTATCGCTGCGCCCTCCCCTCCGGCGGCTGCTGCGCCGATTCCTGCGCCCAGGCCGGTCGTTCCTGCAACGGCCAAAGCATCCCGCCCGTTTGAAGTCCCGCCGGTAGCGCTGATCAACGTAGTCTTCACGTCGAGCAGCTGTCCATCGACTAACGTCAACTGAGCCAGGCTCAAGCCAAGCTTTGAAACTCCTTTCACCCGGCCGGCCTTTTCTGCGTTGGCAACCGTACCAATCACGGTCTGACCGCGCCTGGCGACAACCAGACCGTTCACGACCAGCGGTTGCGCGAGCGTCATGATCACTTGGTCGCCCGTTTTGTTGCGGTCACTCGACAGCCAACCGGTGGTACGGACTTGCAGGATTGCGCCAGACGACAGCGTGAGCGTGTCGGGCACTACATAGTCATTGTCCCGCGGCGGAGGCTGTGGCACATCCTGCCGCTGGTCCTGCGGAGCGTAGGACCGATCATCGGGAGGTGCCTGATCCTGCGACGGAGCTTGATCCTGCTGCTGATTCATTTGATCCTGCGGTTGCACCTGCGGCTGTTGACCTTGCTGCTGATCTTGCGGTTGATCCTGTGGTTGTTGACTTTGCTGCGCTGAGGCCGGCTGCGCGCTCACGCAGAAGCCAAGCGCCAACGCGCCAATAGCCATGCTATTCGTTAGATTGCGACCCACCCGGTTCGCAAAGTTGATAGACATCGTCGCTCTCCTATTGCTCACTAGATAATTCACCAACAAACTCTAAAAGTTCCTCGAATCACGCTTCGTCTATTCATTAAAGATGGCAAACTGCTGCCGCGAGTTGCATTCCAGGATATATAACACGGCTGCTTCTAGAAAGTTTCGCCGCAAGGGTTGCGTTTCGCCTGAGGATTACGAACCCTGGAGCTGAGTTTCCTTGGCGCAAAGAGGAATGCAGGGGGCCAGCGTATCGGCTATGTTCTTGAGCTCTCGAAGTTGTTGGGGCGCAAAATCCGGCCCAGCCTCCGACGGACTGGCGCCTTTTCGCGATATTTGAATTACGCCGACGATCTTTTTTTCCAGCAGAATCGGCGCGCTCATGATCTTTTGAATTGGCACGCCTCGCTTGTCTTCGGATATCGGGACGGCTTCAAAAACCGACGAGTGCGGCACGACCGAGAAATGATTGGTCATCTCGGGGCGTCTTTCGCGAACCGTGCGAACCGCGAGGGAATTGGAACTGGTCATCGGTATCCGGCCCATGCCCTGAAGATTTTCCGGCATCACGAATCGTAAGAACCGCTCGTCCGGCGTGGCGACCAGGACAGCGACTTCGTGCGGTTGCACCACGAAGTGTTTGGCGATCAGCTCCACGGCACGATGCATGCCGACAAAACCGCCCGCAGCGCTGCTGCGCACAATCTCAGTCGCCCATTTCTTCAATTCGTTGATGAACTCGTTCGGCATTCGTCCGCGCTCTTTTGCGAGTCTAGCACGATCGTTTCGCACACAATGGCCGTGTCGGGGCCGTGTGTTTCATTCATTACGATACCCAGACTGCGGCTTGAGTCGAGCAGTCCTCATTCGACTGTTATTACCGCGCGCGTTGTTGCAAACTGCTTCGCGGCTGAATATACTTTAATTGTCTTCAAAATTATTCGGAGAGTGCATGTCGGCCGCAACGGCTGAATCCAAAACAAGTTATATTCTGGACAAACTGCAATCCCTCAGCGGCGTAATTCCCATTGGAGCTTATCTGGTCGATCATCTTTGGTCGAACAGCTACGCCCTGGTCAGCATCGAAAAATACAATCAAATTTCAGGCGATTTGCAAGCCGTTCCCTGGCGCATTGCCGTGGAGGCAGCGGTACTTTGGATCCCACTCCTTTTCCACAGCCTGTACGGCTTTTATATCTGGTCCAAGGGGAAGTCCAACGCGCTGAGCCATCCGTGGATGTCGAACTGGATGTATGTGTTGCAGCGTTGGAGCGGCCTGATCGCATTCCTGTTCATCGGATGGCACCTTTACACCGAACGCTTCGGCGGGCACGGCGTCACTCGCTACGCCGGTGTGGCGCAAGACATGGCGAACCCTTGGTACCTCGCCGCATACATGATCGGAGTTACCGCCTGTTCATTTCATCTCGGCAACGGCCTGTGGAATTTTGCCTGCAAGTGGGGAATCGCCATCAGTCCTAAGGCGCAACGTGCCGCTGGATGGTTTGGCGCGCTGGTGGGCGTCTCTTGCACTCTCGCGGGAATCGTGGTTGTTCTCGGATTTCACTACGCCTGGTTTCCTCTGGGTGGCTATGTTCAATGACGCAACCTAAAATTATCGTAGTGGGCGGCGGTTTGGCCGGCCTGATGGCAACTATCCGCGTTGCCGAATCTGGCGTTCCGGTCGGTTTGTTTTCGATCGTTCCAGTAAAACGCTCGCATTCGGTTTGCGCTCAGGGCGGCATCAACGCGGCCAAAAACCTGAAGGGAGAAGGCGATTCCACCTGGAAACATTTCGATGACACCATTTACGGTGGCGATTTCCTCGCGAATCAACCTCTGGTGAAGGGCATGTGCGAGGCGGCGCCGGCGATTATCGATTTGCTCGATCGTATGGGCGTGATGTTTAACCGCACGCCGGAAGGCTTGCTGGATTTCCGCAGGTTCGGTGGAACGCTTTTCCATCGCACAGCATTCGCCGGAGCAACCACCGGCCAGCAATTGCTTTACGCGCTGGACGAACAGGTTCGGCGCTTCGAGTCGGAAGACAAAGTTAAGAAATTTGAGGGCTGGACATTTCTTTCCGCAGTTCTTGACGACCGCGGCGTTTGCTGCGGTATTTGCGCCATGAATTTAAAGACCATGGAGATTCGCACATTCCCGTGCGATGCGGCCATCTTCTGCACCGGAGGCATCGGCGCCGTCTTCGGACGCTCCACAAATTCCGTAGTTTGCACGGGTTCCGCGCAGTCCGCGCTGTTTCAGCAAGGCGTCTACTACGCGAATGGCGAGTTTATACAGGTTCATCCGACCGCGATTCCTGGAGAAGACAAATGCCGCCTGATGAGCGAATCAGCGCGCGGCGAAGGCGGCCGCGTTTGGGTTCCGAAACAGGCGGGCGATGCGCGCGCTGGAAAAGATATCCCGGAAAGCGAGCGTTTTTACTTCCTCGAGGAATGGTATCCGAAGTACGGCAATCTGGTCCCGCGCGACGTAGCCACCCGCGCGATTCACAAAATAGTCTTCGAAATGAAATTGGGATTGGTCGGCGAGCCCGCGGTTTACCTCGACGTCTCGCACATCCCGCGCGAAACTCTCGACCGCAAGCTTGAAGGCATTCTTGAAATTTACGAGAAATTCGTGGGCGTCGATCCTCACCTGGAACCCATGAAGGTTTTTCCGGCGATGCACTACACCATGGGCGGCTTGTGGGTGGACAATCAAAATCAGGCTACCAACGTTCCGGGTATTTACGCGGCGGGCGAGTGCGATTACCAATATCACGGCGCAAATCGTCTGGGAGCGAATTCGCTGGTCTCGTGCATTTACGCTGGAATGCTGGCCGGTCCTGCGGCGGTGAAACACTCGCGCGGTCTTGAGAGCGGATGCGACAGTGTTCCGCCTGCGATCTTCGAGCGCGAACGCGTGCGGCAACAAGACATCACCGACGCCTTGCTGAATCAACACAAGGGAACCGAGAATCCTCTGACGATATGGCGTGAGATGGGCGACCTTATGACGGAAAACGTCACCGTGATCCGCTATAACGCCAATCTGGAAAAAACTCTTGTGAAGCTTGACGAGTTGAGCGACCGGTTTACGCGCATCAACTTGCAAGACCGCACGCAGTGGGCGAATCAGACGCTCAATTTCGTACGCGAGCTTGGGAACATGCTGATTCTGGCGCGCGTGATCACCATGGGCGCTCTCGCACGCAACGAAACTCGCGGCGCGCACTACAAGCCTGAATTCCCGAATCGCGACGACGCCAACTGGCTCAAGACTACCAAAGCGGGATACAACTGCGGCAAAATCGTGCTCGAATACGAAGCCGTAGATGTTTCGCAGTTACCGCTGCGCGAGCGCAAGTACACGGCGAAGGCGTAGGCAATGCAAGCCAGGCGGATTTAAGAGGCAACATGGCAGACAAAACTTTTATCGTCCGCATCAAGCGCCAGCAGCGTTCCGATGAAGCAGTGCGCTGGGAGGAATACGAACTCCGCTATCGTCCGCACATGAACGTAATCATCTGCTTGCGCGACATTGCCGAAAGGCCGTTCACGCGCGGTGGTGTGGAATCCACCCCCGTCAGCTATGACGCGAATTGTCTGGAAGAAGTCTGCGGCGCCTGCGCCATGCTCATCAACGGCACCGCGCGGCAAGCCTGCACTGCTTTGGTGGACGATCTCGAGACGCCGATTCGCCTGGAGCCGCTTACGAAATTTCCGCTGATTCGCGATCTCGTCGTTGACCGTTCAAAAATGTTTGAAGATTTGAAACGCACGCATTGCTGGATCCCAATTGACGGCACCTACGATCTCGGCGAAGGCCCGCGCATGGCGCCTTCGGTGCAAGAAATGGGCTATCCGCTTTCGCGTTGCATCACCTGCGGAAATTGCTTGGAAGTTTGTCCGAAGGTCAATTCAAATGACAATTTTGTCGGCGCCGCTATTGTCAGCCAAGTCCGGCTTTTCAACATGCATCCGACCGGTGCCATGCATGCTGCCGAAAGACTCGAAGCTCTGATGGGTCCTGGCGGAATCGCCGATTGCGACAACGCTCAAAACTGTGTGAAAGCTTGTCCCAAAGGAATCCCGCTTACGGAATCGCTCGCTGCCGTCAACGGGCAAGTTCTCTTGCACGCCGTGAAGTCATGGTTGCGCGGCGATTAAATCCAGATCGAGCTCCTGCGAACTCGCTTGAGTTAGCGTTTTGGAAACTCGTTCTCCGACGGGTTGGTTCGTCGTTCCGTTTTGGCAACGACCTGGCGTAAAATTCCAGCCGACCTAAGGAGATCAATGACTCGTTTTGGCTTGCTCTTATTAGCCGCTCTGCTTGGAGGCATCCTGCCACTTCTCGCTCTGACGCCGCAATCGCAGCCGATTTCACAGAAAGCGCACGATCTTCATTTCCGTTCGATCGTCGTTGACACCCACGACGACACCACGCAGCGCCTGCTCGATCCCAAATTCGATCTCGGCGCGCGCCACACCGATGGCAGCATCGACATTCCGCGCATGCGCGAAGGTGGCCTGGACGCCGTATTCTTCTCGATTTACATTCCTGGCAGCGTTACCGGGCCGATTGCCGTGCAGCGCGCACTCGAACAAATCGAAGCGGTGCGTCGACAGACCGCGCTTCATCCGCAGGATCTGGCTCTGGCTACCACTGCCGCTGAGATCCGCAATGCGTTTGCCGCGCACAAGATTGCCGTGCTCATAGGCGTCGAAGGCGGGCACATGATCAACCATGACCTGGCCAATGTGGATAAATTCGCTTCGCTGGGCGTGCGTTATATGACGTTGACTCATATGGTCAATACGGATTGGGCAGACTCCTCCACAGACAAGCCCGCGCACAACGGGCTTACGGATTTCGGTAAGCAGGTCGTGGCGGAAATGAATCGCGTCGGTATGGTGGTGGATGTGTCGCACATCGCGGACAAAACTTTTTACGATGTGCTGGCCACCAGCCAAGCTCCCGTGATCGCTTCGCACTCATCGTGTCGCGCGCTCGATGATGCTCCGCGCAACATGACCGACGACATGATCAAGGCCCTGGCCGCAAAAGGCGGCGTGATTCAGATTAATTACCATGTCGGATTCCTCAGCCAGGAATTTCGCGACGCCGAAAAAGCCGCTCCCGACCTCGGCAAAGCAATCGAAGCCGAATCAAAGAAGCGCTGCGGCGACCAGGAAGCCTGCCAGTTGATCGAAGCAGACAAAATTCTTCGCGAGTATGTAGCGCAGGGAAAATTGCCGCGCGTGGCTTGGACGAAAATAATCGATCACATCGATCATGCTGTTAAACTTGTGGGCGCCGATCATGTCGGGCTTGGCTCGGATTTTGATGGGGCCGACATGCCTTACGGCATGGAAGATGCGACGCATCTGCCGCAAATCACGAATGCGTTGCTGGGCAAAGGCTATTCGGAAAGCGACATCACAAAAATTCTGGGTGGCAACACGCTTCGCCTGATGCAGGGAGTGGAAGCTACTTCGAAAAAACTGGGAGGAAAGCCGTGAAGAATCGTGCAACCCGATTTAGACCGTTATTTTTTTGCGCTATCGTTTCTGTTCTTCCGTGTTCGCTGCGCGCTCAAGATCAAGCTGGGCCGGCGATGAAGGCAGCCGCTCCTTCGCACCAGTCAGCACCGAGCGCAGGCCATAGTGACGCTGGATTGACGCATCCCGCCATGCTCAAAGCCAAAGCGCCGGATGTGTACGAAGCTACCTTCACCACCACCAAGGGTGATTTCGTGGTGCAAGTCACCCGCTCGTGGGCGCCCAATGAAGCAGATCGCTTCTACAATCTCGTGAAGCACGGATATTTCAGCGGCGTCGAATTTTTTCGCGTGGTGCCCGGATTCGTTGTTCAATTCGGGCTGACCGGCAGCCCGGCGATCAACAAAGCTTGGGAGAACGCGACCATTAAAGACGATCCCGTAACACAGACCAACGCGGCGGGCACTATCACGTTTGCGCAAACGGGCAGCCCAAATTCGCGCTCGACTCAGGTTTTTATCAACCTCGGCGACAACGCTGCCCTCGACCACAGCGGGCAAGGCTTCGCACCATTCGGGAAAATAACCTCCGGAATGGAGGTAGTTCAGAACTTATACGGCGGCTACGCGGATCAGCCCACTAATCATCAGGACGAAATTACCAATCAGGGCAACGCGTATCTGCAAAAGAATTTTCCGAAACTCGATAGCATCAAGTCGGCGAAAATAACTTCGCCTGCTCCCGCGCCGGCTGCTGCTGCGACACATAAATCAGCGGCTCCCGCGCCGAAACCGCAGCAATAGGACAAAATAATGACAACGAATCCAGGTTTGTTGCATCCGGAAACTCTTACAGAACAGGCGCCCGAGGTATTTGATGCTACATTTTCCACCACGAAGGGTGACTTCGTCGTTCGCGTGAATCGGGGCTGGGCGCCGATCGGTGCGGACCGCTTTTACAATCTTGTGAAAGCCGGCTATTACAACGACGCGAGTTTCTTTCGTGTGATTCCGGGCTTCGTCGTCCAGTTCGGGCTGGGCGGGGATCCGACTGTGAACAAAGCCTGGCGCGACGCGAAAATCAAGGACGATCCCGTTTCGCAAAGCAATCGACCCGGGTTTCTTACCTTTGCAACCGCCGGGAAAAACACGCGCACCACCCAGCTGTTCATCAATCTCGGCAACAACGCGCAGCTCGATTCCATGGGCTTCTCGCCCTTCGGGCAGGTGACCAGCGGCATGGAGGTTGTGCAGAAGATTCACAGCGGATACGGCGAGTCTCCGGACCAGGGACAGATTACCACCCAAGGGAAAGCGTACCTGGACAAAAACTTCCCGAAGCTCGACAGCATCAAGTCCGCGACTATCTCAGCTCCCGCAAAATAGACGGCAAGCACATCCGCACGCACCCATGACTTCACCGCAAGGCCAACGCGGAATCGATGGGGCCTCTGGAATCGATTGGGCGACGCCGCGCGAGTCTGTGCGTACCAGCGTCCTGCTGCTTTCTTCGCTTTCCCTCTTCCGGCTACTGATTCAATTGGCGGGCATAAATCACTACGGATGGTTCCGCGACGAACTGTATTACATGGCCTGCGGGCAGCATCTCGCATGGGGGTACGTTGACCAGCCGCCGCTCATCGCGCTGATTGCGTGGTTCGCACGGCACGTTTTCGGAGACTCGATGTTCGCTGTTCGGCTTCTACCGGCTCTTGCCGGCGCAGCGGTAGTTTTTCTTGCGGGCTGGATCGCTCGTGAATTCCAAGGTGGCCTCTTTGCGCAATTTCTCGCTTCGCTGGCCATGTTGTTTGCGCCCGCTTATCTGGCGTTCGATAGCTTTCTCTCGATGAACGCATTCGAGCCTTTGTTTTGGATATTATGCGCCTGGATTGTGATACGCATCGCAAAGGGAGGGCCTCTTTCCTGGTGGCTTTTGTTTGGCGCTATTGCCGGCGTCGGGCTGGAAAACAAACACACCATGCTGGTTTTCGGGTTTGCGATTGTCCTTGGCTTGTTAATTTCTGGTGAAAGAGGATTATTGGGTTCGAGATGGCTTTGGGTTGGCGCAGCTATCGCGCTGGCGATCTTCCTGCCCAATTTGGTTTGGGAAGCGCGACACGGCTGGCCGCAAATTGCAGTTGTACGGGCCGGCCAGGAATATAAAAACGTTGCGGTTGGCCCTTTTCGATTTCTGCTTGAGCAGATTTTGTTCCTGCAGCCTGTTGAGCTGCCGGTATGGCTGGCCGGCATCGTATGGTTTTTCGTCACGCCGGAAGGGAAGAGCTTTCGGTTTGTCGGATGGGCTTATCTGATCGTAATGGCTGTTTTCATCGGGCTGCACGGTAAGACCTATTATCCGTTGCCTTTTTATCCGCTTCTGATGGCGGCAGGGGGCGCTGCACTCGAACGTTTCTTTTTTGCCCGGAGTCGGCGACGATCGCTGGCTTCCGCTTTTTGCACGGTGATTGCGGTCGCCGGACTGGTCTCGCTGCCCTTCGGCGTGCCGCTGCTGCCAGTGGACACTTTTATACGCTACTCAAAAATACTTCCGTACTCTCGCACCGTGAAAATGGAACGCGACCCCACGGTCGCGTTGCCACAGCTTTACGCCGATATGTTCGGCTGGGAAAACATGGCTGCGGCCGTTGCTCGCGTCTATCACGACCTTTCACCACAGGAGCAACCGGGCTGTGCGGTCCTGGCAGGGAACTACGGGGAGGCGGGCGCGATCGATTATTACGGCCCGTCACTCGGACTCCCGAGAGCGATCAGCGGGCACAACAGTTATTTTCTGTGGGGTCCACGCAACTACTCAGGCGACTGCGTAATTGTCTTCGGGGAGAACGCGGATCGCTACTCGCGTCTTTTCGGCGACGCTCAGCTCGCGGCTACCATCACCGACCGATACGCGATGCCTTCCGAACAGGGTGTTCACGTTTACATTTGCCGCAAGCCCAGCGCAGCGTTGCTGATTCTTTGGCCAAATTTCAAGATGATGATCTAGCCGACGTTAGGGCAAGCCGGGCCGGGCGATTCTGTCGCGAGTCTCAAAGCGATCATCGGACAGTGGGGCAGCAAACGCGGCACTGGCGACGTTTTGACTGGATTTCGCACTGATCACGGATCGTAGGCCGTGCGTGGCTCAAGCAACCGGAGTTGGTGTGTGGCGACCGCTAGTGTTTGGGGGCGTGTTTTGGGTTTCGTGCGGATTCTTCAAGGCTGATAACATTCAATCCTGTAGCAACCAGGCGATGACCGAGCTCTGAATCGGTTTTCTTTGCGATGGCGAGCAGGACGCATTCGCAGGTTAAGATTGGAATTGCCCGGCCATCCACAAAATCGCGCGCAGGTGAAAGTTCCTCAGCGTTTTTAAGAACATTTTGTAGTTCGACTGATTTGCTGAGTGGCCTGCCATCAGGCTGGCCCGCTTTGGTTTTTGCGGTCTTCAGACCTTTCGGCAATTGCCAGATTTTCCGTGGCTCTTCTGAGTGGCGTTGTTGATCGTAAAACTGAATCCAATGATGCCAGCGCTGCGGGCTGATGCGGCAAATCTGTTGGAGGAAGGTCTCGATTTCGTCCTGCTGCTCCCAGAATTTCGAGAGGTTCTCCCACTCATAGATGTACATACCGGCGAGTAGGTCGGCCACTTCCACGGTGCGCGAGGCCCGGCTGCGGGCCAGCATGGTTGCAAGCGTTTCGGCGCGGTCCAGGTCTTTGGTAACTCGATGAGTGAGCGCTGCGTCACCGTTGCGGCCCCCGTCGGCCGATTTCGCGCCTTCAGTTGCCGGTGGCTTGCTGCGCTTTCGATCTTTGTTAAAGAGGGCCATCGTTGTTTTTACAGGCCCAAGATGGTGACGAGTTCCCGCACTGACGCCGAAGACTTAGCCAGCGCAGCTTTTTCATCAGCCTCTAGTTTGACTTCGATGATCTGCTCGATACCTTTTGCGCCGAGCTTTACAGGGACGCCGATAAAAAGACCGTTGATTCCATATTCGCCTTCGAGGAAGGCGGCGCAAGGCAGGATTTTTTTCTTGTCCTTCAAGATTGCGTCCACCATTTCGAACACTGCGGCGGAAGGAGCGTAGTAGGCCGAGCCGGTCTTCAGCAGGTTCACGATTTCAGCGCCGCCTTTGCGGGTGCGGTTTACGATCGCGTCGACCTTTTCCTTGGGCAGAAGAGCGGGGAGGGGAATCCCGGCTACGGTGGAGTAACGCACGAGCGGGACCATGTCGTCCCCGTGGCCGCCCAGCACAAACGAAGTCACGTTTTCGACCGAGACATTCAGTTCAGCGGCGACGAAAGCGCTCATGCGCGCGGAGTCCAGCACACCGGCCATTCCTATGACGCGCGCCTTCGGAAATTTGCTGAGCTGGAGAGCGACATGGGCCATGGCGTCCAGAGGGTTTGTTACCATGATTAGGATCGCATTGGGCGACAGCTTTACGACCGCTTCGACAATGCTCTTGATTACATCGTAATTCGCCTTTAAGAGGTCGTCGCGGCTCATGCCCGGCTTGCGCGGAAACCCGGCGGTAATTACGACGATGTCGCTGTCCGCGGTTTGCTTGTAGTCTCCGCCGCCAGTGGATATCCCGGTGGCGTGCGCGTTGCTTCCGAAGATGGGAGCGGATTCGGCCATGTCGAGGGCTTTGCCGGCAGGCGCGCCTTCTAAAATGTCGGTGAGGACAACGTCGGCGAGCCCGGCGTCGTGAATGCGCTGCGCCGTGGTGGACCCGACAAACCCGCCGCCGACTACCGTAACTTTGTTACGCATTCCCCCCATCTCCTTGTGCGTTAGTGCGGCGCTAGCGCGCCGCTACAGACGAGGCTTGCATGTTATCGATGATGGCCGCGGCGTACTCGGATGTTCTCAACCGGGTGGCTCCAGGCATCAGGCGCTCCAGGTCGTAGGTGACCCGCTTATCTTGAATGGTTCGCGCGATCCCGTCCTCGATAAGCTTGGCGGGCTCGCGCCAACCCATGAAGTTGAGCATCATCACGCCGGAAAGCATCACGGAACTGGGATTGATCACATCCTTATCGGCATATTTTGGCGCGGTGCCGTGCGTGGCTTCAAAGACGCCGCAGCCATCGCCGATATTCGCGCCAGGCGCCATGCCCAGGCCGCCGACTTGCGCGGCGCAAGCGTCGGACAAGTAGTCACCGTTCAGATTGGGAGTGGCGAAGACTTGATACTCGTCGGCGCGCGTCAGCACCTGCTGAAAAACGGAATCCGCGATGCGGTCATTGATCAGTATTTTTTGTTTCCACTGGCCACTGCCGTGAGAAGCGGCGAGCGTTGCGAGCGTGGCCTTCACCTCGCTAGTGATGCGCTCTTTGAAGTCCTCAGTGGCGTTCTCGAATCCGGGCTCGATCATCTCGGCGATTTGTTCAGGGGACAGATTGGGGTCACTGTCCTTATTGCCAAGAATCCAGCTTTCGCGCTCGGTGACAACGTGGGCGCGAAATTCCTGCGTGGCAAGTTCGTAGCCCCAGTCGCGGAAGGCGCCTTCGGTGAACTTCATGATATTGCCTTTGTGAACCAGGGTGACCACGCGGCGTTTTTCCTCCATGGCATGTTGTATGGCGGTGCGAACCAGGCGCTTGGTGGCCGTTGGCGAGATTGGCTTGATGCCGATGCCGGAGTCGGCGCGCACCTGCTTTTGGGTGTCTTTCAGCATTTCGAGGTTCAAGAAATCGATCAGGCGTTTCGCGGCGGGCGTTCCGGAGCGCCATTCGATTCCAGCGTACACGTCTTCGGTATTCTCGCGAAAAATTATGACGTTCATTCGCTCCGGACTCTTCACCGGGGAGGGCACGCCTTCGAAATAGCGTACGGGGCGGACGCAGGCATATAGGTCGAGCACCTGCCGCAGGGTTACGTTGAGCGAGCGTATTCCTCCGCCCACGGGAGTGGTGAGCGGGCCCTTTATTGCGACGCGGAAGTCGCGAAGGGCTTCGACCGTGTCGGCGGGTAGCCAGTCGTTAAATTGTTTGAAGGCTTTTTCGCCGGCAAATACTTCGAGCCACTCGATTTTGCGCTTAGAGCCGTAGGATTTTGCGATGGCGGCGTCGAAGACCTGGCGCGAGGCTTTCCAGATGTCGCGGCCGGTGCCGTCACCTTCAATGAAGGGGATTATCGGGCGGTCTGGGACTTTGAAGGCGCGATCTGCGGTGTATTCGATTGGTTTTCCGTCAGCCGGAACAGCGATACCGTTGTAAGTAGTTTTCAAGTCTTCTCAACTCCGTTTGGGAGACCCAGTGCACTAACGAGGGCAGCGATATCGAGACGATCCACATTAACACAACCCCGCGCTGTCTTGAAGGCTGCAGAGGTCGGGAAGGCGGGCAAAACAAATAGTCCGAAAGCGAGATTGGCTAAGGTGCATGCTGGACCCGGTTAGAAATTTTTCCGTGGTTTGTTTTGAGTAAGTTACATCGATTTCTGTTTGTGACCCACAACTGGTTAGCAGCG
>Ga0307477_10002112_pt1 | contig 15676 bp, 21 predicted proteins | sample atmos_gasesECM2C_FD_203316 | JGI IMG/M metagenome (GOLD analysis project Ga0307477, IMG submission 203316) | Hardwood forest soil microbial communities from Morgan-Monroe State Forest, Indiana, United States - atmos_gasesECM2C_515 | ecosystem: Environmental > Terrestrial > Soil > Temperate...
GAATAACGTCATCTTGATAAAAGAAAATATGCGACTGCAATCGCTGATCGTCTGATTCATCTGCCGCGATAAATCCAAACCCCTTTGACACTTCAAAAGTAAAAACTTTTCCTGTACTTGGCATACAAACTCATTGAGGACTTTCCTTTACCTAACAACAGAGACGTTCGTTGCAGCAAAGCCCCTGTCCGTTTTAACGGTGTCGAACGCTACGCGGTCGTCTTCGCGCAACGTCTTTCGTCCCTCCTGGCCAACGATGGAAGAGAAGTGCACGAAGAAATCCTTCTCACTCGCGTCTTCAGTGACGAAGCCGTAGCCCCTGGAATCATTGAACCACTTGACACTTCCTTGCTTACTTCCGATTACACTCATAAAACATCCTTTGATTTGAATTTGAAACACGCGACGGGCCGAGGGCGCTGTCCAGCTACATCAGCATTGAAGTGATGGACAGCACCCATGGCCTTATCACCGACCCAGGAGATCAGTGAAACTTGGTTATTGGGCCGGACCTACGTAGGCGGGCGGCTGAACTTTCGGGACAGGCGCGACCCGAGCTTTTTCTACGATTGAGTCAACGAGTGCACTGCTAACTTGATCTGCCGCCGCCTTTGCCAAGTTGCCCGCCACGACATCGATATGGCCTGTGACAACTTGTCGAATCCTAGCAACGGCCTCACGCTCTTCCTCGTTTAGAGAAAGTTCAGCTTCCTCTGTCGTCTTCTGAAATTGACGAATCGCAGTCATGAAATCGCTATTGAAGCGCTCAATGACATTGGCCACAAACTTTTGACAATCAGCTTGAATCGTGGTGACAAACCCGGCGCGATCGGTTTCTAGGTTCGCAATTCTAACTTCTAGTCCCTCAACTCTATCTTCTAGAGTCATCGGCTTTTTGCATACCTCACATGATGTTTCCATTTTAAAATCTCCTCGAAATTGTGGATTTGAAATAACGCGATGGTCAGAGCACTGTCCTAGCAGTACAGCGCTCTGGACCTTCTCACCGGCCAAAGGCTGTCTCGCAGCCAGCAACTTTGGTCTTCTTCACCGGCCAAAGGCTGTCTCGCAGCCAGCAACTTTGGTCTTCTTCACCGGCCAAAGGCTGTCTCGCAGCCAGCAACTTTGGTCTTCTTCACCGGCCCGAGGAATTTGAGGGTCAGTGAAAATCTCTTAACTTCCCGAATGCGTTGCGGTGTCGAGCAATCCATCATGCCGATACAACTGAAAAGGCAACGGAATGCTTTCTGCTTGAGCGATTGCGGTTTCTCTGCTGGTCCACGCCCTTGCGTTTCCAGGTTGTGTGCAAGTTTTAACAACGGCAGCAACATCGTCGATCGAGAAAACGAATTCACCGTTGTTTCCCTTCAATATAAACGTTCCAGGACGGTGCTTACGCTGATTCTGACCCACCGTCATTATTCCAGTGGGTTCAAATCGCCAAATCTTCTCTGGCACCTCTGCCGGAACCACAGTTCGCGGAGAAACATCAGTGAGCGCATTATTGCCCATCTCGTAGGCTTGGCACTGGACACCACGGCCCGAAAACATGGTGAGGAGTCGATGAGCCTCGGAATAGACCATGTGGGCTCGTGAATCAAAAATTGAAGTAAACACGGGCTGTTGGTTGCGAAACAATTCGAAGTACAAACCGTCAGATCGCTTGAGATAAACGCGACCCGTTGCGCCTCCCACAAGGCCCTTGGCCGTGTCTTCATCAGCAAGTCGAGCAACCGCGGCAACAAAGTCCGGATCGGTCCTTCGCAGATTTCTAACTTCGGTTGCCGACATCCGATTGTATTGATCGTTTGTAAAATTCGCCCATTTCGAGACCGACTCTTGCGGTGCATCGGCGGATTGGTAAGAATTACGCTTTCCGCCTGTGGCGCCCCGCGGTATACCTCTCGCAGAGTTCTCAAGGCGTTCAATCTGTGCCTGGGCCTCGGGTGTGATTCCAAATCGCTGAATCCGACGAAGTGCCCCGCGCTCCAAAAGATCAAAACAGAGACGTTCGATGTCCTTGAAAAAGTTCTCGATCGTCATACTCTGTTTTGTGTTCTCGGACACCCCAACAATGGCAAGCTCATCCTGAAGAGCCTTTGCCAACTCTTCTGAATCAAAAAGTGCTACGAAATCAGCGTATGTTCTTAGAAACAAATCAACGGCTGCAACTCCCGTGGCCTGCACAACTGCAAGTGGACTGATAGTGGTGCTCATGTCATTCTCCTAAATCAAACCCGCGGCGCTTGCCTCAGCGACCAGGCTTTCAAATTTTTGTAGATTGAATCTTTCATCGCCAACCGTCACGAACCCGGCGATGGGCTTCAGTTTCGATGCCGGCGTCAATTCATACGCCCGTGCGAACTTCTGAAGCGCTGGATGAATCCTTGTTTCTGCTTGTAATTCCCGAACATAGGTTTCATTGGCCGCTTGAATATTTTTCTGCTCTGCGTCTTCTGCTAATTTGAATTCATGGGACATCTGTCCTCGGGCAAATCTCGCAAAGGCATGATCCGTCTTGATGCGCTGTCTAATTGCAAAAGCCGACTGCGTTGAGTAAAAGATTTCATGTTCTGACAACGGGTAGCCATCGACGCCGCGGGGGCGGTCATCAACTGGTGTCTCTACCTCATCCTCGGAAGCGGCTTCTTCCCGATCTTCATTACTGAGGATGCGATTGGTTCGGCAAAGGCGATCGAAAATGCTCTTTGCTTCACTCAACGAAACTTTGTCACCGAATGCCTGACGAAGAATTCGGCCGTTCTCTTCGTTGTCATACTCCTCCCACCGCTCATGCCCGACGAGAGGCTGAAGGTCCTCAACAAGATTCGAGAGTCCTTGTTGAGTTTTGAGATCATAAAATTCCCGCTCTGGATCGAATCCATCAAATGTCATGGTGCTTCTCCTGCCGCCTGTTGGCGGATTAAATCTGTCCTGCGGCGATCAAACGTTGAATCGCAGCTTTGAATCGAGGTTCCTTCTGATACCGACGTTGGGTAATCCAAGTCGGAATTGCGTGATATTCCTTAGCAGTTTGAGGAATGTCGGGACCATCAACGGTTTGTGATTCTTCAACTGGCTCTAAACCAATTGGGAATCGAAAGCCGAAAAGACGGCAAGCTGCTTCGTAGCGGTATCGAAATAGCCGATCGTTTTTGCATCGCTCACAAATCTCTGGCCAAGACAACGAAGCATAGAGACTGGCGTCCATTTGTGTAAGTGGTGTAGCTAATGCTTTCTGGCGATCCGCTTCTTCCGCGGCTGCCTTCTTCTCGATTGCGTCATCCGTGGCATCTTTGCCGTCAGTGCGTTGAATCAAGCCTTCGTCTAAAAGTTCAAGACATGCTCTCTTTACGGCTGTAACCGAGGGGTAGGCAATGCCAAAACTATTCACCCGCTCGATTATCAGAGGACGGTTTTCGGCAGAGTCATACTTGCTGTAGCTATTTTTAGTTGCGAAAAAGTTTGAGACGAACTCTTCGCATATGGATTTCTGAAGTTGTGTTGCGTTCATCTTATTCCTCACTTTGCTAGCTCGGCGTCGAGTTCATCTAGAAATCTACGAGCTTCGGTGTTATCTTCGGGAACCGGCTCTACGCCGTGTTGTCTCAAATAAGTTTCTGCAAACCCGGCAATCAACGGGAAACTCATCTTGAGGCTCCAACCATTCGAATCCTTTTTGTAAAGATCACTCAACAGAGATTGAATACCGCCAATAGTTATTTTTGATTCAAGCACTGCTTCTAGCAGCCCATGCTGTGTTTCAAGACTGAATTCCTTGTCAAAATGCCGGACTCCTAACTGCTCGTCTTGAATTTGCTTCAAGCCATGCCACGTTAGCGTCAGAGGTTTTGGAATCTGACTTGCGGAAGTACCAGCGACAATTGATTCCTGAACAGGAGGACCAATATCCGCCTTTGCAGCTTCACGTCTAAGGTCCAATGCCTTTGCGAGTTTGATCTTCAGCTTTTGTGCTCGCTCAGAAATCTTCGGATCAGCGTTGTTGTAGAATGCCGCGGTCACTTCACGTATGCGCGGCACGGAATCTTCTGAAGGGCCAAAATCGATCAGGAGTCGCTCGGCGGCTTTAATGCGTTCGAGCGGAGCCTCGACTTCACTTTGGCAAATTTCCCAGAGTCTTCGAATTTTTGCATTGCGGGCGGTAACCATGTTTTTATGCTTCCTCTGTCACTACGTCAGCGACTTGCTGTGTTTCTGGTTTCACATCTTTGGTCAACGGGAAGAACGCCAACCAACCGCGATCTGTCCTGTCCATCAGCCACGGACGAGGGCTTTCGCTTGTACTCGCGCACAAAATACGCTCCTTAACTTGGTTTGCTTTGATTCCCAACTGCTTTGCCAGGGAATTCTGAGAGGGTGCCGGCATCCCCTTCGCTGCGATGTCTTCAATCAGGGCCTTGGCTTTGTCGATCATTTCCTTATCTTTTACGCTGACCTGCATCTCCAGAGCTTGACGCTCGACGCTAGCTATGCTGCGGTCTACAGGCGACAGGCTGTCAAAGAGAACTTTGTAAGTGTAGTGGCTATCAATCAGGAGGCCCCTGGCCTGACCGAAGCTCATTTCAAATTTAATGCGATAACTCTCCACGTCTTTGAATCGGATGTCTTCGAGAACAGCCACGTTCGTTCCTTTTACGCGGCTGAGTGTGAAGCTCATATCCGGAACGGCCACGATCGGGGTTGCTCCGCGGTAGCCTTCTTTTCCGCCCTTCGAGTCGTGATGCAATATGAGGACGCCTTCAGAGGCGTACGCCAGGCGCGTGCCTTTTGACATGATCGTGTTAGCGTCAGTCGGATCATTTTCATCCAAGCTCTCAAACACTTTGCTCAACGTATCAACAATGAAAAAAGCTCTCTCCCGTTTAGCGGCTTCAATGAGACGAGGATCATCCAGCGTGATAATAGGATCATCCATATAAGCACCGAAAACCCTGAACGTCCCGTCGTTCGACTTCTCGTCAATACCAATCCGAATGCAATTCTTTCGCGTTAGATTCTTCGGGCTATCCAAATCAATGAAGTAAATTTGTAGAGGCCGCTTGTCTCCATCGCCAAACTGTGTTGTAACCTTCCGGCCAAGGAACTCTACGGCACGTTTCTTGTTCGACTCCATAAGAGCGTGCGACAGAAACAAGGCCAATAGAGACTTGAATGATCCTTGTTTCGCAGCCAACAACGTGAGACCGTGACGGCGGATCATAGCATCAACAAGCCAGTCGTCAGCGCACGCAGTCATTTCGTGGGGACACTCCGCATTCTGTGACAACCACGACCGGGCGCTCTGGGATAATTTTGAACGACGAAGAAGTTCTGCAAACTCCTGTGAAGGCGCGGATACTAAAAACTCAAAAGGGTCTTGCTCGTCTTTAAGTGCCGCGGCAAGAATTTCGGAGACGGTTTTGCTATTCCTGGCGACAACTTCGCCGGCCGGAACTCCTCCGATCAAAACTGTTGTGTCTTGTCCGACTGGTTTCTTGCAAATTTCCCGAGCGTGCTTCCGGCACATCTCTAAATAATCAGAGCCATAATTCTCACAACGCTTCTCAACAAACTCGACCAAACCGTCATAAACGGCTTCTTCTTCCATCCCGATTTGGCGCATTTTTCCAGCTAATCTATGGCATTCAATGTCATGCCTACCGTACGGAATTTTGTTTCCAATAAGAGAGACTTGGCTGGATTCTGATGCAGGTTTGCGAGCTAACTTCTCGATTTGTTCTTTTGGAGCTTCCACTACATCCACATCATTGATGAGCGTGTAGACAGGGCCGTCCGGATGAACGCTGCCCGCCCCAAGGACATATCCACCAGCGGACTTCACATCACCGATCTTATTTCCAGCGAGATCGTACATCGTTGCCGTCCGGCACGTTCCCCAGTAGTACAGGTGCAATCCGCGGGCGGTCTTGACGGTGTACGTTGGTGGAAGATCGAAACCCTCTGGCACTGATCCGTTGTCAAAATCGAGAACAATGAGACCAGATTCTCCACAGGCAATTCCAATATTGGCGTCGGGCGCTTCAGTCCACCAGGCTTCAATCTGCGCTGGCATCGCTGAAGCATCTTTGAATCCGTGCTCCGTTGCCGGATGCTTTGACCGAGACTTCAGCGGAAAGATACTGAAACCTTTATCAAGCGCAGCATCGGCCGCTGCTCGCATTGTTGAAATCTCTGACATCGCTACGCTCACGATCGGGGTCCTTGACTACTCGCTCACAGATAGAACTCGCCGGTTTCCAAGGCCGATGAATCGCGCCGGCAAACCGTCCATCTCGAAAATCACGAATGGGCCGACGATACGAACATCCTCGTCATACACGAACTTCCCTTCTTCATTTTCAGTGACGCTGCAATCAAACCGGCGACCGTCCACCAAACTTTGTAGCTCAACAACCTTCAAACTTTCGGATGCAACTGCGCTGCGCATTTTCTTCTCCCGTGAGAATCGTCCTGCGTCAATCCGGCGCCGTTCGAATCCTTTGTGTTTATTTCTTCCGCGATGCCACTTAACGCGGCTATCTCTTAAATTTCTGCTTTCAAAGTTTTAAATATTTCAAGCGCTGCCGCATTCTGCGGGTTGTCAACTAACGCTTTTATGCGGGTCAAATATTCAAATTCTCCGGATCGCATTCGAGCGATCAAATCTTTCACGACAAAAGCATTTCTTAAATCTAATGGCGCGGGTGCAAACAGTTCGACGAGCGCCTGAACATCGAGCAGTGTTTTTTCAACGGTGAGATACGACTCATTAGAAAGAGGTCCGGTGCCGCGCAACCAGGGACTCAGTTTGTTTTCCCGAACGCCCGAGATTCCGCTGAGTTGAGCGATGCTCATTCCGAGATCAAAAAGCTTTTGGTTGACGATTTTTTGTTGCAACATCGCTCGCTCCGTGTGGGAATAGGATTCTCCGTCCCTTAAAAATTTGCATAAAAATAAAAGCCGCAGAAAGGCATGAGCCATCCTGCGTCCTAAAAATTGTTTAAGTTGTCCGCCGATGGTGCCTTGGCGATGCGAGAAGAGAATGTCCCCCTCTACATATAGGCGCTGCATCAATTTCCAAGGCAAACTGATGAACATTAAATTCGAGCATCCTGCTTGTTATCAATGCGATACACGCCTGTCCGATTTTGTGAAAGCGCTTGAAAAGTAAATGTTAGGAAATTGATTTCGCCTTCTTAGCAGCCCTCCGTTCCCGCGCCTTCTTGTTCTTGAAGTCACGATCGCGCTTCTCCCGCAGACCATTCCAATATGGCTTCTGTTTCACTCCCTCGGCGTACGCGAGGGCATCCGCGTAGTCGCATAGATCGCGGTTCGCTTTCTGCGAGACTTCCATGGACTTGGCAGTGACTTTAGATTGTTTGCGGAGCCAGCGGAGAATACGATCAAAGCAGATAACGTGATCGCCTGGTTTCGGCTCCGGACCAATGATTCTCGGGTCCGCACCAATCTGTTCGAGGTTGCTCCGATATTCCTGGGCTTTCTCGTAGTGCGCGGTCTCGGCCTCGACGGCATCCTGGACGTGGGTGTTGAGAGCTGAGAGACACGGGGCTTGGCAGACCTCGCAGCGGCCAGCCTCGATCATCATCTTGAAAACTTCTTGGCGTTCCTGCTCGTCATCAGACTTCCCAAGGCGGACATCGAATCGACCTTCAGAAAAGACCTGGCCCTTCAATCCACATGCATCGCGGGATGAACCACCTGCTAGTTCAAGGCTGTCATCGAGATCACCTTCCTTGCACGATGCCCCCAGAGGCTTCGCTTTACGACCGCCGATCGCCTCGACGCGTTCACGTGCCGCTACAACATCGGTCAACTTCTTGCCGTTGTACCCACCGGTTACAAGTGCACCAACTCCCGTCGGAGCATCAGGCATGTACATTCCGATGCCCTTATTGTTCTTGTCCATCGAAGCTTCGCGCTTCTGTTCAGCTTCGAGTTCGTTGATTTTCGATTTGCGATCCGCTTGGCTGCGAGATCGGCGCATGCATTCGGCGGGCGTCATCGCTTTGTCGCCAATCGGAGGACGGCCGCGCTTCCTTTTAGGTGGAGGTACGAGCACAGGTCCTGGTGGGTGTGTGGTCGTATCGGGTTCAGGATGGGGCTCAGGGGGCCGACCAACAAGTCCGGTGAACGCGCGGATCGTCTTTCGCGGATTGGCGCCCGGGGTCGTAAGGCACGCCGATTCTGGCGTTGGAGGCTGTTGCCTAGAGGAACTGCCTTGCGGTTGGTGCTGATCCATGAATACACCTCGGGCGAGCAACTGCTCGCGGGTGCCTGTCACGGATCACTCTTTTTGAGGGATCACAACTGAGGCTTGGTTTCCGCTCCGACCGACTGTCCGGTACTTTCTTCAACCGGCTCGCGCGTGGCTAGCGGAATGAATCTGAAACCATACTAGCAGGCGTTACGCAAAATGTCAAGTTGAAATACGAGTAATCTAGCAGCCAAGCTGTAGCTATAGAGATTCAAGTAGCCGTGGCCGGTGCGGCGTGATCCCGGCTCGGGATGGGAGATTGGACTACCCCGAGACAGAAAGGCGCTATGGGCTTCCCTACGCCAAAAACGATGGATGGACGTTCTGGAGGATTCCTAAAAGGTGGGTGGAGGCGCCGGTTGGCGAGAGGACCCAGGGGAGCATTCTTACTTCATTTTAAAAATGTGGAGTGAAGCCGCGGCGCGATGGCGGGCGACTTGTGGGCGAGCTTGGCGCGGGAGGTGCGCGGCGGGCAGGCAAGCCAGTGAATGACCTTCCCCCCTACCAAATCAGTTTCTGAATTTTTGAGTTTATCTTCCTTCCCAGAGACCTTCCCCTCCGGGGTATTACATACCCCCCGGAGATGGGGAAAGTCCCTTCTGAGGCTTCCCACTTTCCCATCTTCACTTTTTGGGGAAGGTCGGGGAAGGTGGGAAGGTGTGAAGAAAAAGCGAACAAAATCGACGTAGGAATTAGCTGCGGGAAGGTGTCGTCATACGAAGAGCCGGCCCAGAAAGGTACGCAAGACGGTACCTTCCGAGCGAGATAGCGCCGGCACACGGAGCAGGGACCATGCAACATGGAATGCCGCTTCAGATGCCGTGGTAGCCAGAGCAGGGGCGTGTGCCAAAGCTGTAGCTATTTAGCGGTGAATGATATGAGGCTTGAGCGGTAGGGGGTAACGATTCCTCAGGTCAACTTTTGCAAAACGTAGGACCCAAAAGGGTGACGGTAGGGGTACCTACCCCACAGAATACAAAGGACATATCAGCATATAGAAGAAGCAATCCGAAACACTATCTCACTAAGTTTCTGAGAACAAAGAGTCTTACTAAAAGCTTTCCGGACAATCCTCACACCTCTCGATCCGGGCTTTTGTGCGCCTCGGCGGTTTTCTTGCCAGTTTTGGGGTATTCAATTGGGACCGACTGCCTCGTAATACGCTGTATTCATTGCCATTATGATTTGAAAGCAACGGATTAGGTCTCCGTAGGTCTTTCCTACACTATCGCATCGCCAGGGAGCGTGCGAAAACTACGAAACGATTCGTAGTCAAACACACTCGCCATATGTCGGAGCCAGTCACTCCCTTTCCGGTCACATCCTTAAGGCATCTCGGGCGTTTAGTCCGGGCGTGTTAGGGGCACATGCGCTCGCAGCGGAAGACACAATAACAAACCGATGAGCAAGTGTCGAGTCCCATAATCTGCTAACACGTCCGCATGCATGCGAATGCATCCGACAAGCTCCCGCTGTCTGCCCGCCTTGTAAGGTATTGAAAACGAAAGATTGACCGTCTCTGCCCGCCGTCCGCCCGATGTACATCTAAGCGAATCACATCTCATCGAATCTAAGCAATTGTTGTGCCAAAACTTTGTCTAGTCGTACTATTGCAAGCGCTTAGATGATAATCTAATCTCATCACACGCTGCCAGAGGACAGCGCGAACATGGTCAAGGCATCTGGAATATATCAGGTTACGGTCAACGCGGAGAATAACCCCACGTATCTCCGCGGCGGGCTCTACTCCGTCGAGGTGAAAGGGAAGCAAGCTCGATTCATCTCAGACAGCGGATCGTCTAGCTATGAACGTCTTCCCATGCTGAACATTTTCGAGAAGCAAGCCCGCGTTGTTTGTGCCCGCGTCATTCCGTTCTGGTATCGAGGCAGTTTGAATGTCGATCCGCTGCAAGGCAACGGGAGACAGACACAGTTAGAGCAAAACATCTGCGAATTCGAATCATGGCAGAGGACAGCACAATGAGCACGATTAAATCATTCGAGGATGTCTCAGAAATATTCGCCTACTGTCGAGAGAAAAACTCTCCCGTTGTAGTCCTTTATTTTGGCGGGAGATATCGTGCTTTCCCCTCAGGCAGACTGGAAAGACTCTTCACTACTTGCCCGGATTGCCTCAACGAAATATCAGAGACAATCCCACTACACCCTAACGGAGTTTGTCCGGGATGCGGGAGAAAATGGTAACTCGAAAGGAATTTTCTAAAGACGCGCGGGAAAGACCGCGAGGAGACTAAACACAATGAAAAGAACAAAAGCACTCGCACTTTTTGTTTGTGCCGTAGCAATAGGAATGACTCTGCATGCTTGGCATCTCTCGCGGATCGTGAAAGACCAAAGAATTTATATCGAGGGAGGATGTCGAGGACGCTATCAAGGGACGGGCTCATAGAAATATGGCGGATCGTCTTCCGCCTAGTGAGCCCGGATCAACGCGGGCTTACTAGCCGGGAGACACCAAAACGCGAAACGAATTGTTAGCGCAATTCGCCCGCGGTCTTACCGGAGAACAGAGGAAAGGTAACTTCCATGTCCACCTATCAGAGAACTGTCGCAGCACGCGAACGGGCTCGCAAGATTCGAGAAGTACGCGAGTCCGTTCTTTCCAAAACTATCCGCAGAGAGTCAGAGCACGCCATTTATAACGCGCTGAAGTTTGGCCGGATGGAGGTGCTCTAATGTATCGCAGAGACGGTCAATACCTTGCAACGCCTACCATAGAAGTTAAGAGCCCGCGCGCGGGCAAGTCAAAGAAACGTTTAGCGCATGTCTTTGACAATCCCGCACACGTCTGGGCGCATCCTCTCAATAAAGACTATCAAGGGATTGTTGGCGGATTCGAGCAAACAGAGGCATGGAATAAGGGAAAGAATTTTTACTTTAAGACTGTCGAGGATGGGACACGCATCCTCTATAGCTATAGGGATTCTTATCCCATCGCGTCGAGATTCATTCATAAGAAAAAGCCCGTCTATCTTGTGCGGTCTGGGAAGCCCTACTCCAATACAACGTCTGGCCATATGTCTAGTGGATCATCCGCCGTGCCTCATGACGCTATCAAGTTTTCAGTCCCTTATGTGACTCGATACACCTCTCACGCGGTCTCTGGCCAGCATAGCTATGGAGGAGACGCGAGAAATGAAAAGCCCGATACAGAGACACACAAGGCGAATCTTGCAGATATCGTCTCCCGTATTGGAGAGGCAATCTCAGTATTCAATACCGCAAAGTCTCTCTATCGGGCAGAGGCAGGATTAAACTCTGCGCAGATTTTAACCGACAAAGCCCGCGCGTATGCTCGCATTTTCTCTCTAAAGCTTCCTAAACTCCCGTCTATTCCTACGTTGAAACAAGATAGGCGAGAGAAGCTTGCAGCATTCGATGCATCTCGACAAGCCCGCACGGATGCCAAGACCGCAAGGCGCAACGCGGAATGGCAAGAGCAAGAAAGACTCAATGCGCTATCCCGCGAGGAAAAGATAGCAGCATGGCGGGCAGGCTCATCCACACGATTCTGGAACCTCACGGGAGACGGGTTCGCACTACTTCGCGTTAAAGATAACAATGTCGAGACTTCCCAAGGTGTTTCCGTCCCTATCAATGGCCTAGCGGGGGCGGGCAGGTTACTTCGATTCTTGACCGCATGCAAAGACGCTAATCGTCCCTATCAACGCAACGGGCACACGGAACACATCGGACAGTTCACAGTGGAATCATTCCAACCCCTGCTAGATGACAAGGCAGAAGTTTCCCCTACAGGCGAATGGATTCTGATAGCGGGATGCCATCGAATCAAATGGTCTGAAGTGGAATCGATCCGCGAGGCAATCGAGACAATACATACCGCATTCGTCGAGAAGTTTAACCGTACAGACACAAAATCGTAACTAGGTGCGAGTCGAGGACATGGGTAGTTCTGACGTGTCCTCTATCGCGCACCTAGCAGGCTAGAGGTGTCTGCGAGAAAGCAAACGGGAAACACTCCCGTAAGAGGAAGACAGGCCATGCAAAGCAAAATAGGAACGATACGAGAATTCAAAACGCAAAATTTTCACGTCGTTGTTGATGCTGTAGAGGAGTTTGATCTTGACTTGTCTTGGGACGAAGACGGATCGACTCGCAGAGGGTTAGAGAACGGCACATTAATCGCATTCTGTGCCCGTGCCCGTGTCTTCCTTCGCGGGAAAGAGATTGCATCTGACTATTTAGGGAACTGCATTTATAAATCCTTAGAAGACTTCGCAGACCATAAAGAATGCGGGAAGCAAAACCGCGAGACGATTCGCCGAGAAGGACGTTTCCAGATATACCGCAAAGCCCGCAAGTACGAACACTGCCTTTTGCTTACAGACAAGCTCAAGAAACGCGGATTCGCAACGCGGGAACGCGCTGAAGCATGGGCAAAAGCTAACGCAAAAGAAGCATACGAAATTTTTGAGACAGGCAAGTGTGGCAGTTATTTCGCTGACATGGTTGCCACAGTCTGTCAGGAAGCCCGAAAAGAATTGCAAAGCATGAAGGACGTGCGAGTCAGGAAAGGACAATAAATATGTCATTCATGGAAAAGCAAGTCACGCGCAAGCAAGCTTGGATTGAGGTAGAGACTTCGCACGGTACGGAATGGCTTGACGCGGTATCGCTTGGTTTAAACGTACGCGATTCCCAAACGAAAACACATCCATTGACGGACAAAGAACGGGAAGAAATTGTCTCGAAAACTGTCCGACTACTGCGAGGGAACGATCCAAGAATGGAAAACCATTCGAGGTTATGGAGCCCGCCTGTCTGCCCCCGGATACCTGGACTGCACAGAATGGGCTGTCTTCGACACACCCGAAGAGGCAGAGAAATACCTCGACGAAATGTACGGAGACGATGAAGAGGAGGAGGAGGACTAATGCGGATCGTCAATAATCAAAGTTTGTAGACGATCCATAGCTAGACGCGGATCGTTGGGGTTTGTCCGTCTTTGATAGGCGGATCGTCTGGGAGACGTTTGGCCCGTCGAAAGCGTTTGGTAATCGTTGCAAGTCAGATAGGACCAAAACAGAAAGAGAGGGAAGCATGAAAAGACTTCGATCCATTCAATTCGAGCTTGCCGTTTTCCTGATGGACCATCACTCCGGGCAGTGGTCACGCGGGTATCGTTTGCTGTCCAAACTTCGCCCGGATAATTTCTCCGCATCTTTCTGCGCTGAGATGCGCGACACGGTTGCATATGAGAGTTTGGTTTCAAAGTTTGCGAACAAAGTCTGATAGGACCAAAACGAAATTCAACATTTCAGGCTTCCCGCATAGCGGGAGAAAGAGGCAAAGCATGGTCAAAAAGCAAAAACTTAGTGCAACCAATTCGAATGGCACCAAAAAGAAAGTAGGACCCACCGCAGATTCCCAGTCCGATAGAGAGCTTGCCATTCTCGACGATGCTCTCAGCGCCGCGGAAGAGATTCTCCGTCCGCTGCTTGCGAAGTCTTCTGCATCTGAGGTGACAGCAGCATTTGAGCAGCACGTCGCTACTCACCTTGGCGTAGAGATGTCAAACCTCGAAAAACATGGCCATGTGAACGACGATCCCAACGATGAGCCATCACAGCCCACGGTCTATCGCGCTCTGGTTGAACTGGCACAGCTAGTCCAAGCGGGCAACACGGAATTCGACGGGCTCGAACGGCGGGCGAAGGAAGTCTTGGCACGAATCGAGAAGTAAATGATTGGAGTCTCCCTAGCACCGTTTTGTTGGGAGATGCCGACAAGAGATTGTATTATAATCGCTTGCCAGCACATCGGTTTGCTGATAGTCTGTTGAGAGTGAGGCACGCATGGCAGCAGAGAATCAAGAGAGATATAAGCGGGTGACCGTCCTGCTCACCCCGAAAGAGTTCGAGGCGTTGACCTCGATAGGAAAATCCTCTGTTTATGGCGCATCGAAAATTATTCGGTTTGCACTGGCCGGATGGCTTTCAAACAAAGTCGGAAAAGACGACGCGAAGAAACTTGCCGAAGTCTTTGAGCCGGGGATTGAAGAGAAGGAATAAAGCAATAAACGGAGCACCAAATCGTTAGCGCGATTTGATGCCCCTAACCTGAAGATACGAGGTAACCGTATGCTCCAAGCTACGCAGAAGTCTACAGTATTCCCGCATCTGATTTTCCGCAAACAGACCGATGGTCAGTACAAAACCGTTGGCGAATTGCCAAAGGGCACCAGAAAAGTTCGCATCGATATTGATGGACATCTGGGCTCTGCAATTTTCTCCGGCAAGAGAGCCGTTCGTGTAATCAGTGAAGCCATTGCGACGAATCACGCTTGCGCTGACGTTTATGAAATTGTTCCCCTCATCGTTGACGATCCAATCCTGACCGCCTCTCGAATAGAACATTTAGCTAAAGCCAGAGACGCCCGAAAGCAGAAGAGAGCCTGACCACACAATGGCAACTGTTAACATCCGCAACGGTTTCGGCAAGATCATCCACAGCGTCGAGGTGGATCAGCCGCGCCAACTTTTTCCTGTGGATTTGAGAGGGGCAAATTTGATGAATGTCGATCTCTCCGGCGCATCATTGCCCGATGCAAACCTCGAAGGCGCAATACTCTTGGGTTGCAAACTCCGGGAAGCAGACCTCCGCAGAGCAAATTTGAAGGGCGTTGATTTGCGCTACACCGATTTGACTCAAACTGATCTCACCGAGGCGAACCTTGAGGGAGTGGACACTTATCCGTGCAACGTTTCGAAAAGAACAAAGCTATACGGCGCACGAATCGACGCGGCCTCGGAGCTAGAGACGGCGAGAAAAGAAATCGCTGAGGAGAATAGGTGGAAGGATTTTCGGAGAGTGAACCCGTGATCGTTGGGGTTTCTGATTGTCGTTGGTCTGAATCTGAATAAGGAAAAATCGTGATCGGAGGTAAGAGGATGATGGCTTGGCTCAGAGTAATACTTGGGACTCATCTTTTTGAATGGCTTCTCGTTCGGGTCTATCTCTTGGCCGATGGAATCCATCGGCGCTACGATGAACCGACTTGGAGAAACCGAGCCGAACATATCCGCAAAGTTTCTCGGGTCTTCGGGCGGGCGTTCGGTGAGGATTTTGGTTTTCCAGTAATTCTTAGCGAAACACATATTTGCCACAACTGCAATCAGGAGAGTTTTGTTGTGGTGCATCCTCATAGGATTTGTGATTCATGCTGGCTTACGGTAATGCACCTCGTTCAAGAAGAGGCGCGGGCTCAATGCGCTTAGTCAAGAGCAGGGACACGAAGTAAGCGAATGATCGAATCTTATTCGCACGAAAACCTTTTGAATTGGGTCAATGAGGCTAGTGATCCGCAACCGCATGTTCTGATTGTTTCGATACCGAGACGAGGCAAGCGTCATGGCTTTA